>ERZ746981.454-NODE-454-length-11522-cov-650.411184_pt1 | contig 11522 bp, 8 predicted proteins | sample MGYA00374948_ERZ746981 | MGnify/ENA primary metagenome ERZ746981 (study PRJEB28757, sample SAMN06711160) | food metagenome | host: microorganism | place: China:Harbin | collected 2017-01-30 | study: EMG produced TPA metagenomics assembly of the Analysis of...
CTGATTGAAGCGCCCGGCCCGCACGGCCGGGTCATCCAGCGGTTTTTCCGGTCCGCTATAAAACCCTTCCTTCACGTCGGGCGGCGTGCCCGGCTCCAGCGTCTGGTCACGCAGCGGCTCGTAGCCCCGGTTGCACGGCGAACGGTTCTTGTGCACCGCCAGCCTGTCCGCCATGGGCAGGGCGAAGAACTGGCGCGACTGCGCGAACACGGCGGCAATCAGTTCCGGCTTCACGCCGTGGTCGATGCAATAGAAAAAACCCGTTTCGCTACAGGCGGCATGCAGCGCGCGACCGACCGCCGCGCGGGCCTGCGGATCGGGCGACTGAAGGCCCGCCACCGAAATGACGGGCAGTGTCCGCGCGGGGATGGCCCGCGTGGTGTGCTGCATCATGAAAGGGTCCCCCGGCTTGATGGTTCGGGCACGCCGCCCCGGCGGCCCTGTGCCCCATTGTAGGGCAGTACGGCCCGTCAGTCCAGCTTCTGTATGCGCCGTGCTTCCCGCGCATGGCGGTGCAGGGCATCGGCCAGGCCGGATTGCAGGGGGCGCCCATCTTCCACCAGCACCTGGCCATTGACAATGGTGGTGCCCGCGACCATCGGCCCGTAGCGCAGCCAGGCCTCGACCGGGTCTGTCATGGCGCCTGCCAGCGCCACCGGGCTTGACTGCCAGATAACCAGGTCCGCGCAGGCGCCGGGGCGCAGGTGGCCGATCTCGTCATCCCAGCCCAGGCAGGCGGCGCCGCCACGGGTCGCCATGTCCAGCGCGTCCCGCGCCACCATGGAGGCGGGACCATTGCGGATGCGCCCCAGCAGCATGGCGTTGCGTGCCTCCATCCACATGCAGGCCATGTCCGTCGTGGCCGAGCCGTTGGTGCCCAGCCCCACATTCATGCCCCGTTCGCGCAGGTCCATGGCATCGGCGCTGCCATTGCCGATCATCATGTTGGAACTGGGGCACTGGACCATGCCCACGCCCGCGCGGATCAGGCGCTCGGCCTCGGACGTGGAGGGATAGATGTAATGCGCGATCCATGCGCGCGGCGTGGCCCAGCCCATCCGCTCGAAATGCTCGGTGGGGGTACAGCCGTAAATGCTCAGGCTGTAGTCATCCTCCTCCACATCTTCGGCCAGATGGGTATGCAGGCGCAGGTCGTCACGTTCGGCCATGGCCAGGCAGTCGCGCATGATCTGTTCGGATGCGGAAAACAGCGAGACCGGGCCAAGCGCCACCCGTGTCATCGCGCCGGGCGCGGGATCATGGAATCTGGCCACCACGCGCTCGCAGTCGGCCATGATCGTGTCCTCGTCCTGCACCACGGCGGCGGGGGGCAGGCCACCATTTTCCTGTGACCGGGTCATGCAGCCCCGCGTGGCCAGGAAGCGGAAGCCGATGTCACGCGCGGCGGCGAACCCCGCATCCATCAGGTACGGACGCGGATGCACGTACATATGGTCGGTGGACGTGGTGCAGCCGCCCAGCAGCAGTTCCACCATGGAAATGTAGCTGGACAGGTAGACCGCTTCCCCGTCCAGTCCGGTCCAGAGGGGATAGAGCGTTTCCAGCCATGAAAACAGGCCATTGCGCGTAACAGGGGCATAGGCGCGTGTCAGGTTCTGGAACATGTGGTGGTGGGCGTTGACCAGCCCGGGCGTGACCAGCCGCCCCCTGGCGTTGATGATACGCGCGGCCGCCGGCATGGGCTGGCCGGGGCCACCTGCGGAATGGACGCGGTTCTTTTCGATCGCGATCCAGCCGCCGGCAATTTCCCAGTCACGGTCCAGGTAAAGGTGGGCATCACAAATCAGGATATCGATCATTACTTACCCAGGTTACTCCAGTCCAATCGCCGGTGGCCTGCATCTGGCCGCCACCTGCTGCTCCGGTTTCCGGAGGTTGGATATCGAACATTACTTAAGTGATTTATGTATGTATTTTTTTCGGAACATGCCATCATCATGTCAGCGTGTCCATATGTATAGACGGGAATATTTTTCGGAATACAGGACAAGACAACCCCGGATTGCAGAAAATTAAATAAATGCCAAATTTGAAACACGACTTGTGCTGCCCGTATTGTGAATTTTTTTGAAAAATAAGATAAAATCCGGCCTGTCCAATGCGCCACAGGGCCGGGACAGGCGGAATCAGAGCAGAAAACAGTTAATTTATACTTTATGGTATATAAGTTTATGCGGTTCAGGCCCCGGCATTCCCAAAGGAATGACAGGTAAGGTTTAGGAAGGTTTTCCTATTTGGCAAGTATCCATATCCGGTTTTTCAATGTGCGGATCACCACCCCGGCAGAACCCGGTAAGGGTATTCTGACATAGGGGTTTTCCGTAACCATATCAGCCAGTATCTGTAAATGACCCGGAGGCCGGACAGGACATCCGTTTCTTGGGCGATATTACATGATTATGTCCAAAATCGGGCGGGCATTACCCCCGGCGGGTGGCGTTCGGGTTCTCCTGTGGAAGAAACGGACAATATACGCGCATTATAATCAAAAAATTGATAATAAATATTCAGTGTTCCGAGCGTATTGACTACTTGCGGTTGCGGAAACGCCCGGAAAACCCGGATAATCGCGCGCATGTGATCGGGATGCCCCGGCAAGCCCCGCACCCGGCGGTACGGGGGCGGGCATTGCATGGCACGCGGTGCTATTTTATCCTTGGTGACATTCCGTCGCGGGCAGGCCCGCACCCATCCGGCAGGAGCCCCCGCATGACAGGACAGACCAGTGCAACCCGCTTCCTTGCACGGCACGGCGTGCCGTTTTCGGTACATGATTACGATTACGCGCCCGGTGGCGGGCTGATCGGCATGCAGGCCGCGTCCTCCATCGGGGCGGACCCGGCCTGCGTGCTCAAGACACTGGTGGTGGAGGTGGACCGCGCCACCCCCGTCTGCCTGGTGGTGCCGGCCGACCACAAGGTGAATTTCAAGAAGGTGGCGGCCCTGTTCGGTGGCCGCAACGCGCGCATGATGGCGCCGGAGCGCTCGATGGAACTGACCGGATTCCGCGCGGGGGGCACCAGCCCCTTCGGGCAGGCAACGCCACTGCCCGTGGTGCTGTCGGACGCGGCGATGGGGTTGCCGCATGTCTATGTCAATGCCGGTGAACGCGGGCTGGTGGTGCGCATCGCCCCGGCCGACGCACGGGCGGTGGTGGACGCGCGCGTTGCCGATATTTCCGCCCCCGCCATTCCCGCCCCGCCGGCACCCTGATCCCGCCTGCCCCGCCGCCACGGCGCGTGACCCGATATCGCACGGGCCGGATTGCTGCTATGGCCGGAAGCATGAACACGACCCTGCCTTCCCGCCGGCTGTTCCTTGCCGTGACGGTTGCCATCCTGTCCTGGGCCAGTGCCTATCCCGTGGTACGGATTGCCCTGCGTGGCATCCCGCCGGTGCCGCTTGCGGCCATACGCTATGCGCTGGCGGCGCTGATTGCCGTGGCCTGGCTGGTGCTGCGCCGCCAGCCACTGCCCGCCGCGCGCGACATGCCGCGCCTGGTGGCGTGCGCGGGCATCGGCATTTCGCTTTACAATATACTGTTCAACATGGGGGAGGTCACCGTGTCGGCCGGGGCGGCCAGCCTGCTCATCGCCTCCTCCCCGCTCATGACCGCGCTGATCGCCATGCCGGTGCTGGGGGAACGGCTGACCGCATGGGGGTGGCTGGGCTCGCTGCTCAGCCTTGCCGGCGTGGGGCTGATTGCGGGCGGGCAGGCAGGCGGCATCACCTTCGGTTCGGGGGCGACGCTGGTGCTGGGGGCGGCGCTGTGCTCGGCCACCTACATCATCCTGCTGCGCCAATTGCTGCGCCGGTATGACGGGCTGACCTGCATGGCCTATATCCTGATCATCGGCGCGGCGCTGCTGCTGCCATGGCTGCCGCGCGCCTGTGCCATCACGCTGCGGGCATCATGGCCATGCGTGTGGGCGGTGGTGGAACTGGGTGTCTTTCCCGCCGCCATCGGTTACGGGGCGTGGACTTTCGTGATCGGGCAGATGGGGGCGGCACGCGGTTCGGCGCTGCTGTACACGCTGCCGCCGGTCACCATGGTGCTGGCCTTCCTGCTGACGGGCGAGATACCGGGCCTGCGTACCCTGTGCGGTGGCGCGATCGTGATGGCGGGCGTGCTGGTCATGAACACATGGGGCCACCCGGCACGCAGGGCCACCACCCCCACCAAAAATTAACCTTTGTGCCGCATAACCCCCTGACCATGGATGAAGGACAGGGATGCATGAGGGCTGTTTCCTCCACGCTCGCGGAAACGGCTGCCGGATGGGCCGCGTTCGACCCTGCATGGTACTGCACGCGCCATGCCGCCCTGCTGGACACGCTGGGGGTGGAACCGGGGGAAGCCCACGCCTTCTATACCACCCATGGCGCGGCGCTGGGCCATTCACCCAACGCGTTCTTTGACGAGACATGGTACCGCCAGGCCTATCCCGGCGTGGCGCGGGCCATAGCGCAGGGCATATGGCCCAGCGGCTTCGCCCATTACCTGCAGGCCGGGCTGCGCACCCACAGCCCCCACTGGCTGTTTGACGAACACGCCTACCGCGCCGCCTGCCCCGACCTGACGCAGGCCGTGATGGAGGACGGGGGCTACCGCAACGGCTATGACCATTACCTGCGCGCGGGTGACGGGGAAATGCGTACCGGATCGTGTTTTTTCGATCCCGTCACCTGCCTTGCCCTTGTACCCGAAAACGGGCGGGACGCAGCCGCCCATCCCTTTGTGGACTACCTGCTGCGCGGCATGGCCGCCATGCCCGACCGGGCAGTATCGGTCTATTTCGATGCCGGATGGTACGTGCGGACCTATCCCGCGGTGCAGGCCGCGATCGACCGGGGGGAATGGCTGTGCGCCCTGCACCATTACCTGTGCAATACCACGCCGCTGGCGTTTGACCCGGGGCCGTTCTTTTCCGAATCCTTCTATGCCTCCGTCAATCCCGACGTGCTGGAAGCGGTGGAAAGCGGCAGGCTGCGCAACGGCTATGCCCATTACCTGAGTGACGGGGTGTTCGAGCAGCGCAAGCCGTGCTCCATGCTCGACCTTGCGGCCTATATGCGTGACCCTGCGGTACAGGCGGACCTGGCGGCCGGCCGCGCGCGCGACGGGCTGGGCCATTACCTTGTCGCCCGGCCCGACCTGCGCCCGCCCCCCGCCCCCCCCGTGACCGAGGAACAGACCCGCGCCCTGTTCCGCCACATGTGCGCGGTGCGGCTGCCGCTGCTGCTGGGGGGGCGGATCGACTTTGCCAGTGACGCCCCGCCGGAACTGAGCGTGATCATCATCGCCCACAACCAGTTTGCCATGACGCTGTCCACGCTGGCCTCGCTACGGGCGAACTACCATGGCGCCATGCAGGTCATCGTGGTGGATTCCGGCTCCCGCGATGGGGTGGCCAGTATCGAGCGGCATGTGAAGGGCATCGAGGTGCTGCGCTTCGCGGGCAATATCGGCTTCGTGCGCGGGTGCAACGCCGCCCTTGCGCGGGTGCGGGCACCGGCCACGCTGTACCTTAACAATGACGTGGACCTGCAGTTCGGCGCCATTGCCAGTGCGCTGGCCCGGCTGGGGGCGGAAGACACGACCGGGGCCGTGGGCGCGCGCGTGCTGCGCACCCACGGCATGCTGCAGGAGGCGGGCAGCATCATCTGGCGTGACGGTTCGGTGCAGGGCTACATGCGCGATGCCCATCCCGCCGTGCCGGAAGCGGGCTTCGTGCGCGCGGTGGATTTCTGTTCCGGCGTGTTCCTGATGGTACGCACCGACATACTGCGCACGCTTGACGGTTTTGACGAAGCCTATGCCCCCGCCTATTTCGAGGAGACGGACCTGTGCATGCGCATCCGCGCGCTGGGCCACGCCATTCTGTACGACCCCGCCGTGTGCCTGGTGCATTATGAATGCGGCACGTCGGATTCCACCAGTGCGGCAAGGCTGATCGCGCGCAACAGCACCCTGTTCACCCGCAGCCATGCCCGCCCGCTGCGGCGCAAGCTCATGCGCCACCCCGCCCTGCAGGCCCGCGCGCGCCATGCCGATGGCGGGGGACGCCACATCCTGTTCATCGAGGACCGGCTGCCACTGCGCCATCTTGGCTCGGGCTTCACGCGTTCGAACGACATCATCGCAACCCTTGCGGCGCTGGGCTACCACGTCACGGTCTACCCGGTCTTCCGCCCGGTAGAGGACGCGGCCACGCTGGCCACCGCCTTCCCCCCCGGCGTGGAGGTGATCCATGACCGTGAACTGCCCGACCTTGCCGCTTTTCTGGAAGACCGCGCGGGCAGCCTGGATGCAATCTGGATCGCGCGCACCCACAATGCCGCGCGTCTGGCCGGTATCCTGAACGACGCCGCCGCCGCCATTCCCGCAGGTCGTGTCATTGTCGATACCGAGGCCATTGCCGCCTGCCGGGACGAGGAATATGCCCGCCTGCACGACCGGCCGCCCGGCCAGCCCCTTGCCCGGCGGCTGGAGGCCGAACTGGCCCCCCTGTTCGTGGCGGACCGGGTGGTGGCGGTCAATGATGCCGAGGCCCGGCTGCTGCATGGCGCCGGGTTCGATAACGTATCGGTGCTGGGGCACATGCAGGTGCCACGCCCCACCGGGCCGGGATGGGCCGCGCGGCGCGATATCCTGTTCCTGGGCGCGGTGCATGACATGGCTGCGCCCAATCTTGACTCCCTTGCCTGGTTCAGCGGCGCGGTGCTGCCCCTGCTGGTGGACCGGCTTGGCCCGGGCATACGCTTTGGCGTGTGCGGCCATGTCAACCCGCGCGTGGACCTTGGCCCGCTGCGCCGCCACCCCAATGTCAACCTGCTGGGGCAGGTGGCCGATACCGCCCCGGTCTATGACCACCACCGCGTGTTCGTGGCCCCCACCCGCTTTGCCGCGGGCATTGCCTATAAGCTGCATGAGGCGGCGGCCAACGGCCTGCCGGTGGTCGGCTCCCCCCTGCTGTGCCGCCAGGCAGGGTGGCAGGACGGGCAGGACATGCTCTGCGCCGACGTGACCGACCCGGCCGCCTTTGCCGCGCAGGTGGTCCGCCTCTATCAGGATCAGGCGCTGTGGGATACGGTGCGTGACAACGCACTCCAGCGCGTGGCGCGCGAACACGCCCCACAGGACTACCGCACCCGTGTGGCCGAAATCATGGCGGAGGTATTCGCCCCGCCGGGCTGACGGCGCATACAGGACAAGGCAGGACGCCCCATGGATGACACAGCCGACATTTCCTTCGCACCCGGCATGGACCCGGCCCTGCGCGCCCGCGTGCTGGCGGCCCCGCATTTCCGCCGGTGGCATGACGGCATGCGGGCGCGCTTCACATTGCGCCATGTGCTGGTGCGCGATGCGGTAGCCTTTGGCCCCACGCGCATGGGCTTCATCCTGGTCGAGGCCGATGCCCTGCACCAGGGCCAGCGCGTACCCGGCCTGGCGCTGCTGCGCGGCGATAGCGTGTCGGTGCTGCTGGTGCTGAAATGCCCCGGCTACCCTGACCGCACCGTACTGACCTGCGAGGCCCGCGTGCCCGTGGCCCGGCCGGACCTGCTGGCGCTGCCCGCGGGCATGCTGGATGGGGGCGCGTTTGAAAGCACGGCACTGCGGGAACTGTCGGAAGAAGTGGGGGCGGACCTGCGGGTGCGGGCGCAGGACCTTGTGGCCCTGACGCGGGTCTGGCTTTCCCCCGGCGGGTGTGATGAGGCGATCGGCCTGTATTATGCCGAACTGGACATTGACGAAGGGCTAGCCCGCCGCCTGTCCGACCGCCAGACCGGCCTTGCGCGCGAACATGAGCATATCCGCCTGCATGTCATCGACCTGGACCAGATCCCCCATATCGGCATGACGGATGCCAAGACCCTGCTTTCATGGCACCTGTACCAGGCACGGTAACGGGCCATCGCTTTTTCTTGTTGACACAACCGCGTGAGGACCCGCATAAGGTCGGGAAGCAGCATGCCCTGTGCAACTGCTTCTTGGACGTTTCCTCCCTAAACTCAGCGGTGCCTCTGCACCGCTTTTTTTTGTCCTATTTTTATAGAATTTTTCCATAACTGTACATCGTGTAGTATAATAGCCTCCATTGTAACGAGAGACGGGACCAAGAGCACGATGAGCGGTATTTTCAATGACGTCATGGGCAAGCTGAGCGATCTGGCCGGTTCCACCGGCCTGTCACAGCAGGTACATTCCTATCTGTCGCAGCTGCTGACACCGGCCACCATCACCTCCCTGCTGGCGCAGGCGGACCAGGCCGGGCTGGGCGACAAGGTACGGTCATGGATCGGTGACGGCCACAACCTGCCCATCTCCACCGATGAACTGCGCAGCCTGCTGAGCAGCCAGCAGGTCCAGGCCATGGTGGACAAGACCGGCCTGCCCGCCGCCACCATCCTGCCCGTTCTGGCCCATCTGCTGCCCGAAGCCGTCAATACCCAGACCCCGGCGGGCGACGTCTCCAAAACGGCCTGATCCCGCTGGCCTGACATACTGGCGGAACCGTGCCATGGTCCGGTTCCGCCCCGTTTCATTCCGCCGCCTGCCCCGGGGCCAGCATCCCGCCATAGCGGATGATGTCCGCCACCACATCCATCATCACCGCCTGCACGCGGGCAAAGCCCGCATGGGGCTGCAGGGTGGTCTGGTCCATGTACAGCGCGCGGCTGATTTCCAGCTGCACCGCCTGCACGCCGCGCCGTGGCCGGCCGTAATGGCGGGTGACATATCCCCCGGCAAAGGGCACGTTGCGCGCCACGCTGTAGCCATGGCGGGTCAGGACCTGTTCCATGACCGTGGCCAGTTGCGGCGTGCAGGCGGTGCCCCATGCGGTGCCCAGCACGAAATCCGGCTGGTCCCGCCGCCCGGCCACCACGGGCATGGAATGGGCATCCAGCACGATGCAGCAGCCGTGATGCTCCACCCTGTCGCGCACAAGCCGCGCCAGCGCATCATGATAGGGCTGCCAGCAGGTGCGGATGCGGGCCTCGGCCTCGCTGAAGGGCAGCGGGCGGGGATAGATCGGCCCATCGCGCGAGACGATGCGCGCGATCGTGCCAAATCCCGCCTGCACCTTGCGGCTGGTGGTGTTGCACCAGTGCGGCAGCGGGTCGCGGAACATGGTGGGGTCCAGTTCCCACGGTTCCCGGTTGGCATCGCAATAGGCACGGGGAAAGGTGGCGTGCAGCAACGTGGCCCCCTGCCCCGGCGCGCCTTCGAACAGCTGCTCCACATAACAGTCCTCGCTCCGGCGCAGGGCATGCGCACCAAGGCGGGACATGCGCAGGAACGCATCGGTATAGTTCCGCCCCGAATGGGCGGAGGCGACAACAAGCGGCGCCTGCTTCCCCGTGGCTTCGATAATGGAGTAGGGCGGGATGGCGGAATCAGCCATGTGGCGCGGCCTGTTCCAGCAGGCGCGCACGGTAGGGCACGCCCCCTGCATGGTCGGGGTCATCTCCCTGCACGGCCCGGCGGAAGCACGGAAAAGAAGCAGCACGGCACATGGCTGTCATAGGGACAGCAGGCGGCTTTCGGGTCAATGTGATTTTTTGAAAAATGGGGGTTGCGCCCCGCCAGAGGGATGAGTAAAAGCCTGTTCACCGGAGCCGATCGGGCGCATAGCTCAGCGGTAGAGCACTACCTTGACATGGTAGGGGTCACAGGTTCAATCCCTGTTGCGCCCACCATCCGTTCCGGCAGAAAACCAACGGTTTTCTGAGACTTACGCATCGGAGTGCCATCCTTTGCAATTGAGTCTAGCACGCTGTTAGCACGCATGTTGAAATTTACCATCGATCGGGCTGCTACCCGGTCGATGGCGCTTGCGACCTCGTCAATAGCCTGCTTGGCGTTTGCGAGGAAGTCCGGACGCACGTGCACATAGCGGCCTGTGGTACGGAGATTTGGCATGACATGCCCCATGAGCGAGGCAACTTCTATCTCTGGTACGCCACGCGTAATCAGTTCGGTCGCCATAGTATGGCGAATTGTGTAGGGCACGATTTCTGACGGCAGTCCTGCTGATTCGCGCGCGGCGCGCCAAGCTCCGTTGATCTTGAGAATCGGCTTGTCTTTGTAGGTCACGAGATGACCCGAGGCCACGCTCTCAATCCATGACCTCAAAAACTCCGGCACCGGGATACGTGGTCTCCGCTTCTTCGTTCGAGCACGGCCTGGCGGGTTAAGGTCAATCACCCCGTGCCCCAGATCGCATTGCTCACGAGTGAGTTGCAGAAGCGCCTCAGGGCGTGACGCCGTTCCAATCAGAAGTGCAAGAAACATGCGAAGATGGGGCGGCATATCTGTCTCCCAAAGCCGAGCCATCTCCTGAATCGTCATAATGCGCTCGCGCCCCTCGCCTTCAGGTGGAAGCACAATCGGGACCTGACGATCGATCTCGCCATTCTTCCAGGCCCAGTTCACGGCGGCAGCGGCGATACCCATGACGCGGCGGGTATAACCGGCAGAATAACCCTTGCCACGCAAGCACGAGGCGATGCGTTTTTGTTCGGCCACGGTGTACCCAGCAACGGAAGCACCTGGCTCCATGCTATCCAGCATCAACTCCAGCGCCCTTCTGTTTGGACCAGCACTCCGTGTTTTCTCGCTATGATGCTTGAAATATCGCATAAAAACAGAAGCCAAACCCGTCTCTGACGTTGGTTCGTTTCTTCTCTTGGCGTATTCTGTTACATATTCTGCGAGCTTTATTTTCGCTTCTTGAAGAACATTTGTGCCAAGAGATGCTCGCTTTGTTTGTCTGGTTTTGGGATCATACCAGCACGCGCACCATGAATCCGAGTTTGGACGTTTTCCAAGGAAGTATTGTCCAATTCGGAACACGGCGTCAGTCTCGGACATCTTTCATTCCTTGCGAGGTAATCTATCAAATGAACTTCGGCGTAGCGCACTCGCGAACGGATTTTCAGATAACCGATCCGGCCCTCCTGCCTTTCTCGCCGCAGTGTAATTGAAGAAATGCCAAGGCGAGAAGCGGCTTCCGGCTCTGTGTATAATAGATAATTCGCCATCATTCACGCAACCTCGCGCATTGTGCCTGCCTCGGAAGGAATACTTCTTTTTCCGTTCTTTTTTTGAGAACGCGCCTCGCTCTTTCTCGAAAAACCTGCAAATACATCGCGAATACTTCACCGTAGCACTCCAAAAATGCCCGATGAATCGATTCGTATGACCACTCCTCGTCACGAAAACGGCGCAGATCGTCAACGTGGCGGATAAGAAGTGAACGACATGCGCCCGTACCATTTGGAATTGGCAAGTTAGGTTTTTTCTGAAGCACGCCCATCGGTTCGCTCCGATCACCTGGATCAATCAAAGTTTACGAGTATCAAGAGCAAACGTTATCAAGCGTTTTAAGTCGTGTCAAAAATATATTTGACGTATATTTATTCTTTACTTCTTCACGTGAAGTATTCTTTCCTTCTTTCCTTCTTTCCTTCTTTCCTTCTTTCCTTCTTTCCTT
>ERZ746981.455-NODE-455-length-11482-cov-840.094695_pt1 | contig 11482 bp, 11 predicted proteins | sample MGYA00374948_ERZ746981 | MGnify/ENA primary metagenome ERZ746981 (study PRJEB28757, sample SAMN06711160) | food metagenome | host: microorganism | place: China:Harbin | collected 2017-01-30 | study: EMG produced TPA metagenomics assembly of the Analysis of...
CCTGACATGTACCAGTCCGGCCGCGTTTGCCGGGTCGGCCAGCAGGCTTCTTAATTCCCGCCTTGCGTCTTCCATGTTTTCGGACAGCCGTACCTTGGTAAAGTTAAGCTGGTTCGTACGGTTGATCAGTTCGATGGCCCGGTCGATATGGGGTTCGATATCATAATCTATTGCAACCTGAATATCGCTCCCGCGCAGGAAATCAGCAGGATCGGCGGCATGGGACATCTCACCGGCGCGGCGTTCGAGAATCTGGTAATGCTTCAGGCGGGAAAGATCGTGGTCGTCCTTGCCCTGAAGCAGGGGATTGTCCAGCATGCCCTTGATAACTGACGGATCGGCAACCTGTATTCCCTCCACGAAGGCCTGGGCTTCAGCCAGGTTCATGGGGTTGTCATCTATGAAAAGAACGGTCGGTGCCCGTAACTGGGATGCCTGAACCAGTGCCTGCAGGCGCGGTCCCTTTGCGGTCCAGTCAATGCTCGGGAATACAAAATAGTCCCAGAGGCCCTTTTCCTTTAATAAATTCTCAATGGTCTGATGGTCGTTGCGCGAGCAGATTGATGAGACTATCCCGCGTCTGGCCAGTTCGATTACAATATTATGGTGCTCCGGCAGATAATCTATTCCGCCTTCCGTCAGGGTTCCACGCCAGAATGTCTCATCAAGATCCCAAACAACAAGGCGGACCTTTTCATTCATAATTATATAGCCTTCATATCAGATTTATTAATAGGTAATATCAAATCGGATCTGCGATGGACGCTGGCAGATGATAGACTGATTACCACATGTTTACCAATAGGCCTTGGTGCAGGCATATTATCCGTATGAAGTCACACCAGAGTGCTGGTAAGCATTACCTGTGTCATGCGGTGCGACACCTGATGCACTCAGGGCGGCGGCTGCAATGCCGGAGGACCCGATGGCCCGCATGGCCGTCAGTGTACGGGGCCGGGATCATGGCCGTGGGGGCTGGCATGAGGTACTGCTGGCGTCGGGCGTGCGCCCTCAGTCCGTAAAGCGGCCGCTGCGTCCCTGCTTGATGCGACTGCGGTGCTGCTTGTTGTCCAGCCGCCTGCGGCGCTGGCTGCGTGACGGGCGGGTGGGTACGCGATGGGCCTGCACCGTGCTGGCTTCCCCGATCATTTCATGCAGGCGGTTGATGGCATCCTCGCGGTTGCGGGTCTGGCTGCGGAAGCGGCGCGCGGTCAGCACGATCACGCCATCGCCCGTCATCCGGCTGCCCGCCACCGCAACCAGCCTGTGCTTGGTGCGTGGTGGCAGGGAGGGGGAATTGCGCACGTCAAAGCGCAACTGGGCCGCCGTTGCCACCTTGTTGACGTTCTGCCCCCCCGGGCCGGAGGCCAGGATATAGGTCACATGTAATTCATCATCGGGAATGACGGGCGGCGACATGGCGGTTTACGGTCCTGGGATGGGGGAGATATGGCGCAGGCTCATGGCCCGCCCTGCGTGGGCAGCATTGCTGTGCTGGTGGTTTGCCATCACCATGTATGCCACATGATGACAGGAATGGAGTAGCATGCTCATGACCGAACAGGCGATAACCGACCAGTTGCGCAAGGCGCTTGCACAGGCGGCGGGTGATGCGGCGCAGGCCAAGGTCATGCCTGTCGTGAAGATGATTGCGGCCCAGCAGCTTGTGGTCATGGATCTCATGCAGATGCTGGTGGAGGCAAAGGTGCTGCATGCCGACGAGATCGCGGCCCGCATGCGTCACCACATGGAGCATACCGACCCCAGGGACATGGCGGCGCGCACGCTGTTCGAGCAGGTGCGGACCCGCTTTGCCGCCGCGGCCCGAACCGCCTGATAGTGTAAGGAATGTATGCAGATGGCTGATCATCCTCCTGCCCTTCGGGCTGAAATCGCCGCACTCAGGACGGAACTTGCGCGTGTGCGCGACGAACTGACGGTCGCCCGCAAGACCATACAGGACCTGAACCTCAAGCTGCGGCGTGAACAGGCCCGTACGCCCACCACGCGCTAGGGTCCATATGACAGGAAATACACGATCATGACAGAAGAACGTGACGCCACCGGCCGCGCCGTGGTCTATCCCACCGTAAGCTGCGGGGCGGAAGCGGTGCAGGATTCCATTGTGGTCATGGACCTGTTCATGGCCACTGCACCCGAACATATGCCAAAGGGTGACAGGCGGGTCGTGACCGTGCTGCCGCCGGAGCTTGCCCTCAACCTTGCCCGGCAGCTGACCGCAGCCGCCGGGAAGGTGCAGGCCGCCCGTGCTGCAAAGGCTGCTCCCGCATCACCCGACAGCCGCCGTCCGGCATAGGCGCATGGCGCCGTAACGCAGGTTGAGCGCCACCTGCCCGCCCTGCACGGTGGGCACGGGCATGGTGTTGTCCAGTGCCGCGCGCATGGCCTTCTGCGAGGCCATGTGTACGATGCCGACAGGCGCGTGGGGAAAGAACAGGTTGGCCAGCTGGCCCGTAGCCTCATCCAGCAGCCAGGGGCCAAGGTAGTTGTGGCTGTTGTCCAGGAATGTGACCGGCAGCCCGTCGATATAGACCGCCAGCGCCATGCAGAGCTGGTCCTGCGTGAAGGCCATGTTGCGCCGGGGCAGGATCAGTGCCTGCCAGCGCCGCAGGACAGGCCAGATCGGCGCCTGGCGGTGCAGGCAGAACACGCCAGCATTGAGCAGGGGCTTCGCGCCAATGCGCCTGCGTATGGAAAAGGGCAGGCGCGCACGGGCCGCGTTCTTGTACAGAAACGAACGGATCTGCATCCAGCCGGGGCAGATCCAGCGCACGCCCAGCAGGTCGGCCCGCTTGGCCCCGATTTCGGGCACGATGGCCAGTGTGCCGCTGCGTGCCGCGGCAAACAGGCGTTCGACCGCCATGCCGTCCTGCACCCATGTATCGGCGTCCAGCCACAGGATCAGGTCGAATTCCGGCAGCATCCGGTCCAGCCACAGCTTGGATATGTTGATGCCCAGGCTGGGGCGGCGGCGTAGCGCGCGGCGGGGTGCGTAATCGGGAATAAAGGGGGGCAGGACCCGTATGCCCTGCGCGTGCAGCGTGGCGCGCTGGTCTGGCGTCATGCCGCAGTCGATCACCCCGATGGGGGTGGGCCTGTACGCGCGGATGGAGGCGACCAGTTCCGCCACCAGTACGAAATATGTGCTGTCGCAACCGGTCACGATGATCCGGTGGTCCGTGCATGTCTGTGTGGCAGGGGAAGCGGGTGCTGTCATGCTCCCATCATAGGGGCAGGGGGCGCTGGCGGAAATATGTCCCGGTCATGCTTTCACCACCTGTGTGGCCATGCGGGCGCGGGCGGTCAGTTCGGGGTGGCGGAAGGCCATGATGGCACGCAGGCTTTCATGCGCGGCCCAGGCATCGTTCGTGGTGCGGGAATCGCCATGCACGCGGTAGCGGCACAGGATTTCGGGCACGTAGCCCGCTTCCAGCCCATGATCCATGAATTTCAGCCAGAAATCGTAATCTTCCCATCCTGCGTCAATATGGCTGTAGCCATCCACATCCATCCAGGCCTGCCGGCGGACCAGCGCCATGACATCCACATAGTTCTCGCGCGCCATCTGCATCGGGTCCCATATGTCGGCCAGGCCAAGGCGCTGCTCGCGGCCGAAGAACTCGATCTGGCTGTACGTGGCGTCAAACCCGCCATCCCGCGCGGCTTCGTGCAGGCGGGCAAGGGCGCGGGGATAGATGGTGTTGTCCGCATCCATTACGAATACGAACGTGCCCATGGCATGCCCGAAGGCCGTGTTGCGCGCGGCGGAGGGACCCAGGTTGCGCGCATGCACGATCAGGCTGGCGCGCCAGAACCGCTTCTGGTTGGCTTCCATCCAGGCGGTGATCAGGTCAACCGACCCGTCCTTCGTGGAATGGTCGTCCACCACCACCAGGTCCAGGGCCGTATGGGTCTGGGCGGCAATGGAGTCCAGTGCATCGATGATGTAGCAGCCGTAATTGTAGTTGGTCAGGCATATGCTGATCAGGTCGGTCGGCTTCTTGCGGCGGCTTTTGAACGTGCGGGCGGACTGGCCGGTGGCCATCCATGGGGCGTTGAGGCTCATGCTTCCGGCGTGCTCCATACATACGAGATGAATCCACGGATTCGCGCGCAGCGGGCGCGGTTTCCGGCGGAGGTGCCGATCAGCTGCCATGTGGCCGTGCGGATTTCTTCCGCCCGCGCCTGGCCATCGGGCGTGTGCAGCAGCCATTCGATCAGGTTGGGGATGTGGCGGCCGGTTTCCTCCAGGAAATGGATACCGGGACGGAACACCGGGTGCGGCAGGCAGGGTTCGGACACCACCACGCTGCCATTGGCCATCGCGCCCTTGACGATGCGGTGCCATTCAAAAAAACCGTATTCATCGCGGTGGATGTTCAGCGCGATGCGCGAATGCCCCGCTACATGGGCGGCAAGGCGGGAGAGCAGCCTGTCGCGCGGGCTGCTGTCGATCGGTGTGGTGAATTTGCGGTAGTAGAAGTAATTGCGGTACTGCGCGAGGAAACCGGCATTGCGGGCAAAGAACTTCTCGCGGTGGGCGGAACTGCCGCCAAAAAAACTGATGTCCAGTGGCCGCCGGGCAAAGGGGGCAAGCGGGTCGGGCCGCTTGCGGCAGGCAGGCGGCAGGACGCGCACCATGGGGTGGGTCATGTCCTCCTTGAGCAGGTAGCCGCGCGTGGTGTCGATATTGGGCGTGAAATGGATGGCGGGCATCCCGGCCTGATGGAAGCTCCGGGCCATCTGGTGGCAGATGTCGATCACACCGGCGGACATGAGCAGGAAGGGGATGCCGCGCTCGAACCACAGGGTCTGTGGCTGCTCGGTATTGAACATGATGGCATCCTGGATGATGCTGCCCGTGGCCCAGACCTGCCCGCGCCCGATATGGAAGAATTCATGCGGGGCAACGAAGATGCACAGGTCGGGGCGCTGGTCGGGATCGGTGTTTTCATCCAGCAGGACACAGTTCAGCCCCGCTTCCGTCAGGGTGCGGTGCAGGTCGGCCGCGATTTCATGAATGAAGACATTGCCACCTGAATTATAGAAAATGCCGATACTGTCAGGCACCGGCCCATCGGGCAGCGTCTGGGTGGCATGATCTGGCTCGGTGCCGATACACAGCGTGCCCAGTGTTTCGGACACGCGCAGGGCCTTGAACAGGCGCCGCCCCTCCGGCACGCCATACAGCAGTGCATGTTCGGCAAGGTCGGTCGTATCACGCGCCACGTCGCGGTTCAGGTCGTGATAGTCCCCGGCTTCAAAGAAGGGCAGCTGCTCAAGTGTCCTGACCCCAAGGCTGAGGTCCTCCAGCCGGAAGCGTGTCAGCAGCCCGTGATGGGCGATATGGCAGCCATTATGGGTCTGCAGGAAGTGGATGAACGGGTTGCGGCTGTCCAGCCCGGCATCAGGGTGCTGCGCCACGTACAGGGCGGGGCGGAAATTGCGGTTGGGCCGCCGCCCTTCACGGAAGCCGTATTTGACATAATGCACCAGCGGCTCATAGCCCGACCCGGCTATGTCCTGATTGGTGGCAAGGTAGAATTCCGTGTCGAACTGGCCGGATTCCCGGATGATCTTGATATCCTGTTGTTCCGTAGGGGTCAGTGTCAGGAGCAGGTCCGCGGACAATGTCTTTACCTTGGCTGGGGCTTGGCACGGAGCGGACCGATGCTTCGATGGACCGCACTGCTTTCCGGCTAAGGCAGATCAATTAATAATTGATTATTCCAGCCGTTTATTTCCGACCGGGAATTCGCGGCTTTGTGCGGGATGCCGGGCATATGCTGTACCGGATCATCATAAATTTCCGTCCGGGATGGCGCGGTCTGTCCCCTGACATCCTGTCGCACGGCGGCCCGGCATTGCCGCCCGCCCGTCCATGGGCCGGAATAATGATATTATCAATCATGATGCATATAATGTTCATGCCGGAAGGTGCCCCCCCGCACTGCTGCGCGCATCCGTAGCCATGCCTTCGGGGGCGGAATGCCGGATGGCGGATACCCGCACGCGGCAGGGCTTCATTTCTGCCGGCCGGTCAGGCGGCGGCAGGCGGACTGCCCATGTGTGCCTGAAGCAGCGCCTTGGCCCCGGTCACGGATGGGTGGCCTGGGGGGGCATGCATGGCGGAAATGTGGGGTCTCTGTTAGGGTGGAGCTCCGGAACGGGTTTCGCGCAGGGGGAGGGGCACGCCCCGCTGGCCTGGAGCCTTTCCATCATGGATGAAGAGGGCGCGTGGCAGACGGCGCGCGGATTGGGAGGCGTCGCATGTATCCGGTCCATATTTACGGGCATACGGATGTACCAGGCTTTATCAGGCGGCATCGCTGGGCCTGCATGGCGCTGCCGGTGCTGCTGGCCCTGCTGGGCAGCATTGCGGGATACCTGAGCTGGAACAACCACAGTGATGCCCGATTTGCCCGCCACAATGTGCTTATGAAGCATTCGCAGGAAGAAGCGGCCTATGCCCGCCAGCTTGCCGAATATGACGCGACGATCATACAGAACCGTCGTGTCTTTCTGGATATCACGCGCGCGGATTTCGCGCGTGTCGCGCCACCCGCGCAGATGGCATGGCTGGTCAGGGAATACCAGAAATTCGATATCAGCCGCGTGAAACTGTATGACGGGCATGAGACACGTCCCTATGTGCCCGCCCCCTGTCCCGGTCCCTTGTGCTTCATCCCCATCTTCGTGGAGGAACTGCACGATGACCCCGTCCGTAACCTGAAATATGTCCAGGTTGGCGCGCTGGAGGACACCTCGCGCACGCTGATCATCGATTCCGAACAGTTCTGGCGGCTGCGCAAGCTGGTCATCCGTGTCGATGCCATCCTGTTCGCCGCCTATCACCAGCAGATCAGTGATTACGAGAAGACGATGCAGCTTCGCGCCTCGCTCGACGTCTTGCGGCAGGCCACGCAGAAGCTACATTAGCGCGACAGAATGGAAAAACAGGTTCATTCATGCCGCTTCACGTAGATGGCGGTTTTTTCCAAGGAGTTACGATGGGCACTTCCATGACGCATACAGCGCAGCAGCCGGGGCAGATTCCCGTGGTTCCGGTTATCCTGTCGGGTGGAAGTGGCAGCCGGCTGTGGCCTGTCTCGCGCAGTTCCTATCCCAAGCAGTTCTGGCCACTGGTCACGAAGCATACGATGGTGCAGGAAACCGCCCTGCGCAGCCACGGACCGGGCTTCAGCGCCCCGATCGTGGTGTGCAACAACGAGCACCGCTTCATCATGGCCGAGCAGCTGAAGGAAGTGGGGATCACGCAGGCGCGCATCCTGCTTGAGCCGGTGGGGCGCAATTCGGCACCCGCCATCGCCGCGGCGGCCCTGCTTGCGGCCGAAACCGATCCCGATGCGGTCTTGTGGGTCATGGCGGCCGATGCCGCGATGCAGAAGCCCGAGAATATCGCCCCCGCCCTGGCCATTGCGGCCCAGGTCGCGCGCGCGGGCCGCATCGTGACCTTCGGCATGACGCCAACCAAGGCGGAAACCGGCTATGGCTATATTGAAAAGGGCGCGGCGCTGGATGGGTACGCGGGTGCCTTTTCCGTTGCCAAATTCGTTGAAAAGCCGGATGCCGAAAATGCCACGCGCATGTTCGAATCGGGCCGGTTCCTGTGGAATTCGGGCATGTTCGTCTTTACCGCCCGCACCATGCTGGCCGAGATGGAAAAGTTTGAACCCGCCATCATCGCCGCCGTGACGCAGGCCGTGCGCGAGCGGCGTTCCGACATTGATTTCGAACGGCTGGACGAAGCGGCCTTCGATGCCTGCCCCGATATCTCGATTGACTATGCCGTGGCGGAACGGACCACGCTCATGACCGTCATTCCCGGTGATTTCGGCTGGTCCGATGTGGGCAGTTGGGATGCGTTGTGGGAACTCAGCCCCAAGGACAGCGCGGGCAATGTCAGCATTGGCGATGTGTTCATGCATAATACATCGGGCAGCTACGTGCGCAGCGACGGCGTCCTGACCGCCGTGACCGGGGTGGAGGACCTGCTGGTCGTGGTCAATGATGACGCGGTCCTGGTTACGCACCGCCAGCATGCGCAGGATGTGAAGGCCATTGTCTCCCTGCTCAAGAAGGCCGGGCGCAAGGAGGCGGCAAGCCATACACGGTGCTATCGTCCGTGGGGCTTTTACGAGAGCCTGATCGAGGGCAGCCGCTTCCAGGTCAAGCGCATCGTGGTGGACCCGGGCGGGAAGCTGTCACTGCAGAAGCATTACCATCGCGCCGAGCACTGGGTTGTGGTGGAAGGCACGGCACAGGTCACTCGCAATGAGGAGAAGATCCTTGTGCGTGAGAACGAGAGTGTCTACCTGCCGCTTGGTGCCCTGCACCGGCTGGAAAATCCCGGCCGTATTCCCCTGACCCTGATCGAAGTCCAGTCCGGTCCCTATCTGGGGGAAGATGACATCGTGCGTGTGGAAGACATCTACAGCCGTGCCTGACCCGACGGCAGGGGCGTGTTATCGGGGCGTGGTGTTGCACACACCGCGCCCTTTTTTATTGGGCGCGTTGCAAAACAACGGATTGGTAAAAAAAGATAAAAGGACCCGGGTGCCGCCTTTTTTTACAAAGGCAGTGTCTGCGCGGTTTTGGGAAAAGGCGTCGCCGGAAACGCCTTTGGGATTTATCCGGCGCAGGCATCCGGACAGAGTCGGGAAGAATTCATATTTCCTTCATAAAACTGTCATGGACTTATCATTTTATTTTACACGGTCATTTTTTTATTGTCTGGCCTGTCGGCTTCACGGCCAGACGCGTCTGTATTTTCATGTCGGAGAACATGAGTATTATGTACTTTCCTGCTCGAATGCTTACATGTGCCCTGTTGGCAACCGCCCTGCCGGTCATGGCGCATGCTGCTGATATCACGGGTGCCGGTTCCAGCTTTGCCGCGCCCATTTATGGAGCCTGGGGGGCAGACGGTCGGAGTGCGGCTGGCGTTAACCTGAATTATCAGACCGTGGGTTCCAGCGCGGGCCAGAACCAGATCCTGGCCGGTACGGTTGATTTTGGTGCATCCGATGTGCCGATGGAACGCCAGAAGCTGGAATCGGCGCATCTGTTCCAGTTTCCCACTGTCATGGGCGGGATCGTGCCCGTCATCAATCTGCCCGGCATTGCCGCCAACCAGATCCAGCTTGATGGTCCCACGCTTGCCGCCATCTACCGGGGTGAGATCGACCAGTGGAACAACCCCCGCATCGCGGCCCTCAACCCCGGCCTGAAGCTGCCCGATACCGCGATTGCCACCGTGCATCGTGCCGATGGGTCGGGCACGACGGCGGTTTTCACCGGTTATCTGGCCCATGTCTCGCCTGAATGGCGCGAAGGGCAGGGTGCGGGGGCTTCCATCGCATGGCCCGGTGGCATTGGCGCGCGTGGCAATGACGGCGTGGCGGCTTCCGTGCGCAATACCGAAGGCGCGATCGGTTATGTTGAATACGCCTTTGCCGCCAACGCGCACATGATTACCGTCAAGCTGAAGAACCATAGCGGTGCCTTTGTGGCCCCCAACATGGACAGCTTCAACAGCGCCGCCGCGGCAGCGGACTGGAAGGATGCGTCCCATTTCGCGGTTGACCTGCTGGATACCGCCGGTGCGGGTGCGTGGCCGATCATGTCCCCCACCTATGTGCTGGTTCCCGTGCCGACGGGCAAGACCGCCCATGGCGCGGATGTGCGCAGGTTCTTTGGCTATGCGCTTAAAAGCGGTGATGCCGCAGCCTATCGCCTTGATTACGTGCCGGTGCCCGCCAGCGTGAAGGCCGATATCCTGCAGCAGTGGGATAGCGCGAAATAATCCATTGCCCCGCGTAAGGGCATGACAGGGCCGCCCGGCTTTCCGGGCGGCTTTTTTAAGAGCATATTTTTGAAACAATGCTTTGAAAAAATAAAAGTTTCTGGGTGTCGCCTTTTTTCAAAAAGGCGGCGTTCCTTGAAGCTTCTTGAAAAAAGCTTCTCCAAAAACTTCCCTATGATTGCAGGGTAATTCAGGCCCCTTTTATATATGGCTGGTCCGTAACGCCGCCATGGGCGAACTGTCCGTCATCATGCCGCCCTGCAGCAGGGTGGACAGCTTGCCCAGGGCTTCGCCCCGGTCCACCGATTTGCCATAGGGCATGTTGGGTCGCAGCCGTTCCTCCAGCCGGGCCACGGAACCACGGCGTGGCCAGGGGCGGCGCAGCAGTTCCTCCACCAGTTCGGGGTAGCGCCAGGGGATGTCGATCCATGCGCCCGCATTGTGCAGGCTGGCGGCATCGGCGCGCAGGATCTGCGGGAACAGGGCAATCACGCTGCGCTCGCCCACTTCCTGGCCCGGATGGGGGCGTGTGGCCAGGGCGCTTCCCTGCACATGTTGCAGCAGGCGGCGGATCAGGGTCGTGCCGCCATGGCACAGATGGCCGATCTGGGTCAGGCGCGGGTTCATTTCTATGAAATGATAGGTGCCGGTGCGCGCGCAGCGGACAAAATCCAGCCCGAAGAAGCCCGACAGGTTCAGCGCAGCACAGGTCACCCGTGCCGCGCGCTCCATATCGGCGGAGCGGGTGATCTCGACCACCGTCGCCGCCCCCGTCCGCCCCTGGTAGGACACGACATCCACCCCCAGCGTGCCAATCACTTCCCCCTTCCAGCAGGCGACCATGATATTGGCGGGCATGCCACTTATATGGGCCTGCGCAATGACCGGCATGGACTGGCGTGCCGTGGCTTCCATGAAGGAATAGATGTCACGGTCCGCCAGCAGCACACGCAGCGCGCAGGCCATCCGGACCGGCTGCGACAGGCGGCGGAAGCTGCTTTCGGCTTCCCGCACCGTATCGGCAATGACCACGCCGGAACCGCCCCAGCTGCGGTCACGCTTGAGCACCCACGGACCGGGCGTGGTCGCGCACCATTGCCGCACATCTTCCACCGTGGCCATGCTGGCGGCGGCCGGGGTCGGGATACCGCGCGCGCGAAGCGCATCGATCAGCCTGAGCCGGGTCCGGGCATAGGCAAAGCAGTCCGGCTGGCCCAGTGAGGTTTTGATGATGGCTTGGCACGCCCGGCCCGCCTGCGTCGTGGGGTCGGCAGCGTCATGGACCTGATGCAGGGCACCCACGACCCGGTCATCGGCAGGTACGATCAGGTCCGGCCTGATTTCCGTAATGATGGTGGACAATGTGGAAATGGCGGCAACGCAGGGGTAGCTGCGCAGGGAGTCCAGTCCCCGGATGCAGCGAAGCGAATGCCCGGGCGGGCAGATTGCATGCACCCTGACCCCGCTTTCCAGAAACTCCAGTGCCGCCCGTGTAATGGCCGACCACCAGACCGAGGAGATGATGAGAACTGTAAAATCATTTTTCATGGGTAGGGACTTTCCAGTTCAGGTCTGGCTGTCACACCATGACCGGCGGAATATTCACTGAGCGAAAGCGGGCTGGGACCGGGGCTG
>ERZ746981.456-NODE-456-length-11468-cov-11.337635_pt1 | contig 11468 bp, 3 predicted proteins | sample MGYA00374948_ERZ746981 | MGnify/ENA primary metagenome ERZ746981 (study PRJEB28757, sample SAMN06711160) | food metagenome | host: microorganism | place: China:Harbin | collected 2017-01-30 | study: EMG produced TPA metagenomics assembly of the Analysis of...
TTCAGGACAAGGAAGGTATTCCTCCGGATCAACAGAGATTAATTTTTGCGGGTAAGCAATTAGAAGACGGAAGGACATTGTCGGATTACAATATTCAAAAGGAGTCGACTCTCCACTTGGTTCTTAGATTGAGAGGAGGATTTTGAATTTGATGAGCACTTGTTTGGGATAAACTGCCAATAGTCACGGGTCGACAGAATTTGTATTGAATTGTATATTTATATTATAATATCACATTTTGGTATTGATTGTCCATATTTTGGCTTATGGTCTTGTGTAGATGGGACCAGCGGTTGACCTTTGACTTATTACTGATGCTTTGGCTTGTTACGGCCGTACTTTTTACGTTACAGTATATTAAATGGACAATGTGTGTGTGCAAAGTAATCTTTTAAAATTTAGTATAGTTATCCGTATAGAGAGGCCATGACCTATACTTCATATGCGGTAATACCCACAAGACTTTTCTTGGCCTCACAAGAAACAACAGGATCAGAGCTTTCTACTGAAATTTTTCGCAAACTCTCAATCATCTCGTCCGTATCGAATGGTTTATTCTTCTTCAAGAGTATTTCTGCCAATAATGTGGTGAGTCTTATAAATTCAATAACAACCCTTTGAATATTGTCATGTGTTGAAAACTCCTTCCGAAAAATCTGCCAATATTCCAGTACACTGTTAATTAGTAAATCACTTCCCTTCGAATTATTTATCACACCAGCATGATCAAGTTTTATGATCAGTTTCTTTAAGGACTCCATTAATACCAATTTGGTTCTGAAGTCAGAACAATCATCAGATGTAAATAATTTAAATACCTCTTCAAAAATGAACTCGATTAGTTTACTATTGGGTTCTTTTTCGTTAATAGCTATAGTCATATTCTCCAAAAGTGATCTTCGAAAAGCAACATTCCTCAGCTGATTTCGCACTTTCAAGTCATCTTTCTTTGAGATACTAACGTCATCAACATCAAAGTCTAATTCTTCTTCGTATGATTTTTTCAAAAAAGAGCGCATGCAGCTAATATAAGCATCATAAAACTTCTGATCCTCAGTAAAAAAGCCAAGATATTTGCCCAGAGCTTTGACACTGTATTTCCTATAACCCACATTTTGCCTACTCGCTTCCTTCAAAACGCACTTGGTAACCCTTTCATGTAACTCCGAGTATGAGTTTAGAAATGCTGCACTATTTATCGAAAGGAGAACTAGGGAATTCAATAATGTTTCTTTACCGTCGTATGAACGTCCAACAAGGGAGCTCAAAAGAATTGAATAAAGATCCAGAAGACAATTTGAAAATGCATCGACTGATTTACCCAAGTTTTGAATTATACTTGTAACAGTAATACCCAATGTACGACGAAGGCCAATGTTGTTAGTGTTGATATTAGTCTTGATTAACTTAACAATCTCCGAAAGATATAGTTTTATTGTATTCACGCCAAATCCATTCGACTCATTCCATGCTTCACGAAAGGAAGATGAAACCTTGTGATCCGTGTCGTGTTTTCCAACAAATATAAGTGGAGCGAATGAAGAGTCAACCGAGTCAAACATATCTTTAGAGTAGTTAACAATTGCTAAGCATGTCTTCGCGGAAATAAGTTGTAAATGATTATCATCTGAAGGTGCTTCGAAATAGTATTTCAGCAATTTTTTTGACAACTTATAAATTTTCTTTGAAGAAGACACTCTTACACAGTAGCCAGTAGCAACTGCATAGGACCCCGCTATTGTGCTATTATGGCTTTTGAGTTGCAACATGCATATTTTAAGAAGCTTGTCACCATAGTCTTTTGCCAAAGGAAAGTATTTAACAATGAGATCAACAATAATCTTGGATGCCGTGACTTTAGAAGGTAGGTTAACCGATTTTTTTACTGCATCAGATAATTGATCAAGAAAATCAGGCATCAGTGCATCATCTAAAAGATCCATTAATGTTTCTATTGCCTCCATTATAGGCGAACTGTTAAGCAAACTTAATCTTTGCGCATCGATATCTTCCACTGTAAGTTTGTATTTATCTGCATTCAAACTTAAGTAATTCACCGCTTGTGGTTCGATGGATGACATGAGCAAAATAAGTTGCTTTATAGTTTCTGCTGCAAATGGCTTTAATGATTTTGAACGCGTTTTTATTATCTTCATCAAAACTCTAAGAGAAAAGGTTTTCACATCATCAGCATTATTCAAAATGCCATTTGTTCCAAGTAAAAATGGTAGCAGCTGCTCTAGAGCATCCTTTGAACCGCATTCTTCTTTTTCTATCGTATGGATCATTATTTGCATCAAATTCTTTGTTAGTGAAATCCCCTCATTTCTAACACTTTCCTTGATATCATCCAATATTCGAAAGGCCATACGCCAAATCAATGTGATTTTGTTAAAGAAAATTGTTTCCGGACAACGTTGTAAAAGATTATTGAGGGCAGCAGCGCTGGATTGCCGAATTCTCCATTCGTGATCACCCATTCCTTTGATTAATGAATCAAAAATAAGGGCGAAATTATTAACAATAAGAGAATTGGAATCAACAATTAATGAATCCCATATGTCATTCATGACTCTCGATACTGATAAATTGGGATCAAATCGATATCGGTAAAGGTTAGGAATAAGTTTTTGTGATAAATGCTCGTCTTTCTGAAGAATATCGTCTAATTTAGTCCTGTCAAATATTGCTTCTAAACCATACGCTACCCCTTTTCTTGAGGACCAAAGAGATGAGTTTTTTGCCAAGGACATAAATTTATACACGAGACTGGGGTCTCCAGCCTCTGATGCTAAATTCAATACATCTTTATACGTAGAGATGGAGCCATCTTTTGTCCCCAGAACGCCAGGTTCGAATAGTTCTGTGCTACCTTCGATCGTACCACTTGTTAATAACGGGGTATTTGTTGAATCGGAAAAAGATAACATCATGTTGTGTATTAATTCATCTTTTAAAGCATTATCTCCCAAGTTATAAACAATGCTCAATCCTCTTGAAGCTGATTCTTGAATTATCTGTTCTCGGTCGCTCAAATACCTTATAAAAATAGTCTGTAAACGAGGTAATTGATGAATAATCTCTGGAGAGCCTTTACAAAATTGGACCATTGATAAAAGCCATATGCATCCTGCCTTCCTTAGTTTTGGTTTTGTTGACTTACAAGCCCGGAAAATTACCTCTAATATTTGATCGACGTGATCGAATTTGGGTATTAACTCAGTAATTTGAATATCAGAATCTGATAAATCAAATTTAGTACTCAATTTTCCTGAATTCCAACCCATAGCTAATATAGTAAATGCCTCACCAACTGAGAAAAGAAAATTTGTATGACTTGTGGAATATGTCTCAAATAAGGCACTTTCAAAAGTATAATTATCAGTTATGTTGTCGGCCTCAACTTGCGTATCTAAGTTAGATGGCAAACATGTAAGACTCATATATGACCATGTCATTGCCGCCAAATCGTCATGTGTAGACCTTAGTAGTGGCTTTAGTTCTTCTATAAATTTCCTCTTTTGATCATTAATATTCTGTAATATTTGGATCTTGGGGCCTAGGCACCCAAATAATGCAAGCTGAGAAAGTGAATCCATGGCAACATATATTTTCTCGGATGATTTTGCCAGTAAATTGTAATGTATAATGCTCAAGAGCTTCGTAAACTTGGGCTCTGAAAAAATGCTTGCTCCTCTGGTAATCATCGCTCTTGAGACAATATAGCATAATGGCTGAAGTTGTTCGTGCTCCAAAAGACCATTAAAAACCAAATCAAGCTTGTGTTTTGTGAAGCATGAGCTTGAACATAAAATACCCAAAATTTGTGAGACGTATGTAGAAACGGTTCTCGAAAATTGAGCTGGCAATGTATCAATAAGTAAAGGTATCTGATTTAAGAATTTATCAACGAGAGATGCTGGTGACAATGAGACAAGTATTACCAACAGTCTTCCAACATCCGTATCTTTGGACCCAATGAAATATTTAAAACATGTTGATAAGAAATAATGTATCGTATTTACGCCACAATCAGATGATTTCACTTTATCCATACAAATATCTCCATCCATATCTTGTCTATCATCCAGGGGACAAAGTTTCCTTATTTGTCTTTGAAGAAGTAAACGTGTCCTTCGGTCAAACTCGGTAGCATTATCTATTCTTAGTTCCCAGTCTGCATCACAGGTAATCACAGTTTCTGACCCCTCAATAGAATTCATAATTAATGTCTCAAAGCAAAGTTTAGTAGCTTTTGCAAGATTGATATTTGTTTCTTTTCTAACCAAAATATCAATCAACGATTCAAAGGATGGAAATTGTACCTGATTGCCGTATGGCCCAGTGTTACTTTTGATTTCCGTAGCATGCTCTGTTTCGTATAAATAAGGCTGTAATCCTTTACACGCTTCTTGGATAGTCTCAGGTTTGTCATTTTTTGTTTGTACCAAAATATCAAGCATCCGTGCCTCCGCATCATGAAAAGGGAATGCTTGATTCACAAATTTCACAGCAATATATCTGGCAGAACACTCCCATTCGTCCGGTTTAACAGAGCACCCAAAATCAGAGTCTATGATTTCTGTGAGAAATTTTTTTAGCCTTTCTTTCTCCTTAAATTCAGACAATCTAACTATTAAAGAAGAAAGAATATCAATAACCGAAGTACGAAGCTCTGGCATCTCCGTTTTAAGCATATCAAACAAAAATCTAAGCATACTCATATTTAATGCTCCCGGGCATCTTCCTAAAATCAAGCCAAGAGCTTCATATTGATATCTTCTTTGAAGTAAATAATTACTCATATCACTACTTATTTCGTCAACTTTCTCTGAAAGTAAATTATCTCTAATTGTTCTAGCAAACTTTTCCGAAGGTAAAGAATTAACATTGCTAGGTAAGTTCATGGTGACCCAACGAATAAAAGTAATAGTCTGACTTTTTAATTTAGGAAAGGAAGAATTCAATCCAACCTCGATAATTTTAGTCAAATTGGTGGAGTTAAGTACACTTTCACTTTTGCAGAACCCTTCCATAATTTTAGCTTGAAGCTGTACTCTAGCCGGAGGAACAGCTGCAGTCTCATCCCCCATAAATAGCTTTTCCAGAAAAGAATGAATGAAATGATCATCAGACTCGATACCCTTCCTATGTAGAATATTAGAAGCTAGATCAGATATCGAGGAATTCTGATCTGCCGAAGCACAAATATCAATCAACGCACTCTGTTTTGTAAAGCCAAATTCGGTGAATAGTAGTATTTTCTGCTTGTATTGTGTTAAATCTTGATAATTAAATGTTAGTCCTGCATCATAGGTAAAAAATGAGCTTTCTTTCTCTGAAAGTCCTGGAAGAGAGCATCTAGGGATTAAACCAGAAGCATCTGTTTTCACTGGCTGAAGAAGCATAAATTGAGAGAACTTTTCAATCAAATAATGTTCATATCCTGCATTTTTTCCATCAAGCTGTAAGAATTTTCTAAAGGAATCCCCATTATCAACATTCATGTCTTTCTTGTCATAGGATATGATAAGTTTACAAAGAATGCCAAAAAGTCGGGCATTCACTAACTGATTATAATCAGATATGCCCTCGATCAAACTTGGAAGTAGCTCTTGCTTCTGAAGGTTCGAAAGCCTTGAAATACCCTTTGAAGCAAACAAAAGGGAATACAACTGTACATTTTTGATGTCATTACTCTCCGGGACCTGTGGATATTTTGCCTGTTTAATCAATGTGTCGACTGGTAATTTCAAATTTGTGTAAGCATTAAATCTCGCTAAAACTATTTTAATGCATTTTATAACCTCTAACCTTACTGCTTGTTCCTTGGATGAAAGTTTTAAAAGTAAGGGGGCCAAATATGTATCAACTATTTGCTGAATTTTCTCAGGTGAGTCAGCCAATGCCAATCTGAGTTCTACTTTCTCAACCAATGTTTTTTCTGATGAGCGCATGTTGAATATCGAGGTGAATAGTTAAATCAAATGTTCATTAATCCCTCGCAGTACAAATGTATTTTACTCTTGTAAATATGTATCAACGTTTAAAGGCTCCTCTTTCCTGATCAGTGGCGCTGGAAAATCGGGAAAAAAAAATTATCTTCGTCGTTTGAAGTTTTAGGAGTGAAGTGTGAACGCCGTGCAACGCGACCTGTATTATATTTGTCCCATAGAATATTATCTGATCCACAGGAGCTTTCGCACGACACATATAATGAAAATATGTTACAATTTTGTTGTTGGATAAGTTTCTAAACAATAGAACTAAGAGTATTGACAAGTATTTCGCAGAATCGGAAGCCGACTGAAATGTATTTTTGTTTTTTCAGTTGTGAATTAGTTGAGCAAACGATAGATTCTGATAAAGAAATAAATGTTAGGGGAACGTGTAAAAAAAAAACTCTAATTTTAACCCAATTGCCTAATTGGTATTTGATCCACTTGTTTTCCAACCTAGTTATATTTTGTATTCATTAAAATTTACCTGATGAGGTTTATTTTATATCGTAAACAATTGAAATAAAATGTACCAATGTATCTGATTATATACCGCCTCTTCAATTTGCCTTTAATACAAAGCAATTTCATCATAAACGTCAGGGGCAAATTTGTGAGGGAAGGACTTTGTAAATATATATATATGTATAATTTAGATTGAATGTATTTATTTACATTATGACTAATCTCATAAATGTTTTTAAAGACTTTTAAGCATTTGCGTTCTGTTCTAACTGAAAAATTATACTTTTCACCCGTACTTTACAGTATATTGGTTCTCAATATAAATTGCGGTTTAATTGTCTTGTCACAACATAATTATTTTAGCTTATTAGTCCACTTCTTGAAACTCAAGTGATTATTAAAATAATCAAGCATGGACTCTCATAAACTCAATTCTATACAATATCTTTACGATGATACCTCATCTGATGATGAAAGCTTAAATATGTCAATGCAGAAAACCCCGGATAATGAATTTTGTGATGGTATAACAGCAGAAATCGATGATATGAAGAATATCGGAGATATTAATGAGAGCTGCAGGCAGAAAGCCCAAAAACTTAGAAACAAAAAAATTCTGACAGGCTTATGCCCCATTAAAAAGCATAATTCATTGTTAAATATTCCCATCGAAAAGGAAAGTGAGAAGGGTGCAATGGATAATACGCTTGCAAATCCTACCAAAGAAATACCAGCACCTAAAGATCGACCATCAGCTTGTGTTTTTGTTGCAAGTCTTTCATCTAATCTTCCTGATGATATTCTCTGTAAAACGGTAACTGAACATTTCAAGCAATGGGGAAATGTCACTTTCGTCAAGGTATTAAGGGATTTAGCTAACAGACCATATGCCTTTGTCCAATACGGAACAGATAAAGAAGCAAGCAAGGCCATAAAAGAAGGGCAACATTCTGTTTTGAATAATAGAACAATAAGATGTGAGAAAGCGCGTGTTAACAGAACTTTGTTTGTTCATGCTTCCGACTATAAAAAGGTTAACATAAATGAATTTCGATCAATACTAGAAACTTATGGTGAGGTTGAAAAATTAATTCCTGTTGAGCCACATTTCAAGAATACAAAAGATTCGGAAGAATTTAACCAGAGCTGGTTTGCAAAATTTGTCTACCGACAGGATGCAATTAATGCTTTCGCCAGTCTTAAGCTAAAAGATTCTTGGAGAGTCGAGTGGGCACAAAATCTCGACGATGAATATAAGAATACCCCCGATGTTACAATTGACAGGTATTCAATTTTTGTTGGTCACTTAGATCCTCGGATAAAGAAAAGTGAACTCATTGAACGTTTTGAACTACATGGGAAAATTAAAGAAGCAATCCTTGTGAGTAGGCCAGTCCACAATTTTGCCTTCATTAAATTTGTTGATAGAGATGCTGCTGCTGCTGCCGTCGAAAGGGAAAACCACTCCCTGTTCAAGTATAAGACGATTTATGTTCAATATAGGGAAGTATATAATAACGCCGGCGGCAGAAAAAAGCGTATAAATCTATCAATTAGAAATGGAATCCGACTAAATTTGGCGCCTCCACCTGTTAACTTTAAACGACATGTCTCTATTAGGACTGGGCAATCGATGTCTGACTTTAAGCACTATTCCTATGGAGCCAAACAGAAATTTGATAAATGGAAGAAAAAAGTAAGCACGAAAAGTCTTAATTTTAATCCATTATCTGCAAATGATAAGTTAATAATGTATTCGGAATTTCAAAATATTCCTTCAGCTTGTGTACCTAGAATTCTAGGACAAATTGATCCTTTGTCCAATACAGAAAATGTATGTGCTGGTTCCTCCTTTGGTATTCCATACCAATCATCATGCGGAAAGATTTGTGACGTTGACTTGTGTGGTCCTTCAAATGAATTTGATCAAAGGACGAATATGACTCTTCCTGGCAAGGCATGTACCAAGAAAGATGATGAAACAATTCGCAGCACCAATACCGATCATTCCTGTGAGCAGAAATCTCTTTATACACTTAATACAGAGGAAAGCAGTGAAAATGCTTCCAAAGATAATTATAGTGCCCAAAATTTTCAGTTCAATCAAGCAGGGTCTTATCGCATTCCGTATTATTATCTTTTACCCCAGAAAGGAATTAATTATATTCCAAATAATGGTCTTCAAATGGGATTATGCGAGCCATCAACACCAATTGGGGTTCCTGGTTTTTCACCGGTTAGTTCTTCTTCACCTAATGCGAACGCATCTGGTCCAAATTTTATGCTGTCCTACCCCGGTTTAACCGGTCCATCGCAAAATACGCCGCCATCAATGCTGTATCCATTTTATATGTATTACTGCAATAATATAGACCCGCAGCCCGAGGCCAATACTTTTAATGTTGGTACGGAAGCAAAGGAAAGGTCCGGCTCCCTTTCAAAAGGTTCTTTATAACATGTCCAGCTTTTTTCCCCTAATTCGATGGAATTCCTATCTTTTATTTTTCCTTTATTTTAATTAACACAGGTTGATAATTTAAACCACATGTGATCTCTCGTTAGTTATGTATACAGAGTATAAATACATTCTGATGCTGAGTAGGTCTGATAATCCCACACTTCAAATAAACTACACGCTACACTAGTTTGGTGAGAAAAAAATATTAATTTGATTTTCTTTATATTGCATAGTTCGCGGTATAATTCAAACTTAATATGCCATATTTCATGCCCAAATTTTCCCATTTTTCACCCGATCTTTCCTAATATTTTCTTCTTTCTCTTTTCTTTATGTCACATTCGTGCTTTATCATTAAAGGCGTTTAATATACTGGTTAATGAGGACTTCATAAAAGTAATTGCGATTATAGGTAGCAAGCAATATCAAAATTATGATTTAGCTTACGTAACCAAATATTTTCCTATCTCACTTCCCTAATCAAAGATGATGAACAAAAATTGTTTCCGCAAGTTTGTCAAAGAATTTCCTTTCTCATTAATCAGTCGTTGAATAGATTAAGAATAACTCGGCGGTGAAAAACTATAATTTCACGTTAGTTAACGATGGAACCCACACATAAGAATCAATTTGCCGAATACATATCATTGTTCGGAAAACAGGGTGAACGAAACCGGTCACAACAGAGTCCTGCAGTATGTCAATCAACACTCAGATCTTCCATAAAGTTTGCAAATTTTGTCCCGTTGGACATTATCTTTCCGCATAAACCGAGCACTGTTTTTGCAACATCAAATGATGGCACAAGTAACAATGTTGAAAATGGAAAGTTTGAAAATGTTGATAGAAAATATGGAGCTAACGTCAAGAGCGATATAGAAATTGATAAGAATTCATCAAAATTACATGCTTTAGAGAATTTTTTACGTACAGGTGATCATATTATTGTGGTGTTGAAAAGCATTCCTCCAAGGCTTCTAAATGCATCCCCTTTGTTAGAGGAATTACTGGAATATACTATAACTAAGCTTCTACCGAAGTACCATGTTGTAAAAGCATCTGATTCTAAGGTGATTCATTTGAATACTAGCTTTAAATGGGCGCTTTTATCTAATGATTACGTGTCCGATACGAAAGCAATTTTTATTACGTTTTCTGATATACTTACACTCCATTTGTTTCAAAAAACTTTTGAATTCTTTGGTGCTAATGAGAAATCAGACTGTGGACTGAAAATTCACATCTCGAAGAAGCTAAAGAAGCCTTTGCAGCTGCTAGAGAAATGTATCAAAATATCAGATTGCCAAAATATGCAAAAGAAACTGGGTGATCATTTATCAAGTAAGTATGAAGAAGTAATGGATAAGATCGGCCTAGTTGCTATTGAAAATGAAAATATTGATACAGATTCAAAAGCCACGCAGTATAGTGTGGACCAAAATGCACTTCTTAATATTCCGGATATGCTCTTAGAGAATGTGAAAACAAGCATTCTCGATTTCAAAATGAGTGCGTCACATGCCGAAGAAGTGCGTGTCAGAAAAAGAAAACTTCAAGAAGAAAAAAGGACGAGGCTCAAACTCCAGTATCTATTCAATGATCTAAAGCATGAAAAATCAAACGAGAGAGGTGAGATGCAATTAGATATTGATAAATATAAGGGTGAAACGTATTTGGTTGAGCAACATAGCAAAATTAATGAGCATCATCGTGAGAAAGACAATATGAATGATGATGGTGATGATGATGATGATGATGATAACATTCCAGGAGATGATATTGGAGATCTAGACTTTAGGAAGCAGATGGTTCAACAAAGGGATAATAAAATTGAGGATGAATTTCAGAGAAGGATAGATATACAAAAAAGATCTGAACAACAACAATTAAGCCTTTTTAGCGAGTTCAATACTGCCATCAAAAATGATCGATATTTAAAAAATGTTATCCCTAAGGCCCGAAAGAAGTTTATCAAATCCTTTGTAGACAATATCAACAATTCAACAAATACAGTTGATAAAAGTTTCCGGTATTATACCAATCACAGCAACTATATCAAATACAGAAGAGCAATGCGGTTGCTGGAAGAAAAAAGGGATGACAATGATCGTGAAGAGCAAGCTCTAGAGAGAGCTACTACTGATGATGCAGTGACATTTAACTCTTCCTTCTCTCGAAGACACATTAAAAAGATGAAAATCTCTATCAAAGATGGTTTGAAAAGAGACTTATAGTATTCTTGCAATAGTATACTTTTCTAGAAATGTGATTTACCTTTTCTCTGTCTCTCTAACTTTATTTTACTGTGTCTTTGATAGAAGACATATAAATTTGAGAATGTCTACTGAAACTGAAATGTTTATGATGGGAGGGAGATTGTAGAATAACCACAAAGTGGTAAGGCTCGGCACCCGACAGACAATGGATAATTGATAATATATATGAAAGAGAGGTAGAATATTAATATATTTGTAATAGATGCGTCGAGAGTCGCGTCTACATAAAGCTGCCCTGCCTTGTTTATGCCCAAGAAAACCTCACTCATA
>ERZ746981.457-NODE-457-length-11367-cov-118.572099_pt1 | contig 11367 bp, 21 predicted proteins | sample MGYA00374948_ERZ746981 | MGnify/ENA primary metagenome ERZ746981 (study PRJEB28757, sample SAMN06711160) | food metagenome | host: microorganism | place: China:Harbin | collected 2017-01-30 | study: EMG produced TPA metagenomics assembly of the Analysis of...
TTGGTGTTCCGCTGCTTCGGAGCCGCTACCAGCGTGGCATCCAGGATCTGGCCTGACATCGGCAAATACCCGGCGTTACGCAGGGTCGCATCAAAGCGGTTGAACAGCCCATCGATCGCACCCGCCTGGGTCAGACGCTTTTGATACAGCCAGACCGTTTTGGCATCCGGCACCCGATCTGAAAGTCCCAGCCCAAGGAAACGCATAAAGGAGAGGCGATCGTTGATCAGATATTCCGTCCGCTCATCAGACAAATTGTTGAGCGTCTGGATCACCAGAATTTTGAACATCAGCACCGGATCAAATGGCGGTCGTCCGCCTTTGCTTCCGTCAGAATACGCCAGAGCCTTCTCCAGGTCAGGGCGGAACGCTTCAAAATCCACAGTCCGGGAAAACGCTTCGAGCTGATCGCCAAGCCCACTCAGCCGGGCAAGACGCTCTTCAACATCAAAGAAACCAGACTGCTTCATATCGCCATTCCCTCAATCAACGCAGAAGAAATAGAATCATACAGAAGACCTCAAAACCAGGGGGTTTTTAGAACCCTCCATCTTTATCGTCGTTATCTTTATTCTGGTTGCGTTTGGTCTGGTTCGACATCGTTCGTTTCATCTACATGATTTTCGGTTTTTTATGGCGACATATAGACTCCGTATTGACGCCATTGCCGTTCGTAGGTGAAATTTCTACCGTAAGCCATGTATTGCTGGAAACGATCGAAGTAATCACGACATTCTGAATTCGTCATGAGGAAGGCTAGCGCTCGTTCGGTAGCTACTGCGGGACCTGTAGGACACTCAGGCGCAGATCGACGTCTTCGCCTATGCTGTCCGCATAGCGCAGTTTGGCACGGATATAGTGATTTTCATTTTTTTGCTGAAATGACGGGTTCGGGAAAGCCGAGGTCCGCTGCGATTTTGTTGATGGTGTTTTTCAGCGCACCCAGAGTTTTCCGAGCCGCGTTCTTGCTCGACGGCAGCGGCGTAATGGCGACTTTTATATCCATGTCTTCGGACATCCGGACAACCAGCCGATGGGCACGAGCAAGGCACGTGCCACCAGCGCCTCGACAACACGGTTGTCCTTTTTCACAAGGACTGCTGATGACAGCCTAGGCGCATCGGTAATTTTAGCGAGCAGATCAGGCGTAAGGCTTTTCAAACCGCGCCTCGAGATTTCGGTAGCGCAGTTTCCGGTTGAACCGACTCTGGACTTCGAAGACCGGATTGGCCTGAACCTGTGTCATGCGTCTGTTGTTGTACTGTCGGACTGTATCGGACTCCCGCCAGTTGACCTTCAGTTTACTGAGTGTCTGACGTACAGCTCCATCAAAGCCGCCGCGGACAGCAAGCATCGGCCGCCCAGTCAGGCCGTTCGTTTTCACGCGGGCATAAACCCCGTAGCCCAGACGCGCGATCTCACCTTCGACAATGAGCTGTCGAAGGGCTCTTTTGACACTGTCATATTCGCCGAGATCGGCGAAGTCACGCGGCACGAAGACGTCGCCGCGCGCACGGCGAATGCGTGTTCTCAGCCGCTCTTTCAGCGTTTTGGTGCGACGTGGCCGGGTCATGATGACCTCAACGGACCTCCCCGATAATCCTACACAGTAGCAGAAACAGGATATTCCGATCGACAAAAATAGGACATCCTGCTGTTTGTCGGGAGTATCGGGGAGGAAGTGTTTTCAGCCGTTCAACGCGTCTATCAGGGCCTCGGCGGACATAAACGCCAGTTTGCGGGAGACTGCGATCTGGATCTTGTCACGGGTCGCCGGATTGCGTCCCTCGCGGGCCGACATGTCCTTCACCTTGAACTTGCCCAAATCAGGTAACGAGATCTTTTCGCTTTTTTGGCGGCAGCGGTCATCGCTTCCACGAGAGCATCAAGCACCTTGCGGGTGTCGGTCTTGCTGGCGTCGGTTATCTCGGCGATCTGATCGACAAGTTCGGAAATTTTCATTTGCAATGCGTTCTGTAGGAATGGTTCAGGCGAAGGTTCCTTCCGCAATGCTTTGGGCTAGCCGGACGACCGGTGCGTCCCGGCCATCGCGGAGCGCTTCCAGGGCTGTCTGACCCGCAAGTTCAGGATGAGATTGCATCAGGAAGTGGTAAATGGTCCATCCGCTGTCGCCCAACGTATCGAAAAGCGCGGGCAGGACAGGGAAGGGTTGTCCCGTTGCGTCGATCTGCCAGGCCGGATAGCGCGATCCCCGTGGTGAGGGACCTGGCAGAACGAGGACAGCATGAGCCTGTTCCAGATCATGCAGGGCTGAGACAGTCAGACCAAGACAATGGGCAAAAACCTCTCCCGTCAGCATGTCCGGCCCTGACAGAATAGTGGCTGCCAGGTGGCGCCCCCGTTCTTCGGCCCGGGCGAAAGCGTCACTCCGTGTTCGTGGCCTGTCCGTCATGAATGCTGTCTTTTTATCTTTCAGGGAGAGAGAGGAGAGCGATCCCATCATGGCGCGCGCGGAAGGTCCACTGTATCATCTGGCCGAATTGTATGCATTCGGTGCGGAGGGCCCTAAAAATACAGGACATCATCGTCCAAATGGGATATACATGACATATATCCATAGGGAGGGATATCCGATGCTGACCCGTACGACACTCTTTCTATCCAACCGCTCGCAGGCGGTGCGTCTGCCGAAGATGGTTGCCTTCGGGGAACAGGTGCGTGACGTGGTCATCGTGTCCGAAGGTTCCCGGCGGATCATTGCTCCGGCCGATGCGGCGTGGGATGATTTCTTTGCGGCTCCCGGGGTGGATCTGGGGGAGCGGAACCAGCCAGCCATGCAGGAACGCGAGGCGCTCTGAATGCTGCGTTATCTGCTGGATACGAACCTCTGTATCCGGGTGTTGCGGGATCGACCACAGGGGCTGCGTCCGAGATTCAACAATTGTGCGGAGGAACTCTGCATCTCGGATGTGGTTCTGTATGAGTTGCTTTATGGCGCGGAGCGTTCGTCCGATCCTGTGCGCACTCGCCGCGAGGTTGAGCACTTCGCGGCAAGGCTGGCGGTCCTGCCATTCGATAGTGAAGCGGCTGCCCATACGGCGGATATTCGGGCTGCTCTTGAACGGAATGGCCGTATCATAGGTCCCTATGATCTCATGATTGCCGGGCATGCCCGGAGCAGGGGGCTGATTGTCGTGACGGGGAACCTTCGGGAATTCCAGCGGGTGGAAGGTCTTCGAACGGAGGACTGGCTGACTGACACGGTCTGACCGGGAAAGGCGTGGCGAGACAGAATATTGATAAAAACTATTGTTTATCAATCGACTATGTCATGCGGCGAGCCTCTCCACGAACCCGCTGACAAGCAGCAGTTTTCTTTGATTGCAGGCCCCCGCAACCAATGTAGCCTGCTCTTTACTGGCAGAGCGCAGTTTTCTTCGGTTGTGGGTCCCCGCAACCATGAATAAAGTCCTTGATTGGATACGATAAACCCGCCCATTTGAGGCGGGTTTTTTTGTTGCGTGAAATCCACCGCAGGATGCGTATAGGATGCAGACAGGAGTGAAACTCCAGCGTAGGCTGCGCTTAAAACAGGCCATGTCACGATAGCGTGATCCTTGACGGTAGTCTCGTTGGTTAATGAAAATTGCGCGATGTGACGACGATACGCTCGCCGTCGAAATCGCTGGCATGGGTGCTCTCAGTAGATGAGCGATTACCTACGTCCGCGAGCAACCCGGAGAGGTCGGCGATCTCTTTCGCGACCAGATGCACGACGTCGCCTTCCTTCTGGAGCATGCCTTTCACAGCCAAGCATTTGCCCACCCAGCACCACGCGCCGGTTAGCGTCGAATAGATCCGGCCAGATGATGACGTTCATGTTGGCTGTCTCGTCCTCCAGCGTCATGAACACCACGCCTTCGGCGGAGCCCGGTCACTGCCGGACCAGCACCAGCACCAGCACCAGCCCCGCCACGGTGAGACGTTTCCCATCCTTCTCCGCCAGCGCCTGCCGACAGGACATGATTTGCCTTGCCTGAAAATCCTCGCGCAGACTGACCAAGGGATGATCCCACAGGGCGTCAGGCCAAGTCGGTTGTAATCCCGCACTACTTCCGCCCCGTCGCGCATGGGCTGCAGCAGCACATCTGGCTCCTCCGCTTCCCGTGTCGCCTGCGCTGCCGCAAACAACGGCAGGGGTTCATCGCGCAGAGTCTTGATCGCCCAGAGCGCCTCCCGGCGCGCCAGCCCGAGCGACGGTCGAAACGCGTCAGCCTCAGCCCGGTGGGTCAGGGCTGCCGCCTTCACACCAGCCCGACGCCACAGATCGAAAAGGTCGACTGATCCACGCCGCAACAATCCGGGCCACATCGTCATTGGTCAGCCCCTTCACCAGACTCATGCCCAGTCGCTTCATTGACAGAGACATGCTGCCCTTGTTTGAGGCTGTGTCGTGGCCGGCCGTAAAACCGGAAGACCAGGCCCGGCAGGAGGCGGTGAAGTCGGTGCGGATCGACATGGCCGCCCGCCTGTGCGGCATGTGGTCGTAAGGCAGCAGGGTCGATGTGCAATCTCTATTGCATGACGTCGAACCCGCAGGCGATCCGGGAGATCGCGAAAGTCCTCGTGGATCGCGCGGGGAATCGCCAGCCGCTGCCCGAGATCTACCCCAACACGATGGCGCCGATCGTGCGGAATGGTGAGAACGGCCGTGAACTGGTCATGGCGCACCGAGGCATGCCGACACCGCCCGGCTATCTCAAGGGACACAAGGTCGATCGCGGAGTCACCAATATCCGCAATCCGACCTCGACATGGTGGAAGCGCTTGGTGAGATGACGGATGACCTGTTCGGGTTTCTCACCACCGAGGCGGACCGGGAAGTGGGCGCGGTCTATCCGAAGGCTATGCCTGTGATCCTGACGCAGCCGGTTCAGCGGCCTATTCCTATGGTCTTCAAGGCGGACATTTTTGGGAGATCCAATTCAAGATCAGAAAAGGTCCGGCCAACCAGTTGGGTGATGCGTAAAAATCCTCTGACACAAACCTTCATTGGCATAAAGGCGTTTATCCTTACCAAAACCGCAGGGTAACTCCACAACCCTCCACATCAAATTCTTAGCTTTCGCCCCCATGCCCGAGCCGGTGGCCGGGTCTAAATCCGTGGGACCGGGCTTGCCATGCGATCATCAGGAATCCAGCAGTTGCGAGCCCCATCACAGCCTAGGGGAACGACATAGCCCCCATGTGTCGAGCAGCACGCCGCCCAGAAGGCCCCCGCCGGCTATGGCACTGTTCCACGCCACGACATTCATCGACAGCGCGACGTCCGTACCATCGCCAGCCGCATCCGCGAGCGCGGTCTGAAGCAACGTCGCGGCCCGCCGAATGTCAGCCCCCATATCGTCACCCCGATCATGATCACCGCAGGCGACGCTGATCCAATGGCGAAAACCCCCGGCACGACCGCGAATATGGCCAGACTGAGCAGGACGGACAGGCGCAGGGCGTGATCGACCGTGCGGTTGGTCAGCCAGATGCCGGCCAGAGCGGCGACCCCGGAGAGCAGCAGAATGCGATCCGCCTGCCCTGCCAGACCGGCCGGCGTCACAAACGGCATGATGTAAGTGTAGAGCACGTTGTGCGCGAGCATCTAGGCCATCACGACACCGAGGACAGACCGCACGCCGGGCATCTACAGAACATGCCGGAACGGCAGACGCTTGTGGTGCGCGGCTCCCGGAAAATCAGGAACCTTCGCCAGAACCCATGCGATCAGCAGCACGGTCAAACCTGACATGATCCAGAAAGCCAGACGCCATCCAACGACGGCACCCAGCCATGTCCCGGCGGGGAACCCCCAGCGAGAGCGCGATCGGCGTGCCGACCATGGCAATCGCCAAAACCCGCCCCTGCTGGGCGCGCGTCACCATCCGGCGCGCATATCCTGCCAGCAACGCCCAGGCGAGACCCGCCGCCGCACCCGCGCCGTACCGGGCCACAAGGGTCGCGCCGTAATGTGTTGAAAACGCGGTGATGGAATTGAACACCACAAAGCCTATGATTGCCAGCAGCAGGACCTTCCTGCGCCGCGCATCGCTGCGTGACGAGTGTGAGCGGGATCGCCGCACTCAGCGAGCCTATGGCATAGGCCGTCACCATCTGCCCGGCGAGCGCCGGGGAAATATGCAGACCCGCGCGGATCTGAGGCAACAGACCTGCCGGCAGGGTTTCGGTCATGATGCAGATGAAGCCGGTCATGGCCAGCGCGAGCAGGCCGGCAATCGGAAGGCGTGCATCGGTTTTTTGCGTGGGCACAGTGATTGTCGGGTTCATGGGGCGCTCATATATAGATCGTTTGATACACATATAGGGCAGCAGCGACCTTGGTAATCACTTATGGATCACTTAATATGGAAGCCTTTCGGAAGGAACGATGACATGGCGCGGACCGGGCGTCCCCGTGAGTTTGACCGCGACAGGGCGATTGACGCCGCCACGGCGCTTTTCTGGACGCAGGGGTATGAGCCGACCTCGCTGACGCAGCTCAAATCCTGCATGGGCAACATTTCGCCTGCGAGCTTCTATGCCGCGTTCGGCTCGAAGGAAGCCCTGTTCCGCGAAGTCGTGCAGCGTTATCTGGCTACATACGGGCAGGTGATGGCGCCGTTATGGGATGAAAGCCTGTCCCCGCGCGAGGCCATCGAACGGACGTTGCGCAGTTCGGCGCGCATGCAGTCTGCCCGCACACACCCGCCCGGGTGTCTGGTCGTGTGCGGTGCCAGTAACTGCTCACCTGAAAACGAACCCGTTCAGGCGCTTCTTGCGGCGGAACGACAGCGCACACGTACGGGCATCAGGGCCTGCGTGGAACGTGCCATCGCCAATGGTGAACTGAACGCATCCCCGGCGACAGATGTCCTGCCCGATATTCTTACGACTTTTTTTCACGGCATGACATGCGAAGCCCGGGACGGGATGCGTCCGGACACTCTGGATGCGGCCGTCACGTCGCTGCTGACATTGTGGGATATCAACGCGGTGAAACGGGGAACAGCAAAGCGACCTAAAAAAAGCTGACGGATTAACAACGGCAAGACGATCTGGACCCGGCACGAAAATTCCATATCGGTCGGTCCACAAATCCTTGACCCTGCTTCGTGTCCCTATTATGGATCGGTCGATATGGAAATGGTGTCTTCGGAACCCGACGCCATGCCTCTTCAGGGAATCCGATCATGAGCACATCAAAAATCGCATTCGTCACGGGTGCCAATCGCGGCATCGGATACAGTATTGCCAGGCATCTGACGGCCTCTGGCATCAACGTGATCGGCACGTATCACGCCAATGCAGACGAGGCGAAGGCTGCTGAAACCGCCCTCAGCCAGAAGGACGCAAAGCTGCGCATGCTGCAGCTGGACATCGCGAACCATGCGTCATTCACGGATTTTGCAGGGCAGGTCAAAACCCTTCTTGCAAACGAGTTCGGGCAGGGGAGACTGAATTATGTTGTCCAGAACGCGGGCAACATCATCCACACCCGCTTTGATGCCGCGACATCCGAACAGCTCGACAATCAGTACAACATCCACTTCAAGGGCCCGTATCTGCTGACGGTAGCACTCCTGCCCCTGATCCGTGATGGTGGCCGCATTCTCAACATCACCTCTGCCGCGACGCGCTTCTACCTGCCGGATCATGGGCCCTACGCAGCCATGAAAGCCGCGACCGAAGTCATCTCGCTCTATATGGCGAAGGAACTGGGTGTGCGGGGCATTACGGTCAATGCGGTCGCCCCCGGCGCGGTGGCATCGGACTTTGGCGGCGGTCTGGTCCGTGATGATGCCACGGTCAACAAAAGCCTCGCAGAGATCACGCCGCTGGGGCGCGTCGGCCAACCTGACGACATCGGGGCCGCAGTCCGTGCCCTCCTGTCTGACGACATGCACTGGGTAAATGGCCAGCGCATTGAGGTGACGGGCGGCCAGTCGCTTTGATCCCACACAGAAATGGGCAGGGGGAGTCCGCATGATCCACGTTATGGCCAGCAGCGTCATCAATGCACCCGTTTCGTCCGTCTGGGGGCTGATCCGTGATTTCGGTGCCCTTGGTCGCTGGTTGCCGGGCGTGAAAAGCTGCGTGATCGAAGGCGATGATTCCGGCGACCGTGTCGGCGCAATCCGCCGTGTTGAAATGGGCGATGTCGGTGTGATCCGTGAACAGCTTCTGGCGTTGTCCGACGTGGATCACGCGGTGACGTTCTCGATCATTGAAGCGGCTTTGCCGATCCGGAACTATCGGTCGACAATCACGCTTCTGCCCATAACAGATGGCGATCGCACGTTTATCCGCTGGCGCGGTCAGTTCGAAGCGACTGCCGAACACGCAGCCAGCATGGAGGCCAGGATGCCGACGCAAATCTATCAGCCAGCTTTCGACAGACTGGCAGAAATTCTGGCGTTGATGGAAACACAGTCATGAGCAGCGTTTATGGCAAATCCGTTCTCGTGCTTGGCGGCAGTCGTGGGATTGGGGCCGCCATTGTGCGGCGTTTCGCAGTGGATGGCGCGAAAGTCATTTTCACATATCTGTCGTCCCCTGACGACGCTCAGGCTTTGGCCGCCGAGACCGGAAGCAGGGCCATGCGCGCCGATAGTGGCGACCGGGACGCTTTCATCGCACTGATTGGTTCACTCGGCCCGCTCGACGTGCTGGTCGTCAATTCCGGGATTCTTGGGGCGGGTGATCCGCTGGACATGCCGCCGGATGCCATCGACCGGCTTTTCCGCATCAATACCCACGCGCCTTATCACGCGGCGGTTGCCGCCGCACGGAATATGCCCGACGGCGGCCGCATCATCTTCATCGGCTCAGCCAATGCAGATCGTATGCCGATGAGTGGGCTTGCAGCCTACAGCGCCAGCAAGGCGGCACTGAAAGGCATGGTCAAGGGACTGGCGCGCGATTTCGGGGCGCGCGGCATTACCGTCAACGTTGTCCAGCCCGGCCCCACCGATACCGACATGAACCCTGCCGATGGACCGCAGAAAGACGTTATGCACGACTTCATGGCGATCAAGCGCCATGCCACGGGCGCGGAGATCGCGGGGCTGGTCGCGTATCTTGCCGGGCCAGAGGCTGGCATCATCACGGGGGCTGCATACAACATCGATGGTGGCTTCGCAGCCTGACGGAATGACTGATCCCCACCCATTCGCTGGAAAAAAGGAATGAGGGCCATGACCCATTCATCCGCTAATGCCGCCAACGCGGGCACTTTCACGATCGGCGGTGATCTCGCCGTTCATCGGCTTGGATTCGGCGCGATGCGCATCACGGGCAAAGGGATATGGGGACCGCCTGCCGATCATGATGAGGCCATCCGCACGCTGAGGCGCCTTCCCGAACTTGGCGTCAACTTCATTGACACGGCGGATTCCTACGGGCCGGATGTCTCGGAATGGCTGATCAGGGAAGCGCTGCACCCTTACCGCAAGGGTCTCGTGATCGCCACTAAGGGTGGTCTGACCCGGTCAGGGCCGGACATCTGGAAGCCGGTCGGGCGGCCGGAATACCTGCTGCAGCAGGTGCACAAGAGCCTGCGTAATCTCGGCGTCGAGCAGATCGATCTGTGGCAGTTGCACCGGATCGATTCCAAAGTCGCGGCGGACGAGCAGTTCGATGCAGTCAGGTCTTTCATCGACCAGAAACTGATCCGTCATGCGGGATTGAGCGAAGTATCCGTCGATGACATCAAGGCCGCGTCAAAGTTCTTTGACGTGGCAACCGTCCAGAACCGCTATAATCTTGTCGATCGCACCAGCGAGGACGTGCTCGACTACTGCACCGCGCAGAATATCGGGTTCATCCCCTGGTTTCCGCTTGCCGCCGGCGACCTCGCGAAGCCCGGCTCAATTCTGGACACCATGGCAGGGAAATACGGCGCGCACCCGAGCCAGCTCGCACTGGCATGGATCCTGAAACGCAGCCCGGTGATGCTGCCAATTCCCGGCACCTCGAAGGTCGCGCATCTGGAGCAGAATGTCGCTGCCGCCAGCATCACGTTATCCGACGAAGATTTCGCGGCATTGGACGGAGAAGGCCGCAAGGCGTTTCAGTCAGCGCCGTAGGGGAGCGCTTCCGGATAGTCACAGTCCCAGTGCCGAAAGGCCGGGGTGATTGTCCGCACGGACCCCTGACATTTTCGTTTTCAATGCCAATAAGGCTGCTCTAATGAAAATTTATGACTGGCCCACCGGACCCTATCCGGCCCGTATCCGGATTGCCCTGGCAGAAAAAAATCTCCAGTCCAGCGTCGAATTCGTGCCGATCAACCTGTGGAAGGGGGAACACAAGACGCCGGGCTTCCTTGCCAAGAATTATTCCGGAACATTGCCAGTCCTTGAACTGGACAACGGAGACAACGGAATTTGCCTCGCTGAATGTACGGCGATCACGGTCTATCTTGATGCGCTTGTCGGGGAACCCACGCTGACCGGTCGAACGCCGCTTGAGAAGGGCATGATCCAGATGATGACAAAACGTGCCGAGATCGAGATGCTGGACGCCATCAGCGTGTATTTTCATCATGCCACACCGGGTCTTGGTCCCGATGTGGAACACTACCAGAACCGGGAGTGGGGCCTCCGCCAGCGTGATAAGGCTCTGCGCGGAATGCATTACTTCGATGGGGTGCTGAGGAAACAGTCCTTCATAGCTGGTGAGGCTTTCTCTATGGCGGATATTGCAGTCATCGGAGGCTTTATATTTGCAGCAGCCGTAAAATTGCCGATCCCACAGGAGTGCTCGGCGTTTTTAGCCTGGTTCGCGAGGATGCAGGAGCGTCCAAGTGTCCGAGAACAACTGGCAATTGTTCCGCCGAAGCACTGAAACACAAAGCAATTGCGAGCGGCTAGACAATTGCCGTCCCCGTTGCGGTCATTATACCCACGTTCAGTCTTCCCAATACCGCCCATTCGTAACAGCAGCATGCTTCTTCAACACTTCTCTGATTTCCAGATGAGCGGAGGAAATGAGAGAACGTATCCCTTCTGATGCCGTCACAGCTTTCTGTAATCGCGTGGGCTGACGCCGGTTTCCCTGCGAAACACCTGCGCAAAATGGCTCGGGCTCTCATAACCAATGGTCAAAGCGACCTCGATGATGGACTTGTCGCTCTGGCACAGAAGATCCTTCGCATGTTCAACACGCCGCCATACAAACCAGCGCGACGGGCTTTGCCCCATGGTGTTGTGAAATGATCGACTGAAATGAAACCGGCTCATCCCACACAGCCGGCCAGAAAATCCAGATCGAATGGTTCGGCTAGGGCGTGTCGTCAGTTAAGCGGGAGGATTATGCCGCTTGTACTCTCGTCTGATCTGTGATTTTTTCTTCCTGTTT
>ERZ746981.458-NODE-458-length-11280-cov-14.100598_pt1 | contig 11280 bp, 6 predicted proteins | sample MGYA00374948_ERZ746981 | MGnify/ENA primary metagenome ERZ746981 (study PRJEB28757, sample SAMN06711160) | food metagenome | host: microorganism | place: China:Harbin | collected 2017-01-30 | study: EMG produced TPA metagenomics assembly of the Analysis of...
CATCTTTTAATATTATTTAAATTATACTTCTTCTGCTATTCCCTTTTCTTCATCTTTTAAAAGGTGCCTTCATTTCTTTCATTTACTTCTTTTCTAAAATCAATAGTCTCTCTTTCTCCCTCTTGCATTCCTGATTTCTTGATTTATTCATCTGTTTCATTCTATAATCAGATTATTAGTTATGCTGGGCTTTCTCAGTTCTTCCAGACTACCGTCTCCCATATTACGATCTGCTACTAATGCATACTATAGAGTTCAAATCAGATTTTCATTACTTTCATCAAAATATGCTTACTGTCGTTTCTCTTCTACACAGGCTGCTTCTTCTGCACACGCGATAATTGCACACCATATTTTGTCCCGAGATGACGATTTTCCAGTTGTTGACGTGCCTTCAGCTGAAAACGTTGAGAGGCAAGTTGCATTCACTACACCGCTACAGCTTTATAATCAACGTGTCGAACAGGGTGTGTTGAAGGATGATCCTCATCAGAGACGAATCTTGAAGAGCATGGAATTCTTATTTGAACAACTCAAAGAGTATCATCCACCAAATGTTCTAAAGCCGTGCTTGCAATCAGCGCAGTCGCATACATCAATTTCAAGCTTCATTAAATCGCTATTTGGGGCATCAGTCCCTTTCAATGATTACAATAGCAGTGTTCCACACGGAATATACTTGTATGGTGATGTTGGGTGCGGAAAGACAATGCTTATGGATTTATTCTATCAAACAATCCCACCCCATTTATCCAAAAAGAGACTGCACTTTCATCAATTCATGCAGAAACTTCACAAGCGATCACACGAGCTTAAAACTGTGCATGGAGAGCATCAGAATTTTGATGTGATGCCTACTCTAGCATACGAACTTTCAAAGCAGGCCACTGTTTTGTGCTTTGATGAATTTCAGGTGACCGATGTTGCTGATGCAATGTTGCTAAGGCGTTTAATTGATCTGTCACTTCGGTCAGATCATGGTCTCGTTTTATTTGCCACGTCTAACAGGGCCCCAGATGATCTTTATATTAATGGCATCCAGAGGGAGTCTTTTATACCTTGCATCGAAGAAATTAAAAGCAAAACAAACGTGATACACTTGGATTCACCCACGGATTACCGGAGAATCCCTCGTCCGCTTTGCTCTGTGTATTTTTCGCCTAGAAAAGGTGCCACTTACCATTCAAAGGAGTGCAGAAAGCAGCGGAAGCATCACATTGATTCATGGTATTCATACTTTTCTCAGGGTCACCGTATGGAGTACAGAGTGCCCATAAGATTGTGGGGTCGTGAATTAATGGTTCCAAAGTGTTCACCACCATATGTTGCCGGCTTTTCTTTCAAGCAATTGTGTGGTAAGAATTATGCGGCAGGAGATTATTTGGCATTAGCATCGCAATTTGAATCCATAATCGTGACTGATATTCCATATCTAAGTATAGATTCTAGAGACGAGGTCAGACGCTTTATCACATTTTTGGATGCAGTTTACGATAATCACTGCAGATTGGCGGTGACTGCTGCGGCGCCATTTTCGGAAATTTTTGTTGAGCCCGAAGATATTAACCCTGATGATGGCTTTGAGTTATCAGAAAAAGGCAGAAAGAAGCTTGAAGAGAGCAGAAAGCTGGACGAAAGCTTATCCAATAGTAACTCTTCTAGGAATGAGCAAAGCGAAATTTACGATCCTCTCGTTAAAGAACACGGGTTTGACAAGAGTATCGCCCGTCAGGCAAATCTTTTTGCAGAACTTGATGAAGAAAGGTTCGCTTTTGCAAGAGCATTAAGCCGTTTAAAGCAGATGAGGTCTCTGGCATGGGTTGAAAACGTTTCTGCCAAGGGGATGACAGATTGCCTTAAATTAGGTAAACATCACATGCCAAAGATGCCAAATTGTTAAATACGCACTCAAGGAAATAGTTGCATGCATAAATGTTGTATTATCGTCATGTCATATTTGCACATTCCGTATTCCAGGATTTTAGTCGCTCTCGCTTTCACGCATATATGTTTTTTTATGTAATACAGTTAATTCTTTATATACATCTAATGTTGAACACATTTAATTAAAATGTAGATGAGGCACACTTGCATCGATTGGATTTTTTATTACTTTTCAAATGTATGGCTTTCGACTCTTCACTCTAGAAGACTCATATCAATATCGATCTGATCCTTATTTGCAACAGCACTTTTTCCAGTTTCCTGTTTTGGAAGCTCGTCTGTGGATTTTTCACTCTCCTTATTGGATGAATGAACAAAGTCGACACCCCCATTTGGACCTGTTTCAATTCTTTCCTGAATGATTGGCAATGAAATTGCCTCCATATGCCGTTTAAAGCCAAGCATCTCCTTATAAGTTTGCTCATCACCATTTTCCAACTCAAAGTCCTTGAAAAGTGTCCATATCTGATCACGAGATTTCTGAGAACGGCTTTTTTTCATAACAAGTTCGCACGAATAATGAAGAATTTCCCTACACCGCTTAAATCTCCTCAATCTAGCTTCTACATCGACAAATCCAGCAACTATATCCCTGATAAAGCCTGGTGAAGATAATGGCCAAACCTGCAAAGCGTCTTCATATAATTGACTGGCACTTGAAAGACCTTTGTACTTGATTGTTTGTAGAACTAACATTTTGAACAAATCTAGTTTGGCATCTTGATTTTCAACTGCCTTGATCGCCTCCCGTAGAACACGTAGAGACTCTGGTTTCGATCCATGTTTATCTTCAAAGTCGTAATACATTAAGTAGATAGCTTTCCGAAAGTTATCGGGACTATTCTGAAGTGATTGGTCAAAGAGTGACCTAATTCTTTCCTTTTTAATAGCCAATTTGTCCATGTATTTGACGGCAGCAGTAAGATATGAATTCCAAATCTCAAATACGGTCGGATATTTAAATATTGCCACCCCTCTCTCATATATTTGAAAGCACCGTTCATACAGTCCGTGTTTTTCAAGAAAGTTGCAGTAGTTCAAAATCATTAATGGTGTCACGATCTTAAGCTCAATCACTTTATCGTAGATATTGCATGTTTGAGTCACATCGTCGGAGCTCTCCACTATGTCGAGGTACAAAGACCATAACCTAACGGATTTGTATGCTCTAACCTGAGCACTGAGTTCATCATTATCGTATCTTATATCCCTCTCGTTTACGGTGCGTCCAGAAAGAACTGAATTTGGTAACGTCACTGCCTTCTTGATTACTTGTAAAGCTTGATCATAATTATCTTGTGCCTCTATTTCTACCCATGAGCACCATATTTTCTCTAAATCAGATACAAATCGATATGGAACCTTAACAGCAGTTGCATAAAGCTTTCGAAGCCGTTTTCGATCTTCCTTTGCGGTAAATCTGATATAGTCAATCCATAGTTTGGGAAGCAAATCAGGTTCTCTAACTTTTGGTGCGTCGATTGTCAAAATGGCCTGCTGATAGCAATGGACAATCCTGTTGTAGTCTTTTTCTTTGTCGTATATTTCCACCCTGTCAAGCCATGTTTGCACATTGTTTTTATCCTGTCTCAAATATACATCGTTGATAATAAATGGCCGTCTTGAAAGCAAATCCTCGTACCGTTGGAGCAAAACGTTCAATGTAGCATTAAGGCTATTTGCATCTTCGTTTTCCATGCCTTCAACTTCGTCCAATTTATCCGATATCACCTCAATATGTGAATCCATCATGTCAACATATGAGTCGTAAATGATAGTAAAATCATCAATAGTCATGCACTCTGTGAGGCCATGCTCAAACGTTGAAATTACTTTCAGGAAATTTCCACTAGCAAGCCAGTATTCTGCATACTTTGTAACTATGGACCCCTGTTGACCTTTAAATTTTGCTTTCATTTTATTATACATTTTGCCTGCATGTTCATCCATGATGTGACCATTTTCATGTGCTCTCTTTAGATTTTTTCTTATCCGTACGAGGCAAGAAAATAAGTCTTTGTAAACATCAAGCTCCGGTCTAGAAAGTTTGACTGCAAACCTTAGGTCACTAAACGATGTGTCAATGTACTTCTTAAGCAGCTCAAACTGCTGAAATGTTTGCACGTGTTGAAGAAGATCATTAATCACAGTTGAAAGATCGGTAACTGACTTCTCCCCGTTCTCTTTTTCAATTGCACTAAACGTATTCACTAAATACTCATCATAATGTTTTGCGGCAGTTCTGAAATTGCAATATCTTAAATATACTGTGATCATTGTGGGCCCTCCTATCTGTTTAGCACATTTAAGGAACATGGGCCATATTTTTGCGTGATCCGCAATTGGAAGTGCTTGAAGAGCGGTATTGAACTGTCGTCTGATAAAAGTGGCATCAATATATTCAACATTTTTTGTAAGGAAGCTGCAGAAAAGTAACCAAAGCTCTAACTGGTCAGAAATGTTTACGGAAGCCCTTGAAAATGCATCTGCAATTTGCTGTATTGACTCAGTGCATTTGTTGTCGTTATCGATTGTAGAAACAAGAAGATTTAAATATAGCATTGTTAGTTTAACTGAATTACGCAACTTATTCACACCCCTATACAGCAAGAATATTAATGCTTGCTTATTGGCATTTGTAGCCGCTTTTTTGTGTTCGTAGTACTGCAGCCATAATTGTTCGTTAGTTGGATCTTTGAGAAGCTGCTCTTCATATGAAAGATCATCTTCTGAGATAAATTTTAAGATAACAGGATCCATTTGCTGCTCAAAAAAGATGGTCTCTTCATGTGTTATACTGTTTCGTTACAATAAGATAGCATGTGTTTGAAAAGGGTGGATGTTCATAGCTTTCTTAGTGCCACTCTATATTTTTTAATTCACACTGTAAATTTTTTGTCCCTGTAATCGGCAATAAAAATACGCTCTGGACTGATCGGTAATTTTCTCGGCCTGCTGTTTCATTTTTCTTTACCGCAATATCTAAAAGCTGACGAGAGAGAGAAGAAAAAAAAAGGTCTATGCATGCAAATCTAAATTAGACAACCACCGCTGATAAAGTATTTGTCATTTTTTCTCTCAACATATACATTCTTTTGAAACAATATCTACACATTTCCTATCCGGAGATACTGGTCGGCTAATTACATCTTTAGAGCTGTTCTGTTGTCATTAAGAAGATGTCTGGTGCTGGTAACAGGTAAGTGGGAATAACTTTTTGTTTAAACTTCTGAAAGTTGTTGTTTAAAATATTTGTACTAACATTTTGCACAGAGATAATGTGTTTCCAACACGTATGACCCTTGCCTTGGAAAAAGGAAAATTGAAAGGAGCTGAACAAGGATATTCGTTGCTTAAAAGAAAGTCTGAAGCTTTGACAAAACGGTTCAGGGATATTACTAAGAGAATTAATGATGCCAAAAGAAAGATGGGAAGAGTGTTACAAACGGCAGCATTCTCTCTTGCAGAAGTTTCCTATGCCGTTGGTGGAAATATTGGCTACCAAGTCCAGGAATCTGTGAGTGGAAAAGCCAGGTTTAAAGTCAAAGCAAGACAGGAGAATGTTTCTGGTGTTTATCTACCGCAATTTGAGACGGAGATTGACGAGTCGATTAATGATTTCAAGATGGCCGGATTGGGAAGAGGAGGTCAGCAGGTTCAGAGAGCCAGGGAGGTTTACACAAAGGCTGTGGAAACGTTAGTGGACTTGGCTTCTTTGCAAACAGCGTTTGTAATTCTTGATGAAGTCATCAAAGTGACAAACAGGAGAGTCAATGCCATCGAGCACGTGATTATTCCACGGACGGAGAACACGATTGCATACATCAACTCCGAGTTGGATGAGGTGGACAGGGAAGAATTTTACCGGTTGAAAAAAGTCCAGGAGAAGAAACAGCAAGCTATAGTTGTTGAAGAAGCGGAAGATGCTGCGAGAAAGGCCAAGATTAAGGAAGCCAAGAGAAAGAGAAAAGAGGCAAAGAAGCAGGCTGCGAAAAAGGCTGCGGAGGAGAAAGCTGCAAAGTTAAGAGCTGCTGAAAAGAAGATTGCTGAGCAAAAAGCTGCTGAGAAGAAGATCGCTGAACAAAAAGCTGCTGAGAAAAAGGTCGCCGAACAGAAAGCTGCCGCGCAAAAAGATGCTGACGAGAATGCTGCCAAGGATAGTTCTGCAAACGAGAATTCTGAGAGAGAAGAAAAAGTGGAGGCTGAAAAGACTGATGAGAAGATTGAGGATGAAACAGCAAATGAGACGGTTGACGATAAAGAGGTTCAGGATGAAAATGTTGAGGCCGAAGATAATGAAGAGGAAGTGGTCGATGAAAGTGCAGAGCAAACTGTGGAAAGTAGTGATGATTCAGATGAAGACGAAGAAAGTACCAAAAACCTCATCCAGGAAACGGAGGATGACGTCATATTTTAGTTGTTTCTTCTCCGGGCATATGGCCTGTAATGTGTGTGTCGTATGTGGGAGCTGTGCTTCCAGGCTTAGTTTAGCATATATATTAAAAACAGGACTTTATTTTTGAGTGAGTAGCCGTTTACAATTTAAGTGCCTCGAAATTTTTTTTACCCGCGGTAGCCGGTACCTATCGAACTATTCTATGTATGCATGTTATATTACTTCTTTTTTCATCATCTTTCCGATAACATCCTAATATCCTTGGTAACCCCGCTCCAAAGTTTGTTTGTATTCTATGATCAAAAAGAAAGAGTTTTACACCCAATTTGGAATTATCTGTGGAATTTTGCTCGTTTTCGCCGCGCTTCTTCGTTCGTCTAATGTCTATCATGTTTTAAATGAGATACACATTGAGACATACAACTATCCAGAAAACGCAGATTTTCATGTGGTTACAACGGATAGCGTGATATCATCCATTTCTAAGGAGCGTATTAGAAAGAGATTGGAAGGTTTAAGCAGAATATTTCACGATGGAAGATTCTATAACAGTGAAAAGGGATATAAAAGTTCGCTCTATCTTTATGAAAAACTACAGAAAGTCGCGTTAGCTGACTATGAACGTCTGTCGGTTGAATTGTTCAATCACAGCAGTTGGAAGCAGCCAAGTGTAATATTCAGAATACAGGGGAAGTCGGATAATTTGGTTATTGTGGGGTGTCATGTGGATTCCATTAATCTCAACCCATTGAAAGAAGCCCCCGGAGTAGATGATAATCTCTCTGGAGTGGATATTTTGCTTGAGACGATCGACGTTTTGATCGAAAGCAATGTTAATTTCTCAGATTGGCAAAATACCGTCGAGTTTCATTTCTATGCAGCCGAAGAAATGTCGTCGTTGGGGTCACGTGACGTTTTCGGGGCTTACAAGAAGCATGGTAAGCGAGTTGTTGCAATGCTTCAGCAAGACATGACAGGATTTACAAAGAAAACTTTTGAAAATGGAATGCCTGAGCATTTTGGGCTGGTTGTTGATTACTCTTCAAAACAACTGGTGCAGTTTGTTAGACGCATTATCAGCGAATACACAGATATCAAGAGTATCGATACAAAATGCGACAAGGTGTGCTCTGATCAAATTTCGCCATTGATATTTGGGTATCCTGGGGCCTATGTCTTGGAATCTGTCATAGAAAATAGCAATCCTTATATCCACACGGACCAAGATTTAATAGATCACATAGATGTCAATCATATGGTACAGCATGCAAAGCTTGTTACAGCATTTGTGTCCGAGCTCTCGGTATGGATCCCTAAATATTTGAATGAAAGCATGCAAAGCGACCAGGATTTGTTCCGATTTAGTTTGTATGACTTTTTCATATTATTTGCAACATCAAGCACCAGGCGCACTATATGGTGCATAATTCTTGTTGCCGTGGCAATATCTATGAGTGTTACACTTATAGGTGACATTTTTAGTGGAGAAAATTCCGAAACCGTTGATCCCGATGAGGTAATCCCACTCCGGGTATCCCAAAACGATAACAGCAACAGGAAAATAAAATAGATGTTGGAAATACAAAATATGGGGCATACCAATAATATGTTGTGTCTTCAGAAAGAAACTGAATGGTGGTCTACATTTCTGGACTTACGTCTTGATTTCATATCATCAATTATGAATCTACCAGATGCTTACATCGTTTTTTTTTTTGGTAGGTCTGCGATCTCATGACTCAGTACGGATAATCGGTCACGTCTGAATAGTGCGTGGAACAAAAAAAAAAAAAGCAGTGCATAATGCGGCAGTATTCAGCAAGGTTTTCTAATGGGGTAGCTGCCGCATGATTCTTCGCGGGCTGTCAGGTTCCAAATAAAGTTCCAATGTTTTAAAAGTGTGGGGAAGCCGTATTCGGTTGTAAGGGACACTGTTAAGTAAGTCTAATATACATAATGCGGATTCTTGGTGGGCGTGACTACTTTTATAACAAATATAAATAAGGGTGACAGTCCTGCGAAGATTTGGGGATCTTGCTGGTGGATTTTAGACTCAAGTACGTACTCTTCTTTGCTACCAATATTAATTGTTGAATCGACCTTACTATTACAAATATGATTGGAGCTTCTTCTATTTCAGAGATGTTCAGGCAGTATGCTGCAAGGCTTATGTCTGTCACAAAGCAACCTGTGTCACGTGTCCGTCCTGCCGAAGGAACATCTGTTGCAACCATGAGTGCTGAGCAAAGGCAGATGTCTGATAAAAAAATGGCAAACGATCTGGATAGGATAATTGAAGCAGAAATGCTATTTGCATACGATTAAACGCATTTATGTATATATTGTTTAATTTGTTAATTAATGATTTATGAACGTCTTTTAACTGTATTGAGTATGTGGCATTAAAGTACATTCTCTTTCATGTAGTGACTAACCATGACCCCGACTTAGAGCTACTGCTTTTCACCTCCTACACTAACGCAAAAGCCAAGTCTATCATATATCCTCAAGATCTCATTATTACTAAAAACAGTGGCACTACTTACTTACTTTCTTGGGTCAATTGGCATCTCCTTAAGGGCAGATCTGATAGAGTCTATTCCCTTGAGCAAGTCCTCCTTGGAAATAATAAGAGGTGGTGCCAATCTGATGATGTGGACGTGAGTTGGCTTAGCCAAAACACCGTGCTCCTTCATCTTCAAGCACAAATCCCAAGCAGTCTTACCCTCCAATCTGGTGTGGTCAATCACAATGGCAGTCAAAAGGCCCTTACCTCTGACTTCCTTGATGATTCCATCTGACTCAGCAGCAAGCTTTCTAAGCTCGGCCTGGAAGAATTCTCCCAACTCCTTGGCCCTCTCGACCAACTTTTCATCCTTAACAACTTCCAAAGCCTCAATGGAGACTCTGCAAGCCAAGGCATTACCACCATAGGTGGAACCGTGCGAACCTGGCTCTAACACAGACATGATCTCTCTAGATGAAAGAACACAGGAAACTGGAATAACACCACCAGAGATGGCTTTACCCAGAAGAACAAGATCCGGCTTATCCTCCTCAGAAAGGTAGTGCTGGTAGCAAAGCATCTTACCGGTTCTGGCAATACCGGTCTGGATCTCATCGGCGATGAGAAGAACGTTGTACTTTCTGCAAAGGTCTCTAACCTTCTTGAAGTAGTCGGCAGGTGGAACAACAATACCAGCCTCACCCTGAATTGGCTCTATCAAAATAGCAGCAATCTTGTCACCGGCATTCTTGAAAGCCAACTCAACATCTTCGATCACGCCGTATCTGATCACCTTCTTACCATCGGTACCTGGAATGACTGGTCCAATATTTTTTGTGAATGGTCCAAAGTCTGTTCTGGCCTCTGGGTCAGTAGACATCGAAATAACGGCAATAGTTCTTCCGTGGAAGTTGTTGGCGCATGAAAGAATGATACCTTCATCAGCCTTGATGCCCTTCTTCACGTATCCCCAACGTCTGGCAATCTTCATGGCAGTCTCAACGGCTTCGGCACCAGTGTTCATTGGCAAGACACATTCGTAGTTGAAGTACTCGGTGATGTACTTGGCCCATGTTCCGAAAATATCGCAAGAGAAGGCTCTTGAAGAAAGAGTCAACTTCTGCGCTTGCTCACACAATGCCTTGATGATTCTTGGATGGCAATGTCCCTGGTTAACAGCAGAGTATGCTGAAAGGAAATCGAGGTACTCTCTTCCCTCTGGATCCCAAACATGTGCACCTTTAGCTTTAGCAAACACAACTGGAAGTGGGTGGTAGTTGTGTGCTGCGTACTTTTCCTCGTACTCGCGAGCCTTCTCTGATGAGAGGTTGAATTCTGGAACTGGATAGTGATCAGTCATTGTGTAGGATGGATATACTGTTATTAAAGGAATATGCTGTATGAATATATCAACTGGCTGGAGAAAGTATCACTTTTTCTTTCCGGTATTCATCCCGGGCATTTTTGCAACGGTTCAACTTTGACGTACATTTCCTCTCTTTATATATTGACTACCCAACTTTTCAAAGTTTACTATCTTATGAGAGCTATAGGGTGTAATTCGCTAATGCTTGTCCATAGCTACCATAATATGCCTACTTTTCATCTCATCGGACCAAATTGCGCATAGGGTGCGAAATTATAATTGGGTCATGCACGACCATCCAATCTTTTTCCCTGCTTATCAGCTATGGGCAATCCAGACCGAATTCGGTTATCTACTATTATTCAGGTAATACCACTATTGTGCATATTTTCAAATTTAAGCGGTGTTCCAAATCTTTGATTTCATGTTTTATCTGATTTTGAAAAATTCTCATGTGATGAATTTAAAATCTCCGTTCACAGGATCTCACACATACGACAGACCTTGAAAAATCACCGTCCTGTATTCACATGTTCTCTAAAAACCCCAGTTAATCGAAGTGTTCTGTTCTAAAGGATTCAATTAACTATTCAAATGCTGAAACAAAAGCATCTTCTTTCTCTTCCTTTTCCTCCGTACTATTAATTCAACATTTAATTTGACTTTCTTTAATGTACGTAAAAAATAAAAAACTTCCACATCGATTATAGATGATGAAAGGATAAAAAATAAAGAGCCCTACGCGGGGCTTGAACCCGCAACCTTGTGATTAAGAGTCACACGCTCTACCGATTGAGCTAGCAAGGCTTTTACGATATTTAGGTAGGCACGGACATCTGTAGAGTAAGATTAATAAAGATTTGTATGTAATGGGCTTTGTGGAGTATATTATGACTTTATGTTGAAGGTAGCAGAGACTTTTGTCGGAGTTAAGAGAGACCTTATGAGTTATTCCCAGGCTTTAGCTATCAAACCCCTTCTTTAATAGAACTTGTCAGAGTATATAAATCCCGTGTGACATTTGTATCTGCTTAATTGCTCACATATCTCTGTGCCGTAGCACTACCG
>ERZ746981.459-NODE-459-length-11208-cov-541.762016_pt1 | contig 11208 bp, 7 predicted proteins | sample MGYA00374948_ERZ746981 | MGnify/ENA primary metagenome ERZ746981 (study PRJEB28757, sample SAMN06711160) | food metagenome | host: microorganism | place: China:Harbin | collected 2017-01-30 | study: EMG produced TPA metagenomics assembly of the Analysis of...
CCCCCCTGAACTGCCTGTCCGCTCAAGGAACGTGAAGCGGACAGGCGGCAGACGCCTTCATCTCAGACATCTAAGTGATTATGACCATTGCCCGAAAGCCGACATTGTTTGGCGAACCGCATAGACCGCAGTTAGGACAAAGCTGTCGTAATTTTCTTGCCAATTCGACGACAGCTTTTGATATGAGCGCGCGCAACAGCTTTAGATGGATGCCTGTATTGACCGAATGAGGCTGGGCAGTGTGCAGCAAGGCAGCTTACAACCGATCAGGCGATAGGGCCGACGCCGGTGCGTAACTATATAGGTTGTGGGGGCTGAAGTTGAGCAATGGAGGATTGATGCCGGCGGTTTTCGTCCATGTTTCCGATATTCACTTCGGACAGGAGCGTGATCATTCAATCCATATTCACGACGATGTGAAGCTGCAGTTGATCGAGGATGCCGCCGATGTGGTGGCCAAACTTCCTGCGGGCGTTGCCCAAGGCATCCTCGTGACCGGTGATATCGCCCAGAGCGGTAACTGGCAGGAATATGAGGAAGCGAGTAAGTGGCTTGACGAGCTCGCTGGGAGAATCGGGTGCCCTATCCACCGTGTGCAGATGGTGCCGGGCAACCACGATTTGGATCGGAAGAAGTTGTCTGTTGGCGGCTCCGCGCTGCTCGACTACATCCGCGCCGGCGGTCAGGCGGAATATGAGAAGGTCTTCGCCAATCCGAGTGATCGCGCCACGTTGCTCGCTCGCTTCGAGGATTACGGCCGCTTCAGCTTCGGCTACCGATGCGCACTCGACGAGGAGGCGAGGTTTGCGACCAATCTGCGCATCGAGATTGGACCGGACCGATGGATCAGGTTCGTAAGGCTGAACTCGGCCCTGCTCTGTACGGGCAAGGAGAAGGAAGATCAGCCGGAGCTCATGATCGGCTCGCGACAGTTCACTCTTCCCAGGAAAACAGGAGAGGAGAACGTCGTGCTCGTCCACCATCCCCTCCACTGGTGCAAGGATGCTGCCGACGTGCGGGAGTATGTGAATGCGAGGGCGCGCGTCTTCATCTCGGGCCACGAGCATAATCCGAAGGTGCATGTCGAACCCGTCGCGGACGGCTGCGACGTGCTAATGCTCGCCGCCGGCGCCGCCGTGCCCTATCGGTCAAACGACGAATACACCTACACGTACAACATCATAGAATTCGATTGGGACGAGGTGAACGACGCGCTGGCAGTGACGATGCATCCGCGGGCCTGGAACCGGACGAGGAAGTGCTTTGAGGCCGACGGGAAGCGTCTCGGAGGCAAGGATCGGCGCTTCTCCCTCGGTTCGCCCAATTTCAGGAAGGTCGGCCCCGTGACGTCGGATGTTGACGAGAACGCCATAGCTGAGGATGTCGGCGACACCAAACCCGTCGTCGAGGAGGTGCCTACGGAGACCGCTGGCGCGGAACTAGGGGAGATGCCGTCGGTGCCGCCCGCTGCCGAAGGCTATGAGCTCGCCCTGCTGCGCTTCTTCCGCGATCTCGTAGAAAGCGAGCGACTTCGCATCCTAGTTGAACTAGATGCGATCCCCTCGGATTTCGATGAACGGATGACGCAGGGTGTGGAGCGTAGGCTCTTTGATTGGCTGGTCAGCGAAAGGCGGCTTCCAGACGTCACGGCGATGATCGAGAAGATGATCTCAGAACGGAAGGATGAGGACGCGTGACTGACAATATTCCGGTGCACCTGCGGATCACGGGTCTCATCCCGTCGAACGATGACGTGGATTCCCGACGTCTCGCGGTGGCCGACCTCGCTAAGACGTGGGGCGAGGTGAAGAAAGTCGGTTCGATCGTCTCCAAGGCGGCGGCGATTGCAGCGTCGCTCGGCGGCGACGGAAGGCCCGACGGAGAGCTTGGCACCGAAGTGCAGGGGGCCGTCCAAAAGTACGCGTCGGCGTTTCTCTATGAGGATCGTCCGCTCGAGGTGGGCGTATGCGCTGGCCTAGCGGCAGTGGCGATGCTCGCGCCCGATCCGGCGACCAACGGCTGGACGATACAGGACGTCTATTCGAACGCCCTGTGGTCAGCGCTCGCGTTCCAGCCGGTGTTGGAAGATGGGAAGCGCGAGAACCTGCGGCGCGAGGTGCTAGACCGGGCGCGGCGGCACAGCCTCGACAGCGCCGAGCGGGCGCGTGAACGCGACGCCGTGCCCGATCCGGTTGACCTGGTCGTTATGATCGGGGAGGAGGACAAGGTCACCACCAACTTCAAAAAGGCGGCGCTCGACGCGATCGAGGCTCTTCGGCGGAACTCCGCCCTGGACCGGGAAGAACTGGACTTTCTCTGGTGGTCGCAGCTCAGCCGCAGCCGCCTGCTCGATCGCCCCCTGTCGGCGCTCTCCGAAGCCGTGAAGCTGGTCGGTGCCGGCATCGAGGCGTCGAACCACCTGCGGCGGCTGCCGGCCGAGGTCCATCGCGATCTTGTCTTGCGCACTGTCGACGCCGATCCCGAGTTCGATCTGCCTGAACTTCTGGCCGAGATCGGCGGTGATCGCGCGCCGCTTGCAGCTGGTGTTCACGCCTCCAGCAACGTGACGGCCCATCCGACCGTCTTCCCGCTTCTCAACGCCATCGTGACTGGCAATGCCGACGTAGTCGGATCCGAGATCAAGAGGAAGGCCTCGACGTGGGGAGCGCGGGCACTTCTCGAGAGTGCGCTATCGCGGAACATGGCCACGGGGATCATCAAGCAGTGACCTCGGGCTGCAACTTTGAGGGATGCACTGTCGGCGAGACCGGCGTGTGCGCTCTCGAGCACGATCCTACGACCTGTGAGCATCACACGGAGGAGGCCACCGGTACCGGTGGCCGTGACGTCGAAGTGAAGGGGGATGGTGGCGCCAGCGGTATCGGCGCGCCGGTGCTGCAGCGCCCGACGGGCAGCGCCCCCTTTCCATCAAGTCACACGCTCAGCCCTGAAGTCGTATCCGACATGATGGCTTCGCGCTACGTGACGGTGGTAGGGATTCTCGGCGACCCAGACTCCGGCAAGACTGCCTGTCTGGCGAGCATCTACTTGCTCGTCTCTAATGCGATGCTGGAAGGCTGGGCATTCGCCGATAGCCGAAGTCTAATGGGCTTCGAGGACATCGCGCGCGGTGCCCGCGATTGGAATGCCGGTAACCCGCCGGACCAGATGACGGTACACACTGACATGTCCGACGATCGGCGGCCCGGTTTCCTCCACCTACGTCTCGTGCGCAAGTCGGACGGGCGTCGCATCGATCTGGCGCTGCCCGATCTGCCTGGCGAATGGACGACAAAACTCGTTGCTAGCGCACGGTCGGATCGCCTAGAATTCATGAAGGCTGCCGAGGCGATCTGGGTTGTACTCGACGGGCGTGCCCTTGCGGACAAGGAGCGGCGGCAGGCGCTGATCTTGCGTGTCGGACAACTAGTGGAGAGGTTGAAAATAATGTTCGACGGTCGGCGGCCCCGGATCATGGTCGTCGTCACCCATCGCGACGACGGCGAGCTTGTTGAGGCGGCCTCCAGTCGGTTGGCCGCCGAACTCGATCGCCGCGGAATCGAGGCGAGGATCCTGCAGGTGGCGCCGTTCTCCAATCATGTGGATGTGAAGGCCGGATTCGGCATTTCTGATCTCATCGGCGAGACTGTGGGTGTGGCGCGGCCGATGCCGGATTTCTGGCCGACCAGTCCGTCGCGCGACGGCGTTCGGTCGTTTTTGGGCTACAGGAGGGACCGGTGAGCCGTTCAGTGGTACTTCTCGGCGGTCCCGATTCCGGAAAGACCAATTACATCGGGCGGGTGTGGCCCGCGCTTGACGCAAAGCAGGGGCGCCTTCAGATCGCCCAGCAGCCAGATGACATCAGCTTCGTGCTGGAGGTGACGGATCATCTCAACTCTGGGAGCTTCGCTCCCCGATCGGAGCACGCCGACGCGCGTAGGGATTTCGAGGTGATCGTCGCGGAAGAGGAAGGCGGCGCACAGACGGCAATCGTCATTCCCGACATCTCCGGTGAGCTGTGGCTAAATGCTGTCAAGAATTCGGAGATCTCATCCGACTGGATGAACGAACTGCGCCGAGCTGATGGCGCGCTTCTGTTCGTCCGGGTCGGGTCCGATCAGGATGTCCGGCCTCTAGACTGGGTGACCTCGAAGAAGATGATGGCAAAGCTCGGGAACGGCGAGGACCCGGGCCTTGCGACGCAGGTAATGCTCTGCGAACTGCTGCGCTTCCTCGAAGTGTCGCTGGCCGATCGTCCAGATGGCGGTCGGCCCCGGGTGTCGATCGTTGTGAGCGCTTGGGACATGGTAGACGTCGGAAAATTCGCAAAGGGGCCTAAGGCGTATCTCGAACATGAGTATCCTCTTCTCGCCGGAAGACTGGACGATGTTGAGCGGCTCGATCTTCTCGTGTTCGGCCTGAGCGTCGTAGGGGGCGATCTGAAGGTCGATCCCGACTGCCGCGATGCAGTGCAGGAGGGTGGACTGGAAGGTCGCGGCTGGGTGGCCATGCAGAATTCAGAGGGGAAGTGGGAGCGCGACGGCGACCTCACGCTGCCGATCGCTTGGGTGATTGGCACTTAGTGTGACGGTCGTCGAGCGCCAGGTTCATGGATATCGCAAGGGGCACCAGCTCCTAGCTGGATCGGTGCAACTTCCGATGGAGGACCAGGCGGCGATCGACCGTCTTTCAGACGTAGCGGGGCCGTTACGTCCTCGTGAGAGGTTCGAGCCGTATTTGACGGGCTATCCGCTCCCGAGCGGAACCCACTACGTCTTTGCCCGCACGTGGCAGGATCTCACTGTCACCCGGGCGGGCTGCGTCCGGACGATCAGCCTCATCATCCCCATGGCCGACTGGGCGGCGACTGACGGCATTTCTGCCTTCCTCGCGCTGCTGGAGTTGGATCGTCCCCCCACGGACGGGGATGCCACCCGTGTCTATCTGGAAAATGTTTCAGCCCAGGCCCTGCCGCCCGTGTCAGCCTTCAAGGGAAACGAAGTCCTCGAAGCGCTGTTCCTCGAGAACTCGCAACCCGTCGTCCTTTTCGATGCCCCAATGCCGGAACTCATCGCCGTCCGGTTGATGACCGCGCTATGGCCATCGATGCGTCGGCGGTTCGCGATATCCACGTTCGCGCTCTCGCCGCGAAAGGTTGCGGGTAGGGATTTTAATCTCGTCTTCGCGCCGAAGGACGCGAGGGCGAAATTCTCCGATTGGAGTGGCCGACGGGTCGACGGGCGCTTGTCCCAATCGGCGCGACATCGGTGGACCAGCTTGATCGTCCGCCGGGTCTTCGATGATCCTCATCCGCGCCTGCTTACTTCGAAAGAGGTTGGGCTTGTCGGGGGTGATGGTGAGGATATCGACAACGCCGCGACCTTGAGGATCGCCTTGCTGTGGGACGAGCTTCTCAGCAAGTTGAGCGGCACGCCAACGGCGGCGCTGGGGCTTCTCGACATCGCCAATTCGGGCAAGGTCCGCGACGCGTTGGCCGTCCGTATATTGGAACCGTTGCTCGCCGATGCCGTGCTGAGGGCCCCGTCGATCCTTCCCGAGGCCGAGGCCTGGACCTTCCTGGGCGCGATTGCGAGGAAGATGCACGGCCGTTCCATGCCGCTTGGCGTTGACGCGGTGGGAACGGCTGTGGGGCAGCTTGCCGGACGTGCGCCCGAGAGGGCAATCGCAATGCTCTCTCAACCTGATGAGCGCGGGGTCATCACTGGACTGTCCCCCATCATCGCCGATGGCATCGGCCATGCTTTCGGTGACCGTGCCGAGCGGGCATTGCTATCCGCCCGACCGGAGGTGTTCGGGAGGTTGCTGTCGGAGAGTGCGCGGTTGGCTGAAGGGGTGGCGAATGATCCCCGACTGGTGGAACGTGTTGGCGAGATTGTTCCCGATCTCGAACCGCCTCTCGCTGCTGCGGTTGGCGACGAACTGCTGCCGCTGCTGGTCTGGGATTGGCAGCTTCCCGCTGCTCGCCCTCTTGTGAAGAAGCTCGATGGAGGACAACTCGCTGCGGAAATACGGCATCTCGGCAGTGTGAACGACTTCGAGGCGTCAGGACTTGCGGACTGCTGCATCCGGCGTGCTCGCGAGATTGGTATGAAGGACGCGGTCCTCATCGCGCTCAGCGACATGCCCGCGACGGATCGCCGGAATGCCCTTCTAGCGCAGGCATTAGATCCGGCGTTGGGGGATGCGAGGTGGCTTCTGCGCGAGGCACACCTGCCTGAAGATCTCCGCGCCGCTATGTTTGCAGGGCTACTGCGACGGGCAGACGACTCTCAGCTCGGCGTAATACTCGGCGATCCCGGCATAGGCGTTGATGCTGTGCCGATAGCGGAACGAGTTGCGCCAGATCTCCTGCAACGAGTGATCTTCATCGACGCGGTACCGTGCGACGTGTTCGTGCGGATCGTGACGACTGTCTTTGCCCGTACGGAGGGTGACGACAGATCAAAGATAGCGTTCCGTGCGCTTCAACGCTGCTTGGGCGCACACTTTCCGGGCGATGAGACGGCGTTTCTTGTCGAGATGCTTGGTGGCCTAGGCGAAAAACTGGATGGCGCATGGGTCGCGCGTGCTGGCCTTGCATCAGGCATTCGTGCTTCGCTGGCTAGTAGAAACATGGTGGCTTTCCAGAAGGCGACCAAGCTGGCGCGCCTTCGTTTGGTTTGTGCAATAGGAGAGGTGGGAGAGATTCTGCGCGAGAGGCGAGTGTTTGATCTAGACGCAGCCGCTGCGGAGGCATGCGCGGATTTACTACTTGAAGCAGACAAGGTCGAGCCTTACGCTGCGCTCGCAGCTGCGGGCCATCTCCTTCCCATGCTAATGCACCAGCGGAAGGAACCCGTGTCGCTGATGATCGCCGTAGCCTTCCCGATAATATATCGTGAGCTTGCCAAGAAGGATGAAGTCCCCGATCTGCTAAAGTTCGTTCCGTTCTTCGACTGGGATCGCTGCAAGGCAGCGCGGCAAGAATTGGTGTCGGCGTTCATGGCGTCTTCTTGGCCCCCGGGCGACCTTGCTCTCACCGCATGCCGATGCAACGACCTTGGAAAGATTCTCCGCAGGACTGCCAAGGCTTATGGTGGCGATGGATATATTGGGAGGGTGGAGGCAGATCTTGCGCGTTTGCCTGACGGTTGTCGCAAGCCGGCTACGCAAACCATCAGCTCGATCAGATCGGACTGGTCAGCCAAAGTTGATTGGCGCGACTGAAGTGTATCGGGTTCGAAAGAAGTCAATAAATTTTGGCTTTTCTTCGACGAACCGTTTTGAAACAACCCATCCGGGTAAAAAAACCGTAGTGCCGACACGATGGCGTTCATGGTCGGTGTCGGCATGCAGGCCTCGTTCTGCGCGATCTGGAACTGGCGCACATCCTCGGCTGTTGCCGTACGGGGCGAGCGGCCCAGAAACGTGGCGAAACGACCGACATCGCGAAGGTAATTCCGCTACGTCTCCGGGAGAACCGCCGTACCGTCATGTCATCAAGCAAGCGCTGGCGAAGGGGACTGATGCAGCAATGCACAGGGACTCTGTCATCATCCAGCTCCTTTTAGTGGGAAGAATCCAGGGTGCTTGACCCGATCTGGACAGCTCCAAACAAAACAGGGCGCTCACGCCGTAGTGATAGACCTCCACGTCACACCAATCCCACGCAGCGGGTTCGTTCTTTCCCTGCTGACCTGCCTGTCCGCTCAGTGATGAAGGAGCAGACTGACGGCTGTCGCCTCATGCCAGTCATTGCAGGTTGTTGAAAATGTTCCCAATAGCGGACATTCTGGAAATGACCCTGCTTGAAGGTGTCGATGGATGCTGGGGGGATTCGTAGGTATGATCGGCAAGGCCAGCATCATCGCACCGGATAGTTCGCACTGGTCGCTCTGGCTCGATGCCATGCGTTCGCCGAAGCCGGATGTCCGGCAGCGCGCGGAGAGCCTACACCTGCGGCTCATGGACCAAGGCCGTGTGCCGTTGCTCTCTTGGCACCATCTGGAGGAATTGCTCGGCGGCAAGGATGATGCCTGCGCTGCTGATCGGGTTGCGAGCCTGGAGGCCATGCCTTTCATGGCGTGGCTACGCCTTTCACCGGCCCAAAAAGGCCTTGGCTCGATTGTTGATATCTTCGCCGCCGAGGTGATGGCGGTATGCGAGGGGCATAGCGATCTGGCCGCGGTCCGCGATCATGCACGGCAGTTGCTGTTGATGACCGGCAACGGGCGACAGGCAATCGGTGAGCACGGCTGGGTCTGGGAGGCGATCCGGCCGGACATTCATTCCCGTCAGGATCATGTCACTGCAGTTGCATCGCTGGGCTCGATGCAGATGTTCGACAAAACCCAGACAGTCGGCGCGCTATCGAAGATGTACATCGCCAACCCGGCGACAATTCGCGCCAAGCTGTCAGGGATCCATCAGCAGGCATTCCAGCGGGCGTTGCGTGGCACCGATGGAGATGAGGTCAAGGCGCGGGCCATCGCCGATGCCTTCATCGAGCGGACGATTGCTATGGGTCCAGCCTCAGGCTCCACCGTTCGCGATCTGCTGGTGTCCACGTTGACTGGTCAGGGTGTAGATGAGGCAGAGATCCGCGACGAGTGCGTCGTCGGTGATCTGATCCGGCTGGGTTACTTCCGCAGCTTGCTGCGGGTGGCGGCCGAGGTGACCGGTCGATCATTTGCCAGCCTGAAGCATGTGTCGATGAATCTCATCCCCAGCTTCGCAATTGAGGAGGCAATCCAAGCGCATCGCCAGCCGAGGGAAAAGCTGCCGGGCAGCGACCTCCATGATCGTCATCTTGCCGTGCTCGCTGCCTATTGCGACGTGTTGTATGTGGATCGGCGTATGTCTGAAGACCTGCTGCGTGTGCGGCGTAAGGAACCGGGCATTGACGCATTGATGGGCGACGTTCGCAAGGCGTCTGACTTCGAGATGCTGCTGGAAAAACAGTGAGCGCTTGGCGGTCTCATAGGTCGATATCAGTCCATGTGGTAACGCCATCTGCATTTCATCGTGGGCTACACGTGGCTCAGCGACGCAGCCTGGGGTTAGTCGTCCACGTCATCGAAAATGGTGCTGCCGTCGTGCGCCGCAGAGGTTGCTGACCGGTTCGCCGCCTTAGATGCTTGCTCGGACCAGTCCGAGTTGGATGATGAAGGTAGCATATAGAAAGCAGGCGTGCTTCCATCTTCGACGGGAATCAACGCGTTCCTGATCCGAAGCCGACAATCTCGAATGTCCCAAGATCGGCCATATTTCCGACGTCCGTCTGTAGTCTTGGCGAATCGTTGTCGAACGGCAAAAGGGAGCGCCTCTCGGCCTTTAGTTTGAAGTATGGTATCGACCATGGCATTGTTAATTTATAATTTTATAAATTCTTGATAAATATGAATTTGATACGACGATAAACAATCGAATGGGAATTATAAATAAAACCACCAAGCCGACGCCAACCCAAACGAACGTCCGGTATTTTAAGTTCTACGCTACGAACGGACATTCCGTTTACCCCCCATTGCCGTCATTTTTCCGTCGGGAAGAAGGGTGAAGGACGATCTGGTGTGCAAAAGGCGGCACAGCTTTTCGGGAGGGGTGGAAAAGGTAGCGGGAGTTCCTCTGCTAGGCGCTCGGCCAGTGTGTGCAGGAATAATGAATTTATTCGCCGCATATCATGCGGATATAGCCTTACAGTTTGCGGTGATTAAGCGCTATATTCTCCGCAAGGAGTGCAGGGAATATGGCGCGATACATTCATCAGCATGAAGATTGGCCCGGCTTCCAGTGGGACAAGGATACCATTGCCCATGAACTAGCTGCGGTGCGTCATCGGCAGGGACGCCTCTTGGGCCGTATGGAAAGCCTTGGCTTCGATTTCAGGTCGGAAGCCGTGCTCCAGACCCTGACGGAAGATGTCATCAAGTCGAGCGAGATCGAGGGCGAAAACCTTGATCGTGAGCAGGTGCGTTCTTCCATCGCCCGCCGACTGGGCATGGATATTGGTGCGCTGGCACCGGTGGATCGGGATGTCGAAGGCGTCGTGGAGATGATGCTGGATGCGACCACGCATTATGCCGATCCGCTGACCGAAGATAGGCTGTTCGCCTGGCATGCGGCTTTGTTTCCGACCGGGCGAAACGGCATGTCGCGCATTCTGGTCGGAGAGTGGCGTGATGACAGAACGGGCCCGATGCAGGTCGTGTCAGGCCCTGTCGGACGAGAGAAGGTTCATTATGAGGCGCCGATAGCCAGCAGGGTGCCCACAGAGATGCAGGTCTTCCTCAACTGGTGCAGTGCCGGGCAAGCGTTGGATCCTGTGCTGAAGGCAGCCATCGCACATTTGTGGTTTGTCACCATTCATCCGTTTGAGGATGGAAACGGGCGCATGGCACGGGCTATCGGTGACCTCATGCTGGCGCGTTCGGAACAGACAGAGCAGCGTTTCTACAGCCTGTCGGCCCAGATCCGGCAGGAACGGAAGGATTATTACGCAATCCTTGAGGCTACCCAGAAGGGGGATATGGACATCACGTCCTGGCTTCACTGGTTTCTGGGGGCGCTGGATCGCGCCTTTGATCGCGCTGAACTGGTTCTGGGAAAGGTCATCCAGAAGGCCCGTTTCTGGGACAATCTGGCCGGACAATCGATCAATGACCGGCAGCGTCTCATGCTCAACCGTCTGCTCGACGGGTTCGAGGGCAAGCTGACCTCATCCAAATGGGCAAAGCTGGCGAAGACATCCCCGGATACCGCCCTGCGAGATATCAATGACCTTGTATCGCGGGATATTCTGGCCAGGGAGGCTGCAGGAGGAAGAAGCACCAGCTATGTGCTGGTTGTTCCCGAGACGTAAAACGCGGGTCGATGCTGACGGACAGACCCTTGATTGGGTATGATCGGCATTCAGGCCTGTATTCTTGAATCGGTGAGCGCGGATGAAATGCGCTGGGCGACCTGATCCGTCGAGCGTTTGACATTTTCCCGCTTTAGATGGGCGTAGCGGGAGGTGGTCTTGATGTCGCTATGGCCCAGCATCCGGCCGATCATTGTCAGGTCCGCTCCCATCTCCAGGGCATCCGATGCAAAGGAATGACGGAGATCGTGGAGCCTGACGCCATCCAGCCCTGCCGCCTTGCGGATACGACGCCACGGCTTTTGCAGGTCAGTGAGATATTCGCCAGCCTTGCGTCCGGTGATGAC
>ERZ746981.460-NODE-460-length-11034-cov-36.646892_pt1 | contig 11034 bp, 10 predicted proteins | sample MGYA00374948_ERZ746981 | MGnify/ENA primary metagenome ERZ746981 (study PRJEB28757, sample SAMN06711160) | food metagenome | host: microorganism | place: China:Harbin | collected 2017-01-30 | study: EMG produced TPA metagenomics assembly of the Analysis of...
TGGGCCGGGCGGGAATTGCGCGACATCCGTGCATCCATGCCGATCATGGGCCGGTTGCGGCATTTTCTACGCTTTGGGATGTTCGGTGGCGCGGCGCTCGGGTGTCTTATGGCGCATTTTCTGTGCTGAATCTGATGTCAGATCATAATCTACCGGCCAGACGCGTGAGAAAATCCCTTCCGCAGGATACATACCCACATGAGCACATACGTGGGTATGACACGAGGAAAAGGCTGCAGTCGCCCTCATGTCGAACATATGGGATCTGCGCTCTCTGTCCGCATAGCGGACACTTTAGGTGATCTTGCCCGAAGGGCTCTCCGGCACCATCTTCCAAACCATCAGGAATCATCCTCTTTTTGCGGAATATTGCCATGCATGTCTCTTCGGAAACGCATCCTTTGGTCGTCATCTGCGGTTATGGACCGGGCGTTTCCCATGCCGTAGCCCAGCAATGGGCACGGTCAGGTTATCGCCTCGCTCTCGTCGCGCGTAATCGCGAAAAGCTGGACAAGGCGGCCGCGCAGTTCAAGGTCGAGGGTATTGAGGCCCATGCCTACAGCGCAAATCTGGCCGACCCGGAGGCCGTGACTAGAACCATCGCCCAGATCGAGGCCGATCTGGGTGCGATCTCGACGCTGCATTGGAACGCCTTCACTTATGCCGCCGGCAATCTGCTTGAAGCGACCACCGTCGAACTGCAATCCTTGCTGGATATAACGCTTCATGGCTTCTTTGCTGCTGTGCGAGCCGCCCTTTCTGGTCTGCGCGCCCAAAAGGGCGAGGTTCTGGTGACAGGTGGCGGCTTCGGTTTCTTCGATGACGAGGTCGATGCCTTCGTCGCCCGGATCGGAGCGATGGGCGGTGCCGTCGCCAAGGCAGCCCTACACAAGGCCGTGGGCGTTCTGCACCAGAAACTGGCGGCGGATGATGTCTATGTAGGCGAGGTGGTCATCAACTCCATGGTGAAGAACACCTCTTTCGAGGATAGCACCTCTACCTTGCTGCCGGAAACTGTCGCAGCCATGTTCTGGGATCTGCACATGAGCCGTAAGGCGGTGTCAATCACCACGATCTGATCACGAAATTTCCGTGTCGGAGAGGCACCGGCGTCTGCACCGGCACTGTCATGACTGTGGGGAGCGTCTCGCGATCAACCTTGGCATGATCATCGTCGCCGGAGTGAGCGCATTCGCAAGAGTCGTCCATTTGAATGACCGGTTTTACCCAACGCCCCGCGCAAAGCAGACCGACCGCAATCCCCCCCCTAAACTGCCTGTCCGCTCAAGGAACATGAAGCGGACAGGCGGCAGACGCCCTCATGTCGGACATACGCGCCTGTGAACAGCTTTCCGCACAGCGGACATAAGCAGCACGGTGCTTCGTGGCCAAATTGGGTCGGTGCCAGACCGTTCGCTATTGGGCTGATCTAGCCATAAGCGGACGTATCACTTATTAAACGTAAGATCGGAAGAGGCACCTTTGCGACCCTCAGGGCCGCCCAATTGAGGACGATGTCTGGCAGAGTCAACTGGCATATTAGGTCAGTGAAGGAGGCGTTGACGGATACGCTAGCTGCTCTCCCGCCACGAGCGCCATCCGCACCAATTCGGATAGAGTACGAGCGTCCATTTTCGTCATGAGATTGGCTCGATAAATCTCTATGGTTCGCGGGCTTATTTCAAGCTCGCGCGCAATAGCTTTGTTCGATTGGCCATCAACAAGACCGCGGAGAACCTGTCGTTCCCTATTCGTCAGAACGGCGATCCGCTGACGAACGACATGCGCCGGCGTCCGGCCGGCACTGATCTCGTCGCCACTTTGCAGAGCAGAAGCCACCGCCTCGAGGATGGAATGATCGTCGAACGGTTTTTCGATGAAGTCACGAGCGCCAGCCTTCATCGCCTGCACAGCCAGAGGGACATCGGCATGTCCCGTGATCACGATGACCGGCAAGACTGGCCTGATGTCCTGAAGATGGCTGACGAGATCAAGGCCGTCCATACCGGGCATCCGGATATCGGTGACGACGCAACCATGCGCGATCTGATCGAGAATACTGAGGAATTCATCCGCCGATGAATAGGTCCGTGCGGTATACCCCGATGCAAGCAGCAGAAAGGCAAGGGACTCACGCACGGCCTCGTCATCGTCGATCACATGAACGATACAATCAGGTTTCATTCGCCAAACCCCTCTATCCGGGCGCAGGGGAGCGTAAAAAGAAAACACGTCCCACCTTCGGGTTCAGGCTGCGCCCAGATGCGCCCTCCATGAGCCTCGACGATGGTGCGGCAAATCGACAGGCCTACCCCCATGCCATGATCCTTCGTTGTCGAGAAAGGCTCGAACAGCTTACCTGCGATCTCCGGACTTACTCCAGCCCCGGAATCCGTCACGCTAATTCGCGCCATGCCCTCGAAGGCGTCAATTGCGACGACAAGGCGTCGCTCGTCGCAATCCTCCATAGCTTCCACGGCATTACGGATTAAGTTGAGCAGCACCTGCTGAATCTGGATCTTGTCCGCGATGACCTGATCGACATTGGAATCCAGCCGAAAGGACACATTGATCCCGCGCTCCGCAATGCCGACCAGCGCCAGCACCGCCATCTCCTCTACAAGCGCTGTCAGGCTCTGCAGCCCCAGATCCCCTTCTCCTCGCGAGACGAACTCCCGCAAGGATCGTATGATCTGGCCTGCCCTCAGAGCTTGTGCCACCGCTTTGTCCATGGCCTCCTGCACGCGCTCGTTCTGCCCGCTTCCCGTTTGCAGAAGACGACGGCTGCCATTGAGAAAATTTGTAATTGCCGTCAGTGGCTGGTTGAGTTCATGCGCCAGTGTGGCCGCCATCTCACCCATTGCCGACAGGCGGGAGATATGCGTGACTTCGGCCTGCAACTGTCGCATGCGGCGATCCGCCTCCTCACGCTCCGTAAGGTCACGAAGGAAAACAATCACAAATGGCCGCCCTCCCGAACTCAGGCGACCTATGGACAGATCGACGGGGATCGTCGTCTCGTCCCCCCGACGGGCAGTTGACGCAAACCCCTGTCTGTCGAGAACCGGAGGCGCACCAAGCTCCGGGACGATGGCCGCGATATTCACTCCAATCGCCTCCATCGCATTCCATCTCAGAAGAGTCTCGGCCGCATGACTGAATGACCGCACAATGCCCTGCTCATCCAGAATGATTATGGCATCGGGAACTGCATCGAGGATGGAACGTAGATGGGTTTCGCGTTCGAGGATGCGTTGCGCCATCGCAGCCGTCCGCCTGCGAGCGCGCAGCAGCCATTCGCCCCCACAGGTGATCAGAACGCAGAGTGTCGCAAACAGAAGCGTTTCAACCCAGTTTTCGATTGACGGGGCGCCATCATACGCCAAAAGCAGGGAACCCAGCGCCGAGGCAAGGATCGCCGCAACGAGACCGGGCAAGAGGCCGCCAGTCACAGCGCCAACAAGCACCCCGGGAAGAAGAAGGAGAAACAATGTTCTGGTGCTGCCAAGAAGCGGGGAGATCAGACAGCGTGAAAGCGCCCCCAGTATCACGAGCCCCAACGCAGCCAGAGAAGCGGTTACGAGGTGCCTGTGGCGTGCCCGCACCATGATCTCTTGATTTGACAGATCCCAGAAGTCCCTCAATGACGCTCTCACTTTGGCGGTGAACGATCGACCAGACAAAAGCAACTCCGTAATTGTACGTAGTATCCTTGATTCAGAAAAAGCTGCAACTTTAAGCTCTCAACAGCTTCACTCATTGTGGTGGTTGCAAAAGATGGAGGGCTTCGATCTTGATCTAAACAATTTATGGTTTTCCATAGAATAGTATAGAGGTCACCATAATATCATATTTAATTTAATATCTATCATGCGGCAGCGTTATTTTTAATTTCCTGCAATAATATTCAATTATATTAATACTATAGTTGTAATTTATAATTTCATTAATGCAATTATAGCACACATGTCACCCACAACATTCCAACAAACCCTCTCCACTCTTGAATATATAAATAAATATTTCCAAAAATATTTATTTATATATTCAAGTCCACTCAGCTATCGGGACAACCACATAATAAAACTTATGCGTGCAGGAGCAAGCAGATGACACCCTTTCATACGGAATTCACAATAAACCGACGAGGCCTGCTGCTTGGCATGAGTGCGCTTGCCACCGCCGCCAGCGTTGTACAATCTCGGACCCTTGCTGCAGCAACCGGGCAAATGCATGAGCCTGACAGCGTATTACAGTTCATGCTTCTCTCGAAACTTCTTGTTCCACACGAACTCGACCCCTTTGTCGGTCACAAAATCTACAACGCGCTCAGCGAGACCGAAGAGGGTTTTGACAATACAGTCACTGCACTTCAGGGTTTCATTAAGAAAAATGCTGTTGTCGATGTTGAACATCTCATGCCGGCACTGACTGATGTGGCACTGAAAAACTCAGCCTTGAAAATAATATCAGCCTGGTATTCAGGCGTAGTGCACGGCAAATCGGGCGATCGCGTTGTCGCCTTTGAAGAGGCGCTCATGTTCAAAGTCACCAACGATGTCATGACGATCCCCTCCTACGCGAAGTCAGCACCCAATGCATGGAATGCAACTGCCGTTTCCCTCCTGAACATGCCTGCGTTCTGAACTTCTCTGGAGAATTGTTCATGCCCTCCACTCTCAACAGCGATGTCGTCATCGTCGGTACTGGCGTCGTCGGCTGCCTGATCGCAGAACAGGCCCTTGATGCCGGGCTCTCCGTGCTCATGCTCGAGGCAGGCCCCCGTGTCGGTCGCGATACAATCGTTGAAAATTACCGTAACCTACCCCCCACACTGCGCAACCACTGGAATGCCCCGTATCCCCCCAAGCCATGGGCTCCGCACCTTGAAACACGCACCCCGACTGAGGCCGCATCGTATCTTGACCTGACAGGGCCGAATGCCAAAGCATACGAGCAGGGTTACGTGCGTTACGCCGGCGGCGCCACCTGGCACTGGGCCGGTATCTGCTGGCGCATGACGCCCGATGACCTGCGGCTTAAAAGCCTCTATGGCGTAGGGCGTGACTGGGCCTTTAGCTATGATGTGCTCGAACCCTACTATGCGCGGGCAGAGTATGCGATGGGTGTCTGCGGCCCCGGTGACCCAGCACTGCAATGGCCGCCGCGTACTGCGCGCTCTCGCCCCTACCCGATGGGACCCATTCCCTTTGGTCCGGGCGAGCAGCGGTTGACCGATGTTGCAGCAACCATTGGCATGCAGAACCTCCCCGCCCCGCAAGCGCGCAACAGCGGCGTTTCGTTTGATGGCCGCCCCCCGTGCTGCGGAAACAATAACTGCTTTCCAGTCTGCCCGATCGCCGCAAAATACGATGCGGCAACTGCCTTGCCCCGCATCGAGGCAAAAGGAGGCAGGATCATCACGAATGCTGTCGCCTATCGCATTGAAACAAATGCCCAGAAGAAGGTCGAGGCCGTTCACTACTACGACCCGAACAGAACCTCACATTCCGTTTCAGGCAAGATCTTTGTGCTGGCATGCAATGGCATAGAAACGCCCAAGCTCCTTCTTTTATCCGCTGATGACAAAAACCCCCGTGGTGTCGCCAATAGTTCAGATCAGGTCGGCCGCAACATGATGGATCAGCCAAAGTTGATTGCGGACATTGAAATGTCGGAACCGCTCTGGACCGGCGTAGGCCCCGTTCAGAGCAGCAGTATCATGAACACAAGCCAGGGTGATTTCCGGCGTGAGTATGCCGGTGCCATGTTCCGAATGGAAAACATGGCGCGAAGCACACTCGGGGGCTTGGCCGCTCTTGAAAAAGGTCTTTACGGAAAAGCCCTTGATCAGGAAATTCGTCGCCTTTCAGCCTGCACAGCCCGCCTGACCGTTGAGCACGAACCGCTTCCGCTCCCCTTCAACCGCCTGACCCTATCAGACAAAAAGGATTGGCTCGGCCTCAACCGCCCTAGCATCTATTACGATGTAGGCGACTATGTACGGAGAAGTGCTGAAAACTATACCGTTCCCCTTCTTAAAAAACTGGCCACTGCACTCGGCGCGACAAATATCAATATTTCACCTGAATTCTTGCACAGCGATCATATCATGGGAGGCACGATCATGGGCAACGATCCAAGCGATTCAGTTGTGGATGCAGATTGCCGGGCCCATGACCATGACAATCTTTTCCTGCCTGGTGGTGGCGCAATGACGACCGGTGGCAGCGGGAACAGCACAATCACTATGGCCGCATTGGCGCTTAAAGCTGCGGATGCAATCGTCGGGCAACTGAACCATGCTTAGAACCATACAGGCCTTCAGGCTCTCATTCCTTGCTGCTTTGGCGGGGCCGATACTCCTGTGCAGCGCCGCGTCAGCCGAAGATGGCAGTAATACAGATCCGGGTGCCTACATAGCGGTCACATCAGACTGCGTCGCCTGCCATACCGCGCCGGGCGGCAAGCCGTTTGCCGGTGGTCTGGCCATGAAAACGCCGCTGGGCACGATGTACTCAACCAACATCACGCCATCCAAAACATATGGTATCGGCGAGTATAGCGAAGCGGATTTCTCTCGTGCTGTCCGCAAAGGTATCCGCAAGGATGGGAGCAATCTCTACCCTGCAATGCCTTATACAGCATATTCTTATATGACAGATCAGGACATACACGACCTGTACCTGTATTTCATGAAATCCATTCAGCCGGTCGAAAACGCTCCGCCAAAAACGGCCCTGCCTTTTCCAATGAACATCCGCAGCTCAATGATGTTCTGGAATATCCTATTTCGTAACAACACGGTTTTCCATCCTGACCCGCAACACTCGGCAGAATGGAACAGAGGGGCTTATCTCGCACTGGGGCCAGCGCATTGCGGAACCTGCCACACGCCTCGTGGCTTTCTTATGCAGGAAGAGACCTCCAAAGCCCTTGGGGGCGCGAGCCTTGGTTCGTGGTATGCTCCCAATATCACCTCGGACAAAATCAGTGGCATAGGAAACTGGTCGCAGGATGAAATCAAGACCTACCTGAAATCAGGCCATATAGACGGTCTGGCACAGGCCGCAGGTGGTATGGGAGAAGCCGTCGAACACAGTTTCCAGCACCTGACAGAGGCAGACCTGAACGCCCTGGCGGCATACCTTGTATCAACACAGCCAGTGCGTGACCCTGCTGATGGAAATCTTTCGCGCTTTGCTCTTGGAAAGCTGGTTTCCAGTGCAGACCGTGTCAGAGGCGATCAACCCATCCGGTCGGAAGACAATCCCGATATTTCTGGTGCTGAACTGTTCATGGGAAATTGTGCATCCTGCCATAACTACAAGGCACAGGGCAGTCGCGACGGATATTATCCGTTTTTATGGCACAACTCCGTTACAGGCGCCTCCAACCCGGACAATCTGATTGCGACCATTCTTTTTGGTGTTGACCGTCATGTTGCAGGCACCCAAGCATTCATGCCCGGCTTTGGCGGAAAGAAAACAGATGCTGTACAGCTCGATGATGAGAAAATAGCCAAACTTACAAAATATGTTTTTGATACATATGGCAGGCCTCAGGTTTCTGTATCACCAGCACAAGTCGCCACGATCCGTCAGGGTGGCCCAAAATCGCCACTACTCGTTTTAAGCCGTATCGGCATGGCCGGGGGAGCCATTCTCATCGCACTTGGGTGTTTCTGGCTTTTGCGGACATTCCGTAAATAAAAGACGAAAAGGGGAGTAACTTTCATGGCCTTAGAAAAACATATTTCCTTGTATGTAAAATCAGTGATTGCTGTATGTGCAGTCAGTGTATTAACCGCCGCAGTGCCCGCATGTGCACAGGATACAAAAGAAACCACGTCAATATCCGCAGAAACAGCCAATCTGAAAAAAAATATCGTTGGCGTGTGGGGGCTTGTTTCTTACAAAGTGGAAGACAAAGAAACAGGTAAAATGATTGATGCCATGGGATCATCGCCCCGTGGGCGTGTCATTTTCACGCCTGATGGGTGGGTTGCCTTCAATCTTGAAGGCAGTGATCGACAGCCTGCAAAAACAGATGCAGACCGCGCTCATTTGATGAAAACACTCGTTGCATATATCGGTCGTTACAGAGTTGAAGGCAACCAATGGGTGACCAATGTGCAGACAGCGTGGGCGCCGGAGTGGGTTGGAACAGAGCAAAGACGCACCATAGAAATTAATGACGATTACGCCAATGTCATTACACCATGGCGTAAAATGCCTAACTGGGACTCTGGCAAGCTGTCACGCAGCATCATTCGATTTAAACGGATTGAATGATCTGTATCATTCCTGATCTCTAAATTTCAGAATTATGAAAATAAAACCACTCTAGGAGAGATAGATGTTTAGCAGACAGGCAAAGATTACTGGCACAGGAAAATCGAGAAAAATCGAGACGACAGCCAGAGGCTATAATGTTTTGCGTGACCCCGCGCTCAATAAAGGCACAGCCTTTACCCACGAGGAGCGGGATTCTCTCGAACTGAACGGGCTGCTACCACCGGTCATAACAACTGAGCTGGAACCCCAGTTAATCCGTGCTCTTTCTGCTTATCGCAAAGCACCAAGCGATCTCGATAAGCACATTTACATGTGGAGGCTTCATGATAACAACGTGACGCTGTTTTACGCCTTGCTCCAGCGTCATCTCATGGAAATGCTGCCCGTTGTGTACGATCCTGTCGTTGGGCAGGCCATAGAGCAGTATAGTGAAGTCATAACCCGCCCGCGCGGTGTTTTTCTCAGCATTAACGAGCCTGAGAAAATTGAGGAAAAACTCGCGGCGTTTGGCGCCAGCGCCGACGACATTGACCTTCTAGTTGCCAGTGATGCGGAAGAAATTCTTGGCATTGGTGACTGGGGGGCCAACGGAATTGATATCTCCATCGGTAAACTGGCCGTCTATACAGCCGCAGCAGGCGTTGACCCGCACCGCGTGATTCCGGTTGTTCTGGATGTTGGAACAAATAATGAAAAACTTCTCAACGATCCACTCTATATCGGATATCGGCATAGCCGCGTTGTCGGCAAGGTTTATGACGATTTTATCGATGCCTATGTAACAGCCGCCAAAAAACTCTTCCCCAAAGCCATGCTGCACTGGGAAGACTTCGGCTCAACAAATGCCCGCCGTATTTTAAGCCGTTTCCGTGACAAGGTTCCCACCTTTAACGACGATATGCAGGGAACCGGCGCCATTGTGCTGGCGGCATTGCTCAATGCAGTCCAGCGCAGCAATACCCTCTGGTCCGATCAGCGTGTGGTCATTCTGGGCGCCGGGACGGCCGGCGTGGGCATTGCCGATCAAATTCGTCACCAGATGGTACGGCATGGCCTGTCACAGGACGAAGCAACCCGTCGCATCTGGTTGGTGGATCTGCCCGGCCTGCTGACCGATGACATGACGCATGGACTTCTTGATTTTCAAGTAAGCTATGCCAGACCCGCTTCTGAAGTTGAGTCATGGGCTCTTACCTCAGCCGATACTCTGGCCGCCACCGAAACCAGATGGCCAGCAATGGCTACCCTCCGGCGTGAAAAAGCACAGAATGGCGGCATTATCGAACTGGCTGAAGTCGTCAAAAATGTGCATCCGACCATTCTGATCGGCACCTCAACGACCCCCCACCTCTTTACCGAAGAACTGGTGAAGGATATGGCCGCGCATGCCGAGCGACCGATTATTCTTCCGCTATCCAACCCGACCAACCTTCACGAAGCTACACCCACCCAGCTTATTGAATGGACGGAAGGGCGAGTGCTCGTCGCAACGGGTGCCCCGTTTGATAACGTTGTCTATCAGGGCGTTTCCTACACAATAGGGCAGGCGAACAATGCCGCCTTGTATCCGGGCCTTGGCTTTGGGACAATCGTATCGCGCGCACGTCAGGTTTCTGACGAAATGATCTTTTCTGCAGCACAAGCAGTCGCCAGCCAAGCAACAGATACCGCTCCCGGTTCGGCCCTTCTACCGTCCAACGCAGACCTTCGTGCAACATCAAGCGTTGTCGCCATCGAGGTTGCCCGCAAGGCGCAGGAGCAGGGTCTGGCGCAGTCTGAAATCACGGATATAGTTGAAGCCGTGAATGTACATCAGTGGTGGCCTGTTTATGGAATTGTGACCGCGGTTTAGTTAGGTGTTTAGTCGCGGGATTTGATGGGTTGGGTTGATGATGAATCGATCTGATTCTGAAGTCCATATTTTGCAGATGTATTCATAGAGCGTGAGACCGTTGAGGGTTTTGAGCCGTCGATCGAAATGATAGGCTGCCATGAAGTCATTGAGGCGCGTCTTCAACTGCTCATGGCTGTCGTAATGAAAGCGTTTGACAGTTGCTTCCTTGATCGTCCGGTTCATTCGCTCTACCTGACCATTGGTCTAGGGGTGATTGGGTTTTGTCAGGCGATGCCCGACACGTTGGCCTTGCAGATCATGCTTGAGCGCATAGAACGTGACCATGCCGAGCCCCGGTTACGGGGCTGTTCGGCGAACTGGATGCCGTTGTCCGTCAGGATAGTATGAACCTGATAAGGGACGATGCGCAGAAGATATTCGAGAAATTCCTAGGCCGTTCGTCTGTTGGCTTTGCCCACAAGCTGCGTTACCGCAAACTTTCTGGTACGGTCTATGCCCATGAAAAGGTAAAGCTTGCCTTCGGCAATCTGGACTTCGGCAATATCGAGGTGAAAGAACCCGATCGGATAGCGCTTGAAGTGCTGCCGTTTTGGCTTGTCTCCTTCGACATCAGGCAGGCGTGAAATCCCGTGACGCTGAAGACAGCGATGCAGCGCTGAGCGTGCCAGATGCGGAATGGTGGCCTGCAATGCGTAAAGGCAATCATCCAGCGGCAGTAAGGTGTGCCGACGAAAGGCCACGATCATCGCTTCGTCCGTCTCGGATAGAACCGTTGAGCGCGGCTCTTTAGGATTTGTTTTCTGATCCGTAATCATCCGGCGAGAGACGCGGGCGTATTCAGGCGGCGATGGTATTGTGGACCTGCTGGTGGGCTTTCCAGTG
>ERZ746981.461-NODE-461-length-11005-cov-36.291545_pt1 | contig 11005 bp, 11 predicted proteins | sample MGYA00374948_ERZ746981 | MGnify/ENA primary metagenome ERZ746981 (study PRJEB28757, sample SAMN06711160) | food metagenome | host: microorganism | place: China:Harbin | collected 2017-01-30 | study: EMG produced TPA metagenomics assembly of the Analysis of...
CGCGTGGTTGATGATTGCCCATATCCGCAGAGTTCTGCGAAAAATCAATCAAACCGCTTTCTGATTCAGGCTCTAAATGCGACATTCAGGGGCTTTGCCCCCGCACCCCCACCAAAGGGTATTCCCCTTTGGAAACCATGACTTTTCGGCCGATGTCCCTGCTGCCTTATGCCATCGCGTTTTTTCAGGAGTCTTCATATGCCCCGTCTTTACACCGCCACCACCGCGCGTCCCGACATGGGCGCCCCCGGTCCAGCCGCGCGTGCGCGCGAGGTTGTGTCCGACATGGTCGTCACCACCCCCCGCACCCCGGCGCAGGCCGTGCGGCGAGTGCGGTGTGAATGTATGCTCGACCGGCTGTTTTACCGCGCCAACAGCGCCATAGATCCCGCACAGTATCGCGCGGGCCTGCGCTTTCGCGGCCTGTGGACACGTGCGGCGCGGCAGACACCGTTAACACAGTCCTATCGCCCCACAACGGGCGACGCCCGTGGCCCGGCGGGCGGGCATGATCCGGTCACGTGGGCGGTGCTGGAGCTGAACGAAGCCCTGTCCTGCCTGAGCGCCGCGCAACGCCGCGCCGTCATCGCCACATGCGGCATGGATGAACCCACCGGCCTGCGCACGCGCACGCTGCGCGCGGGACTGGATGCGCTGGACATATTCTGGCGCAGGGCAAGGAGCTGATCTCCGCCGGTTGGAAAATACAGGACGGCCTGAACACAACGCATGGACAGGAGACAGAAAATGCTTCGGACCCCGCCTTTTGCAAAAGCGCTGTTTTGTAAAGATTGCCGCCGAAATTTTCATGATTCCGATCACTGGCCTGCGCTGCCCCCCAACATTCCAATATCCCTTGGGGGACGAAAACACCCCCGGCCCCACCAGAAGATTGCCTGAAAACAGGCCAGCAATAAAAAACAAGAAAAGCGTCAAAAAACCCTTATGATTTCAGCATGTTATAAGTCCAGACATTTCAAACATCCTGTAAAAGTCACGGTTTCCAAAGGGCAATGCCCTTTGGTGGGGGTTCGGGGGCAAAGCCCCTGAGTAAAGCAAGCCCCCCTGAAGCACCCCCCCCCCCGCCCCATCACAAATAACGGAAGGCACATCCCTTTCCCCCTGTCGCGGCGTTAGTGCCTGCAACGCGGCGCATCCCGCGCTGTCGGGACAATAAAGAAAGAACATCGTTCATGTCTCTTGTTGGGAAAGTGGCCGTCGTGACGGGTGCGGCACAGGGCATCGGGCGCGGCATTGCGTTGCGTCTGGCGCGTGATGGCGCGGACGTGGCGCTGGTGGATATGAACATGGACCGCCTGGCGCAGGTGCGCGCGGACATCATGGCGCTGGGGCGCAGGGCGGTTGCCATCAGCGCGGACATCAGCATGCGTGACGAGGTCTTTGCCACCATTGCACGGACGATGGAGGAACTGGGCGGTGTTGACATCATGGTCAACAATGCAGGCGTGGCGCAGGTCAAGCCGTTGCTGCATGTGACACCCGACGACATGGGGCGGATTTTCCGCATCAATGTGGACGGCACGTTGTGGGGGATTCAGGCCGCAGCGGAGGCATTCAGGAAACAGGCATGCAAGGGCAAGATCATCAATGCCTGTTCCATTGCGGGGCATGATGGTTATGCGCTGCTGGGTGTCTATTCCGCGACGAAATTCGCGGTGCGGGGCCTGACGCAGGCGGCGGCAAAGGAACTGGCGACCTTTGGCATCACGGTCAACGCCTATTGCCCCGGCGTGGTGGGCACGGACATGTGGGTGGAAATCGACCGCCGCATGGCCGAGGAAACCGGCGCGGAAATCGGCGCGACATACAGGAAATATGTCGATGGCATCACGCTGGGCCGGGCGGAAACGCCCGATGACGTGGCCGGTTTCGTCGCATGGCTGGCGGGGCCGGATTCCGATTACATGACAGGACAGTCGGTGCTGATTGATGGCGGGCTGGTGTTTCGCTGACACCATGGGGCGCGCGGGTGTTCACGCCCGCGTGTCATGATGCCTGTGGCGCGCGGGGGCGCGGGTGGTGTACGCTGCCGCCCGGTTATCGTCACACCACACGGAAAACGACCATGGGAAAGCAGCCATGAAAATTGACCTTACGGGCCGGACGGCCATTGTAACCGGATCGACAGGCGGCATCGGGCTGGCCATCGCCACGGGTCTGGCGGGGTGCGGGGCGCGCGTTGTGGTCAACGGGCGCAGGCAACCGGCGGTGGACCGGGCGGTGTCCATCGTGTCGGGGGCGGGCGGCGACGCGGTCGGGTTCGTGGGGGACCTTGGCACGGCAGACGGATGCGCGGCCCTGGTCGCGGCGCATCCATCATGCGATATCCTGATAAACAACCTTGGCATTTTCGAACCCAAGGATTTCTTTGACACCCCGGACGAGGACTGGACCCGTTTTTTCGAGGTCAACGTCATGTCAGGCGTCCGCCTGTCGCGCGCATACCTGCCGGGCATGCAGGAACGCGACTGGGGGCGGGTGGTGTTCATCTCGTCTGAATCCGCGCTGAACATCCCGGTGGAAATGATCCATTACGGATTCAGCAAGACCGCACAGGTGGCGGTGGCGCGTGGCCTGGCGGAACGGATGGCCGGGACGAACGTGACGGTCAATTCCGTCCTGCCGGGGCCGACCCTGTCCGAAGGGCTGGCGGAAATGTTGCGGCCAGAGCAGGAAAAAACCGGAAAGACGCTGGAGGACGTGGCCGCCGACTTTGTCATGACGCATCGTCCCTCCTCCATTATCCGTCGCGCCGCAACGGTGGAGGAAGTCGCAAACATGGTGGTGTACCTGTCCTCGCCCCAGGCTTCGGCCACCACGGGGGCATCGGTGCGCGTCGATGGCGGGGTGTTAAGCGTCATCTGAACACCCCATCCATGAGATCAAAAACAAGAAAAGTTTTTGGGTGCCGCCTTTCGATCGGCAAAGGCGGCGTCTTTCGAAGCTTTTTGGAAAAAGCTTCACCAAAAACTTTTATGATTTCATGATCTTAGCGGACTTAGCTTTTTTTGGGATCGAATCTCATGAGGATGGGGGCAGATTGTTTCCAACCTCATGACCATAAATCGCGATTGAGAAAGCAAAACACCCTATCCGGCCTTCCCTGTGAACATCAGCGTTCCTTAAGAGACTGTTTGAAAAGTCTGGCCTGATAACATCCTGTAATTATAAAAGTTTTTGGTGAAGCTTTTTCCAAAAAGCTTCAGAAGACGCCACCTTTTTGAAAAAAGGCGGCACCCAGAAACTTTTTCTTATCAACACGTTGTTTTCAAACACTCTTCTAAATAACGGAAATAACTCTATTCATTTTCGGTCAGGCTTTTTAGCCATGGCGACATAGGCACAAAAGGACAGGCAACGCACAGGGAAAGGCACGGCCCCTGCTCCATATCCATGCCCCCTTGACGCGCGGCGTGTAACGCGGTGCAATCGTGGCATCATACGTCCCGATCCATACGAATAAACAGGCCCCCGATGAAACATTACTGCGCGACGCAGACACAGGCGCTGCTGCCATTCCCGGCGCTGGTGGACATGCTGGCGCGCACCGTGCGCGATTACGCGGGCGACACCATCGCCTGCCCCGAACGCACCACCGTTCCCACACACGATGGGGGCGGGGTGCTGATGTGCATGCCCGCCGTCGGGGCGGACCTGATTACGACCAAGCTGCTGACGATCTTTGGCGCGAACACGGCGCTGCACCTGCCGGCCATACAGGGGACGGTCACGTGCGCGGATGCGCATGACGGGCGGTTCCTGTTCGGGCTGGATGGGCCAACGGTCACGATGCGCCGCACCTCGGCCATCAGCATGCTGGCGATCCGCACCTTCGTTCACGGGCATGTGCGCCGCGTGCTGGTGATCGGCACCGGCACGCAGGCCCTGGCACATGTGGAGGCATTGGCCGCCCTGCATCCCGCCATCGAGGTTGCGATCCGTGGCCGCACCCCCGACCGGGCGGAGCGTTTTTGCACCCAGCACGCAACCGACCGCCTGACGCTGCGTCCCGAACGGGCCGGGGCAGAGGACGGATTTGATGTCGTCATCACCACGACATCCAGCACCACGCCCATTTTCGACACACCCGCCGATGCGCGCCGCCTGGTGATCGGGGTTGGGGCCTATCGCCCGGACATGGCGGAAATCGCCCCGCAGGTCGTCCGCGCCAGCCAGATTTACGTGGATGATCCCATCGGCGCCCCGTCAGAGGCCGGGGACATCCTGCAGGCCGGTGTGCCATGGGGGGATGTCCGCGCCCTTGCGCAGGCATTCGACACGCCACGCGACCCGGCCCGGCCCGTATTTTTCAAATCCGTGGGATGCGCGGCATGGGACCTTGCCGCCTGCCGGGTCGCACGCGACATGCAGACACGCCTGTCACCCGAAGCCTAGGGCATTTCCACCGAAAACCGGTTCGGTGAAAATGCTCCGGTTTATTGTTTTTACGAGCATCTTCACCTGTTTGAAGGCACGCCTTCAAACAGGATCTGCCCTAGCCCCACAGACCGTTTGGAAAAGGGGCCGCAGCGCCCCATTGGACGCCAATGGTTCCGGGGAATGGCTTTTTCAAAAAGTCCTGAAAATATTAAGAGAGCGTTTGAAAAGTCAGGCTCGATAACATTCTGAAATCATAAAAGTTTTTGGTGAAGCTTTTTCCAAAAAGCTTCAGAAGACGCCGCCTTTTTGAAAAAAGGCGGCACCCAAAAACTTTTCCTGTTTTTATCAATGAGTTGTTTTCAAACACTCTCTAAGAAAAGTTCTTGGATGCTGCTTTTTGATCGAAAAAGGTAGAGTTTTCTGAAGCTGTTTCCAAAAATATTTACCAAAAAACCTTATATTATTTAAGGATATTGTTAATCCTGACTTTTTAAACAGTCCCTATATCAGGATCTTTCAAAAACTTTCCCTATTCCAACAGGTTACTGTTCCCCAATATTTCCAGCCATCTCTTATGGTCTGGACCCTATCACACCGTTTTGCGTGATGCCACATGGCATGGCGGCAATCTGTCGGGGAAACATCGTGCGTTCACAAGGAGATTTTGCAATATCCGTCTTTTTGAAAAAGGTTCACGAAAATATCGACTTCTGGGAAGCAGGCGTTTTGTGAAATTATTCCCTTTCCTTATCAATGGGTTAATTTGAAATCACCTCTGCTTTGCGCGCGCCGCTGTCTTTTACCTTTGGGATGGGGGAACCCTTGGGGCGACATCCCTGTGCGTGCCTGCTACCTTGATATGCATTTTAAACATTCATTCAGAATGGATCTTATTGCCGGGCATTCTGCGGCCCTGCGCAGGGGGCTGCCCTTGTCACACATGTGCAAGGCGGCCTAAAATGGGGAATGACCGTGTATTTCCATGCCCCGGCGGGGTAAGCGCCACCATGACCCGGATCTTTATTGACGCCGATGCCTGCCCGGTGCGCGATGAAACCTATCGCGTGGCGCTGCGCCATGGGGTGCATACTTTTGTCGTGGCAAACCGGATGATCGCCATCCCGCCCTCGCCCCTGATTGAACGGGTTGTCGTGACACAGGGCATGGATGTCGCCGATGACTGGATCGCCGGGCATGCCCACGCCCATGATATCGTGATTTCAACCGATATCCCGCTGGCCGCGCGATGCGTGGCACAGGGCGCCTGCGTGCTGGACCCGCGCGGGCGTATCCTGGATGAAAACGCAATCGGCATGGCGCTTGCCGTCAGGAACCTGATGGACGACCTGCGCTCCACCGGGGCCATCATGCAGGGGGGACGCGGCTTCTCCCGCTGGGACCGCTCCAACTTCCTCTCCGCACTCGACACCGCCGTCGTGCGCGCCCGCAAAAACGCCACACGCCCAAAACCACCCCCGTTCGTCCTCCCAACAGAATGACAGGGACGGGCCGCGCCCGGAGGGTGCATCTGTTATAAGTGTGGCATTCAGGGGCTTTGCCCCCGAAACCCCCACCAAAGGGTATCACCCTTTGGAAACCATGACTCCCCTTCAACAGATCAGGGTGCAGGGAGCGCGCTCCCTGCCGGGTCCGGGCAGCGCCCGGAGGCTGCGTCTGTTATAAGTGTGGCATTCAGGGGCTTTGCCCCCGAGCCCCCACCAAAGGGTATTACCCTTTGGAAACCATGGTTTTCAGGTTTCCGCCAGTGCGCGCAGGGCGACCTGTGTGGCGAGTGTCAGCGGGGTGGGCAGGTCATCCAGCGCGAACCAGCGGACGGCCGACAGGGCGTCGGGTTCACATAACAGCGCCCGCGCCGAGGTGATCGGGGTCGCAAGATAGACAGGCGCAACCCAGTGCGACGCATCTTCGCGCGCGGTGGCCGGGGTGATGTGGTTCACGACACATAACAGGCGCGACAGGCGGACCACCAGGCCGGTTTCCTCCGCCACTTCGCGCCGGACGGCGTGTTCCACCGTTTCCATCCACTCCACCTTGCCACCCGGCAGGCCCCAATGCCCGGCCTCTGGCGGGCGGCGGCGACAGACCAGCACGATGCGCCCATCGCCACGACGCACCAGCGCGCCACATCCCACGCGCGCATCCGCCACACCCTCCCGCGCCATCGCGCCATACCCTCAGCGCGTGGGGGTATAGGACTGCACATCCTCGATCGTATGATTCAGCACAAGGCGCTTGTCATCAATGGAGGCAACCCAGTCCGCCGGGATTTCGAACATGCTTTCGGCAGGACCATCAACCGTCACCTGGATCATGCCATTGCCTGTCACCGCGCTTAATGTCCCGACGCGGCCACCTGCGGATGCCATGACGTCACGACCTATCATCTGTTGGGTTACATCAGCCATGTCATGTCCTTTCATATCAATGCCCGCGCCATGCCCATCCCGCCGGGACGCATGCCCCCACCGGTCCGGTGGGGCCGGCGCATCGCCTGTCATGGCCACGACAGGCAGGCCCGGCATCATGTTTGCGGTAAAGCCGACTGTACCGACTGCCGCCGCCAATCACAACCCTGCCGGGCCACGCACGCTATTGCCGCATCCGACGCCACATCGCGGCAATGACGCCGTACAGGCTAACGCTGCTCCAGAAGGCTTCGATGCACAGTGACGGCATGTTGAAGTGAACACATAACGAGGCCATCACCATCAGGCTGCCGCACAGATTGCCCAGGGGATAGGCCACGCCCGTCGTGTCGATACGCCCGCGCAGGCTGAGGTAATATTGCACCACGATCACGATCGACCCGACGAAACCGATGCTGTCGGCCGCGATGTCCATGCCCGTCATGCCCCACCCCACGCCTGACGCGCCGGCACGTCAGTTGACGCCGTACTGCTTGCGCTGGTTCATCTTGGTGTTCAGCTTCTCGTTATACGTGTGATAGCTGCCCTTGGGCGCGCATCCCATTTCCTCCAGGTCCTCCAGATGGACGCTGTCATTGATCCAGCCATTGACCTCGGCAAAGGGGATGACGGCAGGGATGGGACGGTTGGCGAACACGATCGGCTCATCATGGCCGACGACATAACCGAACTGCGCGAAATGGGCGCCCCGGGCCGGGGTTTCGGCCACCTCGCCACACACCACGCCCGCACCATCGGCATCATGGGCCGCAAGGTGGCGGAAGCGTGCATCGTTCGGGTGTTTCAGGGTGGCGGCGACCTTTTTCATCGCCTCTGCCGCGCCTGCGACATGGGCGTCACTGCCGTCCAGCACCGTCTGCGCCGCGCACGGACCGCCCGGCACACCAGCAAGAGCCGCGCCAAAAACCGCCGCCAGTATCATGGCCTTGTACATCTGTCGTTTCCTTCCTGCCCTGGACCTGCGCCGTGGAATATCCATCGCGATCGGGCCAGGTGCGTGCCCCTTGGTGCCTGCCTTCGCCGCGTGGGGTCAAGCATCGGGATGGTTCCTTTTTCAATTGTATTATGTTTGATAATATTGTGGAAAATATGTGCGTCATGGCCACCGCGACCGGCGGGCAAGCGGTGCGAAGGCCGGGTTTATGGTATGGCTGCGGCCATCTGATGATGACGAGGACGACAATGAACACCGACCCGAAATGCCCGCAATGCGGCTGTGCCCATGCCTATCCCGATGGTGGCCTGTGGATCTGCCCCGAATGCGGCCATGAATGGAACCCGCAGGCCGCCGCCGACACGGATGCGGATGCTGCGGCGCAGAACGTGGTGCGCGACGCCAATGGCACCCCCCTGTCCGATGGTGACAGCGTGACCGTCATCAAGGACCTGAAGGTCAAGGGCGCGTCCTCCGTCATCAAGGGCGGCACGAAGGTCCGCAACATCCGCCTGGTCGATGGGACGGACGGACACAATATCGCCTGCAAAATCGGCGGGATCGGGGCGATGAACCTGAAATCGGAATTCGTAAAGAAAGCCTGATCCCGTATTTGGGCCGCATTTATAACAGGCGCAGCATCCGGGCGCTGCCCGGACCCGGCAGGGAGCGTGCTCCCTGCACCCTGATCTGTTTAAGAGGTCATGGTTTCCAAAGAATAAGTATAAAAGTTTTTGGTGAAGCTTTTTTCAAAAAGCTTCATAAACCCCTACGTTTTCCAAAATATCCGCACTGCGGCTATGCGGCACATGACCCGGCCTGCGTGGCCGCACAGGAAGACGGGCCAGCATCACATCGCCATAACCCGGCGCACTACGCCCTGCCCCGCCTTGCGCGCAATGCCGCCTAGAGCGCCATCCACATCAGCGCCGTCCCGGCAAAGGCGGTCAGGGCGGCGATACCGGTCATGACGGTCCAGCTTGACAGCCCTTCCCCCACACTCAGCCCCGCCATGCGGGTGACGATCCAGAACCCTGCGTCATTGACATGTGACAGCGCCATCCCCCCGGCCCCCATCGCCAGCGCCAGCAGCGCAAGGTGCGTCTGGTCCAGATGCAGCCGCGTAATCAGCGGCCCGACAATACCCGCCGTCGCCATCAGCGCCACCGTCGTCGGCCCCTGCGCGACGCGCAGGATCATCGTCATGACGAAACACAGCGCCAGCACCGGCAGCCCCGCCGCCGACAGCATACCGCCCAGCGCATCGCCCACCCCGCTTTGCACCAGCACCTGCGCGAATGCGCCGCCCGCACCGGTAATCAGGATAATCCCGGCGGTGGACGGCAATGCCGCCGCCAGCACGTCCGACACGGTGGCCAGCGCCATGCCACGCCGCAACCCCAGCAGCCACGCGCACATCACCACGTCGATACCCAGCGCGACATACGGAATGCCCGCAAACGCGATGACAGAGCGCACGGCCCCCGCCGCCATCATGTCCGACGCCAGCGTGCCCGCGATCATCAACACGACCGGCACACCGATCACCAGGGCGATTTCACCGGGATGGACCGGCCGCGCGCGCACGGCGGCAACCAGGCACGCATCGGCGGCGGAGCCATGGTCGGGATCGGTGGTGGTGCCCGCCTCCTCCACAATCGCGCGGATATCGGGCGCGCAGCCCAATGGCCGCGCCATGACCGGGCGTGACAGCACATAGGTCAGCGCCACCGAAAACGCCGCCAGCGGCAGGCCCAGCATCAGCACCCGTCCCGCCCCGACACCCAGCGCGCCGCCCACGGCCACGGCCCCCGGATGTGGCGGCAGCAACGCATGCACCGTCAGCATCGTCACCGCCATCGGCACGGCGAACATGGCGGGCACACGCCCGGTCTGGCGCGCCATGCCATAGACAAGGGGCATGAGCATGATGACGCCCACTTCGAAAAACACCGGTATCCCGACGCCAAAGGCCGCAACCACGATCGCCAGCGGCACATGCGCCGCCCCCGCGCGCCGCACCAGTGCCTGCGCCACCGCCTGCGCGCCCCCCGACAGGTCCACCATCCGCCCGATCATCGCACCCAACGCCACGATGATGGCGATATGCCCGATGGTCCGGCCCAGCCCGCCCTGTATTGCATCGGCCAGGCGGGCGACCGGCGTGCCCGTCAACAACGCCACGGCGGTCGCCACCAACAGCAGCGCCAGGAACGGATGCACCCGCCCCATCACGATCAGGGCCAGCAGAACGGCAATTGCCCCCGTTCCGATCAGGGCCAGCATAATGGGGGTCATACGTGTTCCTGCGCAGAATATGGCCTGCCCCGTCACGACATGGGGGCGGGCAAGGGGACGTAATCAGTCCCCTTTATCATGAATCACCACCCCCGCCGCAAGGGGGATCGCACCCCGACGGCACACGCCAATCCCCCACCCGCTTCCCCTGCGCGCATTGGGCGCGGAACCGCGAAAACAGCCATGTCAATGTCGCAGGGCGCAAATGCTTTGTAATATAATGTCTCATATTGTATCTGTTATAACATAATTTGGGATTCGCATCCGGTCCCGCGATCATTGGTCGTTCCACGCCTCCTGCTCCATGCCCGTTCCGTCATGAAGTTGCTGGGAAGACCGCACCGGCACAGGAATTTGGGCAAATGGCACAGAACTATATTGATTACAGCAACAAGAGTTATTCGCTGACGACCAACAGCAACGGCTATCTCAGCAGTGCGCAGATCTTCGCGGCCCAGAACACCACGACTGATGGCAATGGCAATCTGGTCTTTTCCGTGGACAACATCGCCTCGGTCAACGCGGATGGCCCGACCACCCCCGATCCCGGCTTTACCAACGGGACACGCACCATGACGCTCAACAGCCTTTATGAAAATGGCGCCAATACCGGTTTTGTCATGGCGACGACCACGGGGACCGACGGCGGGCAGGAAAACGCCCTGCTGCAACAGACGCCGTATTCCACCAGCGACGGCACGATCCTGTACGCCCCGCCCCAGACCATGGACGACACGGTCAATGGACAGGTGGCGCAGACCGAGACCAGCGGGACGCACGGCTCGTACCTCTATTTCACGAACACGGCCGCAACCCCGATGTCGGACGCACCCTCCACCATCACCACAACCAGCAACGGCAACAGCTTCACGCCCGCCACATCGGTGCCCAGCACGCCATGCTTTACCGAAGGCACGCTGCTGCT
>ERZ746981.462-NODE-462-length-10968-cov-13.905426_pt1 | contig 10968 bp, 2 predicted proteins | sample MGYA00374948_ERZ746981 | MGnify/ENA primary metagenome ERZ746981 (study PRJEB28757, sample SAMN06711160) | food metagenome | host: microorganism | place: China:Harbin | collected 2017-01-30 | study: EMG produced TPA metagenomics assembly of the Analysis of...
TCTATGCTAATTGGCCTTTTGGTGACCTCACTGGAAGACTATAAGGAGCTAAAAAGAACAATTGCAGGTTTCAAGGATGCCGAGCGTTTTTTGAACATTTACGAACATCATCCAGTAGTCGCGTCACGTGGTTCTGCGGGTTCAGAATTGTTCGATGATGATGACTTCATAGATTTGGGAGTTGAGCAGAAGAAGAAAGCAGGATTGGCAGATGGAGAAAGCACAAATGAAAGTTCACATGTTGCAAATTCAGACACGTTTGACGAATTAAGAGAGCATGGTTCAACCGATAAACTACAACGCAAAATACCAGAAAGAAGGTTTTCTCAAGCTGTATTAGTAGAGCATGCTGATGCAGAAAGAGATGAAATAAACTTTGATGGTGATGCAACTATGATTAGTCATAAGGAAACGGAAGAAAAGTTCGAGGAAGTGAAAAAAGGTGGTGAGGTGTGTGATATGACCGAAAAGGCGTGAATAGCCAAAAGATAGAGACGGAATACAGGTGGGAGTATGCAAAATATAGCAGGGTAAAGGCAAAATATGGGTTGGAATAGGTATTAATTAGCATGGTTATGTAAATGGTTGTAAATAGTGCAATATAATGTATTCGAGTGAAATATGGCAGAACGGAAAAACAGTCAAAAAATATGCTTCGCGAGAAAGAACATCGCAGATCACATAAAATGAATATTTCGCGTCTCTGGCAGATATAATTTATTTTATTTTTCGCGTCATACTGAATCGAGCCTGCCCGTACTATAGCTCAAGAAGTTTCAAGTAGTATCAGTAGTTCCGAGGATAATTCAAGTATCATTTAAAGTGGAATCTGTACTGGGAGAAAATAGACATTTCCTTATTTTATATCAAGCTTGTCATATTAGTTGGCGTTGTCGGAACATTGGCTTTGGAGGTGCACTAATCATTTATAAAAATCAAGCAAGTAAGCCATTAAACTTTGATAAGAATGACAGACAGCTCTCCAGATATTGACATAGAGGAGGAGCTCGAACGAGAAAGAGAGGATACACCAATCTCAGAGGTGGAACAAGATGACGAACCAAGCATGAAATATGGGGCCGAGGAAGAAAGTGTAGAAGAACCGGACGAATTAGATCAAAATGATGCATTTCTGAAGTTGAAGAGCTACCAGAAGTCAGCAAAAGTCCTTTCAGCAGCAGAACAGACTCTTCAATCACAGATCTTACTTCTTTGCTCAGCGGTCGGTGGTGTTGACGCGACATCCGGCACTAAAAAGACTTACATACTAGGTGTGGACTGTTTAGCGTGCCTAAAAGACATTAAGAGGTGGATTCATGCAGTTGATGATGCAACCGATACATGGCATGTTGCAGCAGCTTGTCACGAGAACTCCCTCGTGGAGAATGACTTAATTCCGATCTTGATACAAGTCCCGCACAGAACTAATGCCTCAAATAAGACATATATGCAAAGTGTTGTGCTTACTGCACTTGAGTTGATGGTTTCACTCACCAAGCCATTGGTGTTGGATATGGAGACAGCACCGTCACCAATGATCAATCTATACGTCCAGTTGAAAAAAGAGCATGTCAAGTGCAAGGAAAGAATTCTAAACTATGAAAATGGACGGTGCTTGAGAGCTGTAGTGCGAATAGCATTACCAATAATGCAACTGCCTAGGGACCAACGGACAAACAGAGACACAATCATATTGAATCTCTGCTTGCATTTCATACGAAACATTATAAGAATTGCTCCTGCGAACTTCACCATCTCCAGAAACAAGTCCTCATCCAAAACGCAGCAGGTGGTCGATAATATGCCGCCTGGAATTTCCAAAGAAGATATCTCGTACGATAACTTGATTCAGAAGTTCAGCAAAAACAAGGTGCTTATGTTTGTTCAAACCATAACGGCAGGCTTGGGCTCTGAGTTCGATACTGATGTTTTATGCGATGTTTGCCTTGACATATACTTTTATTTAATCTATCGTGTGGATGTTGACGGAGTCTTCAACATGGAAAAGATAGAATCAGAAGCTGATAAAAGCACTTCCAGCAATGGACAGAAAACACAAACCGGTGAAGAATTGGCTGATCTTATTGGCAAAGAAAAGCAGATAAAGCAGAGCTTTTTTGGTAACAACATGACCAGACATGCCAACTTTGGAACATTGCTCAGCATTAAGGATGGAAACAACGATGATTCCTTGACTGTTGGAACACAAAGTGGCTTCTTGTACACAGATCCTTTGGAAGAGCTGGATGCTCGTGCATCGAAAAAGATTGCTGCAACAAGATTTGCAAACAGAAACAAAGAAAGCACAAAATCGGACTTTGATACTAGTTTGGATGGAGAAGATCAGAACATCTTTTCTTCACAGGCTGCCGGAATACTTAAGCAGTTTTGTTCTGACTTTACAGAGGCTGGATTTACTGTTTTAGTTACAGAAATGAGGAGGATTGCCACTTCAAGCAGTGCCAGACTGGGTGCCTTCACGGAGTTCCACTTTTTCTATTTGATATCCTGGATACTCAAGTTTGAGTCTGTCTTGAGGAGAAAAATGGGTAAGGATCAACCGTTTTTCAAGCGTTATGGATTTATAATGGTTTGCTTTGAAGAACAAATGATCAGGTTGCTTTTAGTTGGAAGCCTTCCACGTTATTTGCAAAGCAGGGAATATAATCTTTTGGATGCAGGCACAGACTGCTTTAAGCAGATTCTTACGACGGTTATAGAGATTCATATGCTGGAAAATGCGGAAACAGACTCATTAGAAGCCAAGGATAAAGAAGAACTCGAGGAGTACATTTCTCTTTCAGAATCAGTTCTTAGAAACATTTTTGCAAATGAAGATGTGATTGACATTCTTTTCAGGATTCCACAAGATGCACAGAAAGTGTCTTTACGGTATGCCGTAGACATGACTGACTTTACACATGTTCTATTAAAGGCTCTACACTATCTATCACATCTTAAAGTGCCAATTGTGTTGGCAAAGAAGGTGCGACAAAGCCGAAAGAGATTTTATACAGAGAACCACGAGGCCACTGTTTCAGAATCAGACGAGGAAGATGATTTTGACATCAATTCACCTAACAAATTGAAAAGGTTTCAAGTTTTAGATAAAAACAGATACAGTGCATTTGAGGAGAGACTTTTCCATGAAAGCGTTGTGAACACGTTTGTGTGGGTATTTTCCAGGTTTGAGGAGTTGAACGAAGAGCAAGTGAAAAACTGCATATCGTATTTCAGTCGGCTTTTATTGAAATGGAACGAGCACTTTCTAAAGCTAGTGAGACTAGACTTCATGCTTACGATGCATGACATAAAGAGGAAACACTACTCGCATAAAACAACGAAGACTCTTTCTAAAATGTTAAGTTATTACATGCGTATTTTGCAAAAGCTCCATCACCACAGTTCTTCCATATTGCTTGAGGCTATTACATTTCATCAGGAGCATGACCCAGATGTGCGGATGTATCTTTTAGGAGGAGATCTTACATCAGTTCATGAAAAGCAGATGCAGAACCGGGCACCTGACTTGATCTTTGCCTATCCAGACATGTCATACTCGTACAAGATCTCGATTTTAGTGAGTCAGTTATGTTATATGGACAAGACAAGTTTGTGTCAGAAATTGGTCAAAATCATGGGTGAATACTTGGAAAAGAAGCAAAAAGCAGAGGATAGCATATCGCCAGATGGAGGAGAAGCTACTAACATTCCAAGTTCACCTGTGAAGCTTCCAGGTCGACTTGAAATCCCAGAATCGTATGTAAGAGAGCAGAAGAAGGATGCAACTTTGAGACTTTTACTTGAGTCGATAGGATTTATTGGCAGGTATCTTTCTGCACAAACAACAGACAGCAAACTCAAAGAGACAGTTGACTTCATGGATGTGACAATCCAAAATCCGATGGAAAGTTTTGAGATTGAGGGAAAACTCATACCTAAGGATCCAGGGCTAGTTAACAAAGCCAGTACTACTGTTGTTCAAACTACCGGAGTGACTGAAAAGGAAGCTGATGAGTTAGAAAGGGAAGGAGGAGAGGAAACAGAAGGCAAACATGCGGATGCCTCAGGAGACGAAGAAGAAGAAGAAACAGGTTTCGATGATTTAGGATCTGATTCCCAGTTTGCTCCGGATAATTTGGATATGCTTGAGGCACGACTTGAAGCAAATGAGAAGCGTGTCAAGGGACAGGCAATCAGAAAGAGAAAGGCAAGGAAAAGAAGTCGTGATCCTGAGGATGATGATCCAATACGTTTTGAGAATAGAAGTAAGAATAATCAGAGACACAAAAAGCACAAGCATGGCCACAAGCATTCTTCTAAGAGAAAAAAGCAAAGAGAGAGTAAGAAAGAGGAAGCGAAGAAGCATCTTTCAAGCAAGTACGTTGATTCGGATGACGATGATATCGATGAGGAGCAAGAGCAGCAATTCTACGATAAGGAAAAGAGGTTGCTTGAACTTGTGCATGAGAATAGTGATAAACCATTAACACCGGAACAGTATATGAAAGTTTTCCATCCTGAGACTGGACCAACAACTGAAGAAAGAAAGACACACACTAGTGAAGGAAACATGGATATCAGTGATTCATCTGAGGAGTCTGATTCGGATCCAGAGGAGCCAATTGGTGGAAATGATGCAGATGAAGTAGAGATCAAAAATGCAGGTGTGACGGATGAAAAGTTTGAGGAAGGAGATGAAAATGGGAAAGATAGAGGTGAAGAAGAGAAAGATGAAGAAGAGAGAGATGAAGAAGAGAAAGATATAGATGAAGAAGATATAGATGAAAATGAAGATGGGGATAACATCAATAGTAATGATACTACCAAGGAAAAACACCCAGAAAATAGCATAGATAACGAAGGAGGTACAGAACAGCATATAAATCCTGAAAGCAAGAGAAAAAGAGCTGTTATTATGGACAGTGAAGATGAAGACTAAGGGGCTAAACAACTATCTCATACTTTGAGTAAACGATGATTGCATTAATTACAACCAAATAATATAATGTATATAAAGAAACCAGCCTAGTGACTGATAGTATAATAGTATGTGCGAAAAATAAAGCGAACAAGTCATTCCACGCAATGATTTCCATGTTTCCCGGTTAAAGAGTCGGCAATAGTTTGAGTAGATGACACAATCATCAATACAAAGCCAAATACCACACAGATCATTAGTGGGGCTCTTTTCAGCTTCGACTTTCCGAATTTTGTCATCTTATCGTAGCAAAGAGGTGGGAAAATGTATGCAATAATTGAGCCGGAGGTGGCACCAACCAATTCCAAGACTGCACCCAAGTTGCAGGTAAAGAGTGAAATGATCATAGGAAGGAATGAAACTATTGATGTAATGACAAAGTGTTGGAATGTGGTAAGGTCTTTCAAAGAAACAGAATCGGATTCTGTGCCATCTACGGATTCGTCGTGATATATAGCTATAAGCTGTTTGAAAACTTCACGAACGACATATATTTCAAGCGGAAAGGTGGTCAACATGTTGAGGCCAAAGCAGAATCGTGCAACATTGATTGCGGGATCATTTGTGGGAAAGTTGTTCAAGATATTACCCTTAGTCTTATTGCCGAAGATGAGGTACCCGGAGATGCCGAGTAAAGCACATAATATGGTTGAAACGATGCAAGAAAGATGCGTAACGGCATTAAAACGGTCCAAAGTGGGCTTCCTGATCGAATCGTAAATAAACGTGGTATTGTGATGACAAACCATGGCAAACGAAATCACACTTATGCCTTGAAAAATGTCTGGTTGTAAAAACCACGCGGAACCCTTGATTGAGCCACGCATAGAGTCAGACACAGAAGGTCCTCTAACAAGAACGATGGTGATGATGACAAGCATGCTGATTAGTGCTAGTCCGCTTGCCTTTGCGAGCTTCGAGATGTCCCTAGTGAGCGAGAGTGGGTAGGATATGAAGGTGATGCAAAACACAATCACAGGATTCCGGCTGAACAAAAAATCCAATATCTTGGAATCATCAACTGCATCGGAGAATATACTCCGGAGTACATGTGGAATACTATCACCAATAATGACAGCAAAGCCGACACTTCCTCCAAATGCAAAAAATCCTTGTGCGAGCAACACAACGACTCTTCCAAAAGTCCCATATGTCCTTGAAACAAAACTGGTGTACGTTTTTCCGCCGGAAAGTTTTGTATTTAGGATAATCAATCTTAGCGTCCAGTCATTAACAGCAGCTAAGACCATCAACAGGAGCACACCTGAAAAAAATCCCATTGATCTGAATGCCATTGGAATTCCGACGATTCCCGCTCCAACAATCGAGTTTGTCATGTTGAAAAAAGCTGCTTTCAGAGTTCCTCTTGGTTCCTTAATGATACTGGCCAAAGGTGAGTTTACGTCTGTTGTTTCGTTTGAAACGGCATCATTCAAAGTTCCCTCATAATCCATTTCTTCATCATCCAAAGCTCCCTCATCATACCCAAGCGATTCCATATCATCCAAAGAGGCCTGTGGTTGAAAAACATCGTTGTTAAAGCTATCCGAGTCCTGCTCAAAGATGATGTCATCTTTATTATTCTGATTGAGATCATTATCACGGTCCAAAGGAGAACCATTCAATGAGCTGTACCTTTTCGACATTCTGGCTCAACCTGGACACTGAGGATTTACCTGCATTAATGTGCAGCGTTGGTAATACCGGAATTTATCACGTATAGTAGTTTTGTATATGAGAGAACATGTCATGAGGAAAATCATGTGAAACGCGCGGAGTAGATAAGGCGACTGAAAAAAATATGAAGAATGAAGGTCTCGCGATAAAAAAAGGAGAGTGAATATTTCCTGGATATAAAGGAAGGAAAATGGAAAGTGCGGTGGTTATATAATAACATTACTCGCAATACTATCAGATGTGCAATGATGAAATTAAGAATAAAAAGGTGGAGGAAGAATAAGAAGATGGAGGAAGAATAAGAATATGGAGGAAGAATAAGAAGATGGATTAGCAACAATAAAGGTAATAGATACAAGTAGAAATATTCAACATTTCATGCATTTGTACGATTAGCGATTTGAATAGGTGTAAAGTAAGAGGGATAATATGATATAGACATAGCATAGCGTGGTTGATTATATCATAGTCGAAAACATTTAAGGTACCGATTGGCCAATTAAATAGCAACTCCAGGTAACAAGAGAAAAATGCGAGAATGCTGGAATCCAAAAAATAACAATAATAGAATAACAGCCAGCGAAGCGGACTAAAAGAGAAAAGAGAGAAAAAGAAAGAATCATAACAAAGCAATAAGAACGGTGACCGGATGACACGATTTTAAAATTATTATTGCGCATGAATTAATTTGGACGTCGTAATTAAATACTTTACTACATTCTACATAAAAAGCTTTTGAGTTGTTGGCAGTGCATTATCTGCGGCAAGATCATTGATGAATTCCACAAAGATGGGAATTCCAACGGTAAAAGCAGCATCATTTCGCTTTATTATAGGTTGAGTGGTTGCATGATGCGTTGAATGAAGATCAACACTGATTCACGCTGGGACTTGAAACCTCAAGTGCCTGCTATTAACGCCAGTAAGTGCTTTATTGTGATTTATCGAGATATCGGGGAGGAAGAAATATTTTGATTCGCGCCTAATTTGTGTTTCGCGTTTTCACCGATTTTATGCACTTGTTATTTTGTGCTTTTTTGTTAACCACTTTTCCTGTGCTCCAACCTGCACTAGTGGTTCTATCCGAAATTCCTCTTCTAGCACTTTTTTATTTTTTATTTTATTTTATTTTTCTTATTTTTTCGTGGGCCCAGAGCGCTTGACATAAACCAGGTCTAATGTTTTGAGATGCAGATCTAAGTGCAAGAAACAGATTTGTGGGCCAGCAATTCGGATTGCATTCTAGACAACCAATACAAAAGAGTTGGACTGTGCGTACAAGAGCATCGTGCACGGGCAATTCCATATTTTACAGCGGGAAAGTTAGCTTCCAGATAAAGCTTAAAGCAGAGAGATACGGAGAGCACAGGCATCTAATATTGTTGCCTCAGTTATCAGAGCAGCTTAAGCATACCTTTACTTTGGTGTAGGGGGGTATCTGGATCTTTGTACACGGGCATATCGGATACCGGCATTTCATTTAGTATCTGAAGCGTGCGAATTCCCAGTTAGCATTACCAGCAGGCCGGGGTGCAGAACAAGCCAGTTTTTGCACAAGCACGATTAGAAAGGTGATAACAGGCTGGAATCTGCAATCAGAGGAGGTGAAACAGAGGAAACAACCCACTAAAGCTTGCAAAGAGGCGTCATATCGGCGTTGAGGCCGCAGTTAGTGGCACAGAACAGCATATATAGATATTGAAAGGAAAGGGAAAGAAAGATGAAATCTTCAAGAGAGTCACTCATGGACTCACTGAGAGGAGTGAGGCGCACAAGCCGGGCAAAGGCATCGACGCGGACCGGGTCGATCTCGTCGGCGTCGTCGGCAGTGAGCTCGCCTCAACGGACGAGTTTCTTTTCGAGAAGTAGGTCTCGAGAAGTGTCGCAGGATGCCGAATCGATGGATGAGGCATTACAGGGGGTGGGGAGTGCAAGAAGCTCGGTCTACACGTTGCCGTCGGAACACGCACGGAAGCTTGCCGGGACGGGGTTCAAGAAATCGCACCGGCACACGATCTCGGACGAGTTTCACATGGAACCCCCGGATTCGACCGAGCAGATAGAGAGGATGTTTAACGAGGTGATGGCGACGCGGGATTTTGGGAACCTTCCAGAAAAGGCGAGGCGGCAGATGGAGAACTACTCGCCGGACCGGAAATGGATGCTTATCCGGCAGCACAAGCTCGCGGAGTTCAAAAAGGAGAAAATGAGGGAGCAGGAACAGCAGAGGGACACAAAGCGGGCTTCTTCGTCGCGTCTGTCGACTGTTTCTGCATCTGGCATGATCCGGCGGTCGAAGGGACCCGGTGCAGGGCCGAAAAAACAGCAGTCGGAGCCGAATTTCTACGTGGAGCAGCTCATAAGCAACGAAATCACTCTTGAGCAGCTCAAGGAGTTGGACATCTGCTTGAGCTCGGAGGAGATCGCATGGACGCGGCGGTTCCTTGAGCAGGAGGGGGCGCTTTGCCTCTGTAACGTGCTCAACAACTTGTACAAAACATACCCCCTAATTCCGAGCGGAGGTGGTGTAGACCCTGAAGCACGGGAACGGGACCAAAAGAGCCTCCCCGTGGCGAAAAAGCTGTTCACGAACATCTCAGAGGACTACGACTGCGTGCTGGAGAAGGAAATGCGGCTTTTCCGGTGCATTAAAGTGATTGCAGACCTCTCGGTGGGTATCGAGTACCTGAAAAAGAGCGGAATCTTCATCCAGGCGATATTTGGTGGCCTGTTCTCGTGCAAGCCGCAGGTCCGCAAGTGGGCAACCGACATAATTGTGTACTTCTACCACAAGACGGACTACGGGGCGACGATCTACCGGATGATGCACGAGGGCCTCTCGATAAACGTGCATTACCGATTTCTGAAGGCCCTGTACGCGCGCCCGGACAACTCCGGGGGCCTGGACGACCGCTCGCGGTACATACTTGCGAACGGGGACGCAGTGAAGCGGTTCGAGGTGTGGATATGGGGTGTGGGGCGGCTGTTTTCGGGCCGGGGCCGCATGGGGTCGAAAGTGGGGGTGTATCCGGAGTTCCGGTACTCCGGAACTGTCTCGGACGGTTTCCTGGTCGAGTACGCACTCTCCACGCTGTTGTTGATGAACACGCTCGTGCAGAGATCACAGTCTTTGGCAGAACGCATCCAGGTGCGGCGAGAATTCGCCGGTGCAGGGATGAAGGAGGCGTTTGAGAGTTTCCGGAAGTTGCAGAGCACGGACGTGGACCACAGCCTGGCCAGCATGGAGCAGGCAGAGCAGGCGGACCAGGTGGAGTTGCGGCAGATGGAGGAGTTCAAGAACAGCAACATCGACTTCAACGACCCGGTGAGCCTCTTCGAGGCGATGTGGCGGAAATCTCGGCACACGGAGGCTGGCCGGCACCTCATGTCGATGATGCAGACGTTGTTTGTGAGCCAGTCGGGCAGCCTGACAAAGGCAGACCCGGCCAGTGTGCAGAGGAGCTTCAAGTTGGTGGACAACTTCGTCAACAACATCACCTTGGCGTCCGGAGACGACAGCACCGACATGAACATATCGCTCAACAAGCTTCTGTCCTCGTACCAGTCCGAGGAGGTGGCTCGCCGGGCCATGGCCGAGGCTGCAGACGCGAAAAAGCGACTTGAACAGGTCGAGGCCGAGAAGGCAAACGCTCTACAGCAGTTGAACGAGGGCTCTGAGGGTGTGATCCAGCAGATGAAGAAGGAGGTGTCCGAGAGAGACATGCTCATGCGGCGGTTGAGGCAGAAGGTCGATGAGCGTGACAAGGAGGTGTCTGAGCTCAAGCGGAAGCGTATTTTGGACAAGCACCAGCAGGAGATGGAGATGCGTGAGATGCTTCTGTTGCTTCACAGTTACCAGGTGCAGGGGCGGAGGGGGACTGCATTAGAGGCTTCAAATTCATCTTCAGGCTCTTCAAGCTCTTCGGGCTCTTCTTTAGGCCCCTCAAGTTCCTCTTTAGCCCATCCATCCAATTCCAGCCTCTCCAGCCGCTCTCCAGCCGTCACAGAGCTCGAAAACAGGTTGAAGACGAAAGTGGGCCAGAGCAAACTCGAGGCCCGGCGACTAGGGTCTGTGAGTGTTGAGCCAAGTGCCAAGCTCCGCGATTTGAGGCTGAAGATGGACCTCCTGGAACGTGAGGCCCGGGACTTGGAAAATATGGACTTTGAGGAGTTCCAGGAGAAGATTCCAGAGCCTCCGGCCAAATCCGACCGCCAGGCAGACCTCCAGACACTTGCAGCTTTGAGGAAAAAGCTTGATTCGCTCCAGATGGATGCTAACAAGGTCATCAAGGTGCAGAACGACCTGTCCA
>ERZ746981.463-NODE-463-length-10964-cov-11.606962_pt1 | contig 10964 bp, 6 predicted proteins | sample MGYA00374948_ERZ746981 | MGnify/ENA primary metagenome ERZ746981 (study PRJEB28757, sample SAMN06711160) | food metagenome | host: microorganism | place: China:Harbin | collected 2017-01-30 | study: EMG produced TPA metagenomics assembly of the Analysis of...
ACATAGGATTAGTATTAGCTGCTTATTTACGTAATTAGTATATAAAGGAAGCTTTCAATAAATCTCGGATTACAACAAAAACATCAGAAAACAACAAACAAAAAAAAAGTGAAAAGTGAGAAAAAGACTTCATATTGAGAATATATCGATATTTAGACTCGTAAGTGAAAATAAATGAGGTAAAGCCATTCACTGGTTTTTATTATTTGTTTTTATACTTTCTTCGTTGCTTCATACGTATTATTCCTATAAAACCAATAAGAAGCCTAGCATTATACTCATGACATCAAATCATTCTTCAACAAAGGTGCCTTCATCCCACACCTTGTGGTCTCCTTATGATACAGTGAAGGATGTCGCCGATGCGTTGGGCGTGACAAACCAACTGAATGAAGAAGTGGCAAAGAATCTTGCAATGGACGTTGAATATAGAATTCATGAAATATTGGAACAGGCAATGAAATTTGTCAGACATGGAAAACGTAAAGTTTTAACAGTTGAAGATATCAACAGGGCCATGAAGGTGCTTAATCTAGAACCACTTTATGGATATGATGTCTCCAGGCCATTAGCTTTTAAGGAAGCTATGGTGGGACCTGGACAGAATCTTTATTACGTGGATGATGACGAGGTTGACTTTGAGAAATTAATTAATCAACCCCTACCGAAAGTTCCTCGTTTCGCGTCAGTTACTGCTCACTGGCTTGCAATTGAAGGTGTACAACCAACAATTCCACAAAATCCAACTCCAGCTGAGATTCGTCAGTTGGCTCCAAGCCAGCGGGGATCTATGAGAAATATGTTAAGCTTGAATAATGATGAAATCACCCTTACAACAAATCCGAAAACCGGAGTTACAACAGCGGAGCAAAGAACGGAATCATCAAAGAAAAAACTGGACGTGAAGCCATTAGTGAAACATGTTTTATCCAAGGAACTTCAACTATACTTTGATAAGGCTATTGCAGCTCTTGTTAATGAATCAGATGAGACTTTGAGAGCCGCAACTCTTGAGTCAATACGTTCTGACCCGGGCCTTCATCAACTTGTACCATACTTTATTCAGTTTATTGCTGAGACAATCACACACAACCTACAGAATATTGACTTATTAACAACAATGTTGATGGTTATTTACTCCCTTTTAACAAACAAAACAATTTTCCTAGATCCATACATTCATGCATTAATGCCGTGCGTCTTAACGCTTCTTTTGGCAAAAAATATAGGACCAACGAAGGGTACACCGGAAGAGCTGAAACAGCACTTTAAGGTGCGTGAACTTTCAGCCTCGATTTTGGAAAAAATAATCGTTGAATATGGCTCTTCATATAATACATTAAAGCCAAGAGTTACAAGGACGCTTTTGCGTGCATTCTTAAGCAGTACGACAAAAACTTCAGTAGGAACACAATTTGGTGCCATTCGAGGCATGAAATCGTTGGGACCTGAGGTTATCAGAATAATATTTGTCGGAAACTTAAAAAATTGGTCAACGTTGGTGTTGGATCACTTTCATAATGAGGATCCAAATAGAAGTCTACTTCTAGAGCAAGCAATTGAGTGTTTAGGAATTTTGTCTTCTGATGGAAAACTTATGGCAGCAGATCATGATTCTGTAATTTCTGAAGATATGAAAAAGAAGCTAGAGGAAAGGGTCGGCTCAGCAATTGTCGAAGGTATTGAAAAACTAGATAATGCTTCCGAAGTCTATTACGGTATATTCTTTGGTGAAGTGTAAACAAATTTGTTAATGTGGTTTATTATGTATAATTATAAGAATTAAACGTGCTTTTTTGATATGACGTTAAGATATATTTATCTAGTCGAATTGAAGTCTTCTCCTTGTAGGCTTTGGATGAAGAAAACGCTCTAAATTTTTTGAACCCTCCTCCTCCTTTAACTCTTCATGATTATTTTCGACATCGTCTATTCTTTGTGTCTCACCTCTTATTGGTCGAAGAGGGGATGAGAAAAGCGTAGAAAAGCTGCCATCTTCACTGTGGTCATGATTTTCGTTCTGATTTTCGTTCTGATTTTCAATATGCCCTTCAGAGCAGGTGCGCTGTTTATCGACATCCTGTCCCAAACTTTCATCAATATTCTGGGTTGACGACTCAGACATAATGATGGAATTCTTCAATGGTGAAGTCATTGAAATATCATGCTGAGAATGTAACAAATTTAGTGGTGAAGAATCCATCGGGGAAGAGTTTATAACTATATTTTCTTCCACATTTGGTTCCTTAGATAATTTTATCGGTGTGGCACCAATAATAGGAGATGAAGAATGTACGGAAATTTCCGGAACTGGCTTGAGCTGGGACTCCTTCCTCACTTTTAATAAATGCCGTCTTTTTTTCAGCGGTGTAGCTTCAATCTCAGTGACCTCCTTTGCTGGCGAAGCAGTTTCCTTGAATTTGGTCTTGGGAGCAACAAGTCTCCGTTTCTTTCTGTGATCGAAAATCTTTTCATGAAGTGATATTGTTCTTTTCGCCAGTGTTTCCTTCAGATTCTGGGAACTATGCCGTATCATTTGCGAAAATGAAGTACTCCTCACCATCTCAAATGTTTTTCGTGAGAAATCCTCATGAGCTGCAAAACTATGATTTCTATTAATCTTTAAATCTTTCAAACCAGCTAAGCTACTAGCTCTTCGTGCAAGATGGGGTATATATCTTCCTGTCTGTAAATTTTTTCGGTGCTGCCTTTCAGATGGATGAATGTTATTATCCCGACTTAAGAATTGGTTTGGATTATCAGTTATAAGGCCTTGTTTGTAATCAGAAGTACTCATTTTATCAGACTCATCCATTTTATGATCAACCGAATGTTGGCGTAGCTTAGTGCTCTTATTTTTCTTATTATCAAGCTTTAGCCCTCTGGATCTTGTAACAAGCTCCTTTAACAACCTGTGATGCTTTTTCGCATAGAATGGAATGACTGCTGATTTAAGGAAACTAAAAGAAGAGCCCTCACTCTTCTCTGAAATACCTAGAACTGCTTCCCACACACAAAGACGATCAAACCAGTTGCGAATAAGAAGTTTAACTTTCTTGACATCTAGAGGCAACTCACTGTTTTTGCTGGAATTCAGAGATCTCAAATCAGTGGAAAAATGTGTATTCACAGGAATAACTGTGCCTATAAATGTAGGTAAGAGCCGTTTCTTATGACCGACTAAATGTGACCGATTTCTTTTCCTTATTTTTACTCTTTTCTTTGTTATGTCTGGCTTCTTTTCACGAGGTTTATCTGATGTATTAGATGAACCATCCTGATTTAAAATATGAAGAATCTCGAGTAATAATAACACTTGTAATTTTGCTTCTTTTATCTTAAGCTTGGTCAACAAGCTAGAAACTTTCTCTCTGTTGAAAGAAGCACTATCAGAGCATATGCTATCAAAAAACTCACGTCTAAACTCGAGCTCCGATGGATGCAGCATGCTGTTCAAGTCCATCCATTTACTTTTAAAATGTTCAAGATCAAATTCGTCGTCATTAATAATTTGAACAAAGATGTGCCTTTTATCAAAAAAGCTCATAGACATTATTAAAAATTTCGTGATGCATTCCTTCACTAACTTTGTGTTTGAATGGGCCAAGACGTGAATGCGCGGCAGAGTTGATTTGGGGAAAAAAGGAAGAGGTATCCTTCCTTCATACATCGTGGAAAAGTAACTATTCGCTAGATATTCACCAGGATCAATCGTTTTCAAGGAATCTTCAAGCAGTTTTGTATTTCGATTATCCAGATTGGCTTTGGGAAGTTTCATTGAAAAGGACGCACTGTATGGTTCAGAAACATTGGAAGGATTGTTACTGAACACCTCTTCAAAAAATTTCTTACTGGATGCTGTAAGATCGCAATGATTTAATATCAACGAGTGGCTATCCTGGATATATTCAGAAGGAAGTAATTTAAAGCATGTGTCAGTATCGAAACTTCCATTCAGTTTCTTGACATTGATATAGAAAACTGTCCACATTGGTTTCGTTGGGCCTGGAATGATTATACCAAACCGTTTTTGTACTGATCCTTCAGGTTGGATTGATACAAAATATCCTATAGCCCCTGAATGCTTGGCAGACACATATTTATTTAACAATTCACGTATATTGGAGCTTGGAATAATTATATCAATCAATTTTTCTTTCTTTTGCAGTAATCCACCAAATAATTCACTGCAACGAATCTGTAATTCATGAAGATATGCAACTTTAATCGGTTTAACAGCTGCTTTCAGTTTTCTTGTAGTTTTGGAACTTGGGTAGACCAAAAATGAAGGTAGTTCAAGCGGCGACATCCATAGAATAGTAACCAGTAAGTATGAGGCAACTCTCAATATAGATGAAACCTTTTAAAGCTTCAACGTTTCGAATAAAATATTATGATTAAGACACTTAGCGGATAGTACAGATTGTTGATAACCATGAAAGCTTTTTTAGAATATTTTCTATTCGACGCGTCGCTTTAATGCAAGTTGGCTTGCCGTTTTCGCGGGATTGGCACACACCGGATAACAAAATATAAAGCATTCAGAAAGGAAATATTTCCTCAACGAGTAGAACAAAGAGAGAAACAAACTGAAAAGGATTTTTTAGGGATAAATAAAATAAACAAAATGCCAATGGAGGTCAACAACATTCATGTGTAGTACCTCATTTTTCCTTTTTAATATTATTATAATATATTGAAACTAATACTCTCAGTTTATGCAAAATAATCAATTCTGTAATCTACTGAAATAAAAGTTTAAAATTCTCAGATGTCCGAAATCCTCAAATTGGCTAACAAATGTCAGAGTGATATTCATGCAAACAAATCAGAATTGAAAGAAATTGAAACAAAACAAACTTTGGTCAAAACATCTGATTCTTCTGTCTTTCAGGAGAACGTGTCTGATAAAGAGAAACAAAAGGAAAATGAAGCCAAGGAATTTGTTAAGAAAGCCTCCAAAAAAACAAAATGGATTCCGTACCAAGCTGAAGTATCCATTATTTCAGATAAAGCGTGCTTAAATGAAGCAGATCATGATATAAATGAGCAAAGAGAAAGAGATCAGCAAAGAAAGAATAGACCTTTTCAAAGAAGAAAAAGTAGATACTTTTCTGGAAAGTCTCGGAATAACAATGCTTACAAATATCAACATGGCAAGCATTCATTTATAGATTATGGGCAAGAAGAGCATCCAAGAAGTAGAGAATATGATCCGAAAAATTACGAATATCTGGATGGAGATATTCCAGAGAAAAGACATTTTGGGGCTATAGGCAGCGAGAATCATCAAAATCCCTTCTTGCCTCCAGAAACTAATCAGCAAGCAACAAATGCATACGAAAGGAATCATTCATACATCCAGCCTGTAAATTATCCTTATGTTCCAACTTTATTTCCATATTCTCCGTGGATTCCGAGTTATCAAATGTTCCCATCTACCAATGGTATTTCCCCCTCTTTACAACAATTTCCAAATATATCTGAATTTGAAATGCATACTTCTGGTCAACCAACTTCAGATGGAAGTACAAGGGTTTCCTCTACTTTAAGAACCCCTTCGAGAGAGGATGACGGAATCTTTCATCATATGACACAGCAAAATCAAAATGCACAAGGATCACCAAAATGGATGTACTTTAATCCTCCAATTGCATCACCTCAGGGTTTTGTTGTTCCCACGCACTATAATCCGAACAGAATGGTAAATTCATACCCCCTGGCTTTTCCTCCAATTTATGCTAACGGCTTATATCCTCCATATTATGCTTCGTACTACCCAGCATTAAATGAAGACAACAATTCTAATCAAAATGCCAACGAAGGTATTACTCATGTCAAAACTGAACGCCACCAACTTATTGAAAAGCTTAAGGTACAACTTAAATATTATTTTTCCACGGATAATCTATGCAGAGATGTTTATCTCAGAAAGCACATGGATAAAGAAGGATTTGTAAGCCTTCAGTTCATATTCAGTTTTTCGATGGTTAAAAATATGGCCAAAAATGATTATACGACATTAGTTGAAGCTGCAAAAGATATTGATATTTTGGAAATGATGTGTGAAAATGATGATGCAAAGGTAAGACTAAAGAATGGTTGGGAAAAATGGGTCTCGGATTCAAAATAGGCCAATAATGTCATCTTTTAGCTTCTACTATGAACAAATTAAATGTCAACTGTTATTCCTATCTTGCTAAACATCTTATATAAGCCTACTTACAGAAAAAGATCTGAGACGACACCTAAGTAACAACAAGCTCCTATTTATATGAAGCAGAAAAAAATGAACAAATAAATCAACCGATAAAGATGAAATTATTAATACAGTTGTTTGTATTTCTTGTTGTTTTAAAATATCTTCTTGTTTAGTAGCCCCAATAACTGTAACCTATTGGCGTTAAATTTTTTAAAAGATTGTGAGTTGACAATCTTTAGGTTGTCCTCAGTGGAAATTGATTGGCTTTTCGTCAAAGTTGGATTATTTGAAAATGCTTCTTTATGCAGTGTTTTTGAAATACCTTCCCTGAAATTCATTAAATCTTCTACCACAATCGCCCTAGGGTCAAAATGTCCATTAAGTTTCTTGTAGATTCTAAAACTTTCAGATTCTATTAGAACACTGCTATGAAAATTCTCAAGAGTTGGAAGATCCTTTGGAACTGATATCTCACCTTCGGGCTCTTTTGTTATAATTTGGCTGTATATGGAGGCAATGCTTTGTATCCCCCAATAAGAAGCATGTTCAAAAATCCTCGAATTAACAGAGTCTATTTCCTGTAGTAGCGAGCCAAAATGGGAGTCGAAATCCGAAAGTATAGATCTCACGAAACAGTTCGTGCTCATTAAACTTGTTGCACCTTCAACCCTACTGATATTAATAAATTTCTTTATATCATTGAGTTCGTCGAAACATGATATAAACTTCTTACTGAGGTTAACTAGCAACAATGAATAATTAGAGCGATTATGAAGCTTATCCAAAAGAACTATATTCATTGTATAAAGTGGCTTCATGCATCCTTCGTATATCTTGACCAACGTCATTGAATCTTGTATCGGAAGTGATAGTATAAATGGAGTCGAATTTCGGGGTGTTTTCGTGAGCGTCACGTCTTTGATGGCATGTGGGGAATACTCCTCAATAGAGGGATAGAATGCATGTAGGGTCGACATTATAATATTGTGATTATCTTATTTGTGTGTGTCGAAATATCTGAATGTATTGTGTTTAAGCAAAAAAAAGTTAAGTGTGACGAGAAAACAAAAAGGAATGTCGAATCTAATTAAGACAGCTAGATAATAATTGTGAATGGCAGTAATATGTCGTTTAAGATATCTATTCAGTTCTCTTTCACATGAATATTGTCAAATGTTTGGTACCTTTTAGTATTCAGCAGAATAAACTACGCTATAGAATTGGGGGGAAAACGGAGAAGCAAAAAATTGGCTGCTACCCAAGGGACACACCAACTGTGTGTGCGGGGAAACAAACGAATCAAATGAAACTGTGCCAAAAAAATGAGTCAAGCGATATTGTGTTAAGAGGTCAGTCTATTGACGCGTCTATTTGGTTTAAAATTTTTTGATCCCTGAATCCTTGGCAAAAAGATTTCCAAGCGCTAAATAATTAGAAAAATAGTACTACCAACAAAGTGAATTTTATTTACATATATTTTCAAGAAATATAATCTCTAGTCTGGTGGAATGGCACACGAGTGACCAAAATGCTTTAGATAAATAAGGGGTAAATGGATATAGGATTATATGGACTTTCTGGCAGACCCACAGCTATCTACACGTGCCTGATACATAATAATTTCTATCTTTTCCAAAGTGCTAATAATATGCATGGACGGAAAAAATTAAAAATAAAATAAAAGAGCAGCTCATTTTATTAATGTTGGGAGACCAAATTTCAGCCGCACTTCAGAGCAAGAAAATTGACTCTGTAATTACTGTACGCGGATTTTTGATTGACGTCAATAGGAAAAGATTTCCACAGAACTGGAAACCTAAAAAATAAAAGCAAGGGATAGGTAGCACACGTGGGGTCATAATCACTATTGAGACCTCCGAGATTTAAAACATGTTGATACCTTACTGTTTATCGCAAAACAAATTTCTATCTTGTGACCAAAAGAAAATCTGCGATGGTCTTCTCTAGGTCCGATTTTTACAATCAAAGGCCACTTTTGGGGGAGAGTAGCAATTACCACGCAGGATCTTACTGCTGTCGTATTTCTGCAATTTTATACGCATTAACAATATTAAGAGGAGGTGAATTGTTGCAATGAATATCTTTCATCTAAGTAGAGCGAACTTTTTCTTGGGAGTGAGTAACCGTTCTATTTACGTATAGTTTTCCTAACCAATTCATGAAGAAGCAAAAGATATATGATAAAAGCATTTGAAAGTATTGATATTTTTTAAAGTAGAACATACAGAAACTAAGGTAGGGCTGTCCTAAACTAATGTATTATAATACCCGACGATACTCTATTGTACCCAGCGATGAAAAGAAATTGCGATCCTTTTTTTTGGAAATAATGTAATGTAGTTCGAATAATTATAATAATCTACAATTATTATTATAGCTATATTGATAGCCATAAATAAAAGAAAACAAGCCTCTGGAATTATGCAGCACCCGGTTCATTTCCAATCTTGCCTATATTGGTACTCTTTCACGTGCGTGGTTACACGTAATTCTTCTTTCTAACGTATTCCATTGTCAAATCAAGAATTATCCAGTGGCTAGTATCAACCTCAGAAGATTAGACCCCAGCCGGTCCTCGTGCGCTTAGCTAATCTGCGACTTATATTTTTATAATCGTAGTATACCATTTTGAATAGCCTTTAAAAGCACGAGTTTCTCTCTAAATTTTTGTAGTGTGTTGCCCCAAAGGTTGCCACAGGTATCGATGAAACGGTAATTTCTCTTTTATCTTGAGAAATTTAAATAAGATTCAGTTTTAGCATACTTTAATAACTGGATTAACATATCTAGTTACGCTCAACAAATTATTCAATATCCGCACGTTACCAACTTGCTTCAAGTCTTTTATACATGGCAAATCTTGAAGATAAAGGCATAGCAATGAGTGCTATCCTTCCTCCTCCTCCAATATTTAAACCCACTATAATTCAGATGCAGAGATCTGGATCGGTAGTGTCAAGAGGAAGCACAAAATCAGAGTTACCCCAAAGAATAGATACTGGCCCAATGAAAAGGTGCAATAATGTTCAATCACCGACTATAACCACTCTTAATTCAAATTATCTAACCTCAAGCTTTGTTTCAAACGAAGACTACAACAATAAGTTTATTCGTCAATCTCCGTCAATATCTCCGATGACATATTATACTGATCCACCACAAACAAATGGCTCTGGTAAATTGCTAAATGGAGCAACGTCCTCCCGTCCAAGAAAGAGAAGACGGTCATCTCAAATTTCAAGTAGAGAAGAACTTGAACAGAAAAGACGCGAGCTCAGAGCTCAGCATTCTATCATTGAGAAAAAAAGAAGAATCAAAATGAACAGGGAATTTGAGGCATTAAAGTTTCTTGTTCCAGCATGCCGTGCCAGTATACTCAATGGGCTAAATGAAAATAGTTTTGAAAACTCAAATATGATGCATAAATTGACTATTCTCCAGTCCACGGTGGAGTACATAAAGTATTTACACTTGGTGATCCAGCTTTTGAAACTGCAGATGCTGACACCGAAATCAACAAGACAATTGTTTAAGGAGTGGTTTAGACGGAATAACAATTTGAAATTTGTGGAGTTCGACCTTGATCTTCAAAAATATAGGAATATTGAGAAGAAATTTGATTTTGAGGATATGTTCATGGAGGTCTGGAGAAACGATGGCCAAGTTCCTCCCAACAGGAAAGATCCGATTGCATTAGAGATTGCCCAGCTCCTAAGCTCAGAGAGTATAGAGTATGATCGGCCTAAAGTGGAATCTGAAACCCCACGGCATAATCATAGAGCGCATCAATCAAGCATTTCATCAGCTAGTGATCAAATCCACTCGGGCTCAAAACGCCTGGAGCAGACACCACCGGTTCAGAATGCAATAAGTCATTCAAACACCGAAGGAGAACAGCCAACTACCCCTCTCCATTCCTTGAATAGGAAAAAGTCAATGCTCATAGACTTGCCACCCCCATATCCAAGTACAATGTGTACAAACAGAGGAAGTGTATACAATAGCTTACCATCATATAAATTGGACCGATTCGCGGATCCAAACGCATCCAATAAAATGGATCAAGCTCAGCAATGTTCAACCAGTGTTAGACCTATGAGAGAACAAAATACTGGTTCAATTGATTCTGAGGCAAATAACTTTAGGCTACCACTTCCTGCAATTGTCGATCAACCATCTTTTCTGTCGAGTACATCCAGCTTTAATAGCTCGTCTCAATCAAGTCTTTCAAATTCTCCTTTATTTATAGGTTTGCCAAGCAAGTTTACTTTTTCAAACGCACCAACTAAGCTCCGGCCATCAAATTGTCCAATTAAGGTTCCTGTCACAATGAGGAAATCAAGTTCACTGCCTTCTCCGCCGCCACCTGATATTGATACAGCGTCTAAGCTCTTAATGTCAATTAAAGATGGACAGAAAAGGGCCAGTATACCTGAGCTCTTAAACTAATGGCTCAGAAATATGTGAAACTGCCTTATAAATCGCATTCATTTTTCTTTTCTAGAAAGTAATTTAGGAATCATGTTAAGATGAATTATTTTAAAACAAATTTGATGTAGCCGTACCCCTATCTAAATCATCATAACGTACAGCAAGTTGGTGAAGCTAGCAGTATTAGCAACATGATATTACCAATAAAAAGATGGCTAACATAGACTAAAAAAAATGCCCTCACTCAGATTTGAACTGAGGATCCCCACATTACTAGTGTGATGCCTTACCAACTTGGCCATAAGGGCTA
>ERZ746981.464-NODE-464-length-10941-cov-133.293446_pt1 | contig 10941 bp, 11 predicted proteins | sample MGYA00374948_ERZ746981 | MGnify/ENA primary metagenome ERZ746981 (study PRJEB28757, sample SAMN06711160) | food metagenome | host: microorganism | place: China:Harbin | collected 2017-01-30 | study: EMG produced TPA metagenomics assembly of the Analysis of...
GATTGTAAGACAGTTGATAGAATTGCTCGTGACCATATGGCAGAAATTGAGCGCAAAATTGCGGATCTCATCGCATTGCGCCATGAACTTTCTACGATGATAGAATCATGCGGGGGAGGTAATATTTCAGAATGCCGAATTATTGAAGCACTTTCTCCGTTTGATAATTAGTTCTCCTGACTTTTTTCGCAGCCAGTCGATTCTGCATTTGACGGAAGATTACCCGAAATAGTTATGCGGCCTCATCCTCACGTGTCAGAATCTGAAAAATCCTCATGGAAAATTCAAGGACTATACGTGCTCCCATGGTGGCAGTTTATGATCAGGCCAGTTCTGAAGCAGACATTCGGCTTCCCCCCCTAGTCCGCCTGTCTGCTCAGTGATGTAGGAGCAGACAGGCGGCAGTCGCCGTCATGTCGGTCGTAAAGAGAGTCGCTCAAGGTTTTGGTAAGCGGACATCCTGTGTCGGTGATGCAAGCCAGTCCGTGAGTTGCCGGATCATGGATCGCGCGACACGGCCCGCCCCCAGGAGGGTTGCGGATGCGGGACCGCACCAAGAGCCATATCCCAGCAGCCACAGGCGTGGCTCCCTGATGGCCTGCTGCCCGTTCACGTGGATCAGCCCGTCCGGCTCGATCACGTCGAGTGGTGCAAATGCAGAGAGCGCGGGACGGAAGCCTGTACACCAGATGATCGCGTCAATGGCTTCTTCCTGTCCGCCGGGCCAGACGACGCCCGTAGCCGTCATGCGCACGAACGGGCGCACCGCGTGGAAGACACCGCGCTCCCGGGCGGCCCGTACGGGCGGCACCATGACGATATCGCCAAAGCCTCCTGTCGGCATGGCGCCGGCGTTGCCCAGGACACGTGCGGTCGCCCGTTCGAACAGAACCCGTCCATCCACATCGTCGGGCAGGAATACCGGATCCTGCAGCGTCACCCACGTTGCGTTCGCGAGCAGTGACACTTCCGCCAGAATCTGCGCCCCGGAGTTACCGCCACCGACCACGAGCACGCGCCGACCGGCAAAAGGTGCGGGGATCTGATAGTGCGCGGAATGGATCTGCGTCCCGCCAAAGAATTCATGCCCCGCGACATCAGGAATGAACGGGGCCGACCATGTGCCGGTCGCACCGATGACGGCGCGGCTCAGAAAATCGCCCGCGTTTGTGCGGATATTCAGGAATTTCCCACCGGCCCGTTCCACGCGCCCGACCGTTACAGGACGGCGGATCGGCGGGGTGTAGCGCGCCTCGTACCGGCGCAGGTAGTCCAGCACCTCGTCACGGGTCGGATAGCTGCCATCCGGTGTGTCTGGCATCGGCCAGCCGGGCAGCGAACTGTAGGACGCCGGCGAGAACAGATGCAGGGAGTCCCAGCCATGCACCCACGCCCCTCCCGCCTGTGCGCCGTTGTCCAGAATGACATAGGTCAGCCCGGCCCGGCGCAGGAAATAAGAGGCGGCGAGTGCTGCCTGACCACCCCCCACGATCACAACATCGAACTGTTCCGCCATTTCCCGGCTCACAGCTTTTCAGGCAGGCGGTGTTCTGATCTGCGCTCGCTGTAGCGATCGACAAGGTAGTCGGCCCGGTCCCGCAGCAGCCAAGTGAACTTCATCAACTCCTCCATGACGTCCACCATCCGGTCATAAAGGGGAGACGGTTTCATTCGGTCGTCGTCACCGAACTGGGTGTAGGCCATCGGCACGCTGGACTGGTTAGGGATGGTGAACATCCGCATCCATCGGCCCAGCACCCGCAGGGCGTTGACGGAATTGAAGCTCTGTGACCCGCCGGAGACCTGCATGACAGCCAGCGTGCGGCCCTGTGTGGGTCGGATCGAACCTTCCGTGAGGGGAAGCCAGTCGATCTGGTTCTTGAATACTGCCGTCATGTTGCCGTGGCGTTCGGGGCTGCACCAGACCTGGCCTTCCGACCAGATCGAGAGTTCACGCAGTTCCTGCACCTTCGGGTGCGTGGCCGGTACGGAATCCGCGATCGGAAGACCGGTTGGGTCGAACACCCGTGTCTCGGCCCCCAGTACGTTCAGGATGCGTTCGGCCTCCAGCACCAGCAGGCGGCTGAAGGACCGAGGACGCAGCGAGCCATACAGCAGCAGGATGCGTGGTGGGTGGTCAACCCGTGGTTGCGGTTCCAATCGTGCGAGATCGACCTGTTCGAGATACTCCGGGTGCAGGGCGGGCATTTCCGGTTTGGACATCGTTCCGTCAGATCCTTCGGTCTTGTCAGGGATGGCTGATCAGGGGCAGCCACAAGGCCAGTGCGGCAAGTGTGACCAGCAGGACGGGTGGCGTGATCACCAGACCCACCGTCATGTATTGCCCCCAAGTGACCCGATGGTTTTTGGATGCCAGCACATGCAGCCACAGCAGGGTGGCGAGACTGCCGATTGGCGTGAATTTCGGCCCGAGGTCACAGCCAATGACGTTGGCGTAAACCATCAGATCGCGGGTCAAAGGCGTAATGTCGTGCGCCTGCTGGATCGCCAGCGCGCCGATCAGAACGCTGGGCATGTTGTTCATAACCGACGACAGGGCTGCCGCCAGAAAGCCGGTGCCAAGCGTGGCGGTGAACGGACCCTGATGGCCAAGCCAGACCAGTGCCGCCGCCAGATGATCGGTCAGCCCGGCATTGCGCAGTCCGTAGACCACCAGATACATCCCCAGCGAGAAGATCACGATCTGCCACGGGGCGTCGCGCAGCACCCGACGGATGGGAATGACCCTTCCATATCCAGCAACTGCCAGCAGGGTAATGGCAGCCAGGCAAGCCACGATACAGACCGGAATATGAAATGGCGCGGTCAGGAAATAAGCCGCCAGCACCAGGGCCAGCAGCGGAAAAGCCGCGCGAAACACAAGGCGGTCACGAATGGCGGTGGCGGGTGCTGGCAGTTCGGCGACGGGATAGGTCTGGGGCACCTGCCGCCGATACCAGAGCCACAGCACGGCAAGTGTCGCGCCAAGGGCGGCCAGATCGACGGGGACCATGATCGCGGCGTAGCGGTCAAAGGGAATGTCGAAGAAATTGGCGCTGACGATGTTCACAAGATTGGAAATTACCAGCGGCAAGCTGGTTGTATCCGCGACAAAGCCGGTCGCGATAATAAAGGCGAGCGAAGCGGCGGGGCTCAGGCGAAGCTGGGTGAGGATGGCGATGACGATCGGTGTCAGCAGCAGGGCCGCGCCATCATTGGCGAACACGGCCGCGATGGCCGCCCCCAGCAGCACAATCAGCGGGAACAGCGTCCGGCCTCGCCCTTTGCCCCAGCGCACGACATGCAGGGCGGCCCAATGGAAGAACCCGGCCCCATCCAGGAGCAGCGAGATGATGATCAACGCGATAAAAGTAAAGGTCGCGTCCCAGACGATGTGCCACACGACAGGAATATCGTGCCAGTGGATGACACCGGTCGCCAGTGCCACGGCGGCACCGGCTATCGCACTCCAGCCGATGCCCAGACCCCGTGGCTGCCAGATGACGAAGACCAGTGTTGCAATGAAAATGGCAAGGGCCAGCATCAGACGATCCGTTTCCCGGCCTCATCCACGATCTTCTCGCCGTCCTCCTTGGCGAAAGCACCCTTCTGTGGCGTGGGTAGAATGTCCAGAACCACCTCGGAGGGACGGCAGAGTTTCACGCCAAGCGGTGTGACAACGATGGGCCGGTTGATCAGGATCGGGTGTGCGATCATGGCGTCGATCAGCGTATCATCGCTCAGGGCCGGATTATCGAGGCCGAGTTCATGAAAGGGCGTGCCCTTTTCCCGCAGGACCGTGCGCACCGGAACCCCCATACGGGCGATCAGATCGACCAGTTCCGCACGGCTGGGTGGCGTTTTCAGATATTCGATGATCGCGGGCGCGATTCCCGCATTGCGGATCAGTGCCAGCACGTTGCGCGACGTGCCGCAGGCCGGATTGTGGTAGATGGTGACGGTCATGGGCAGGATTCCGGGGACGGACAGCTGGAGGACAGGTTTGCGATCAGGGGCGCGCAGAGTTCTGGGCTGCCCGCACAGCAGTCCCTGACGAGGAAAAGCATCAGGCCCCGCAGGCTCGGAAGACAGGCGCGATAGACGATCAGCCGGCTGTGGCGCTGCGAGGTCAGCAGGCCCGCGCGTGTCAGGGTGGCAAGATGGGCCGAGATCGTGTTCTGCGGGACATCAAGGTGCCGCGCGACGTCCCCGGCGGGCAGCCCGTCCGGTTCGTGGCGCACCAGCAGGCGGAAGATCTCCAGCCGCGTGGACTGGGACAGGGCGTTGAGGGCCGAGAGTGCGGATTCTGTATCCATAAATCGACGATCACGGATATATGGGATGAAGTCAAGACCACCCAGGACATGCCTCGTTCAGAGCTTGGAACGCGGCGTCACACGCCGAACAGGCGGCCGATCCCGCCCGTGACGATCATTGCCACAATACCCCAGAACGTCACACGCAGTGCTGGGCGCAGAGGCGCTGCGCCGCCGGCAATCGCGCCAACGACCCCCAGAACAGCGAGAAGCACGACGGACGTCAAGGACACGCCCCAGGATACCCACGCCACGGGGGCCAGAACAGCTGCCAGCACGGGCAGTAATGCTCCGGATGAAAAGGCGGTTGCCGAGGCGAATGCCGCCTGTATGGGTCGTGCCGCCGTGGCCTCGGACAAACCCAGTTCATCCCTTGCATGGGCACCGAGCGCATCATGCTTCATGAGGGCAACGGCGACCTTGCGCGAGAGGTCTTCATCCAGCCCTCTCTTCTGATAAATCCCGGCCAGTTCGGTGACTTCGCCCTCCCAGTCCGTGACCAGTTCCTGTTTCTCGCGGGCGATGTCGGCGTGTTCAGAATCGGCCTGGGAACTGACCGAGACATACTCGCCCGCCGCCATGGAGAGGGCGCCTGCGACAAGTGCGGACAAACCCGCGATGAGAATGCTGCCGCGTGTCGCATGAGAACTGGCAACGCCGACGATGAGGCTGCCGGTCGACAGCGTTCCGTCATTGGCGCCGAGAACAGCCGCACGCAGCCATCCCAGTTTCTCGACGGCATGACGTTCGGCCAAAGGATGGAGGCGCGACATAAGATGACCTGCTGCTTCTGGTGAATACAAATAAAGGTTAAAATGCATCATTTGCCGCGACAACAGATATTTCATTCTGATATTGCGAGTTATTTTCAATATTATTTATGTTTTAGGAAAATCTGTTCTGTTCAGAATCCTGTCAGGTAAGCATGATACGGAAGTGGATTCAGGGTTCTTTTTTGCCGAGACGTATATGCCTTATTCAACGCCGGACATCACGGATAGCCTGCTGCGTTACGACAGGCCGACGATCATCTTTCACTGGATGACGGCCTTTCTGGTGCTGCTTCAGTTTGCTCTTGGCGAAACCTGGAACTGGCCAACAAAACCCGTCCATCATCTGATGGTGGTCGCGCATCTGACAGCCGGCATCCTGCTGACCGCAATTATGGTGTTCCGCATTGTCTGGCGTCTGACGAAAGGCCGGCATCTGTCGGACCTTCTCGTGCCTGTGGACCGGGTATTCGCCCTTGGAGCAGAGTACACGCTCTATGTGCTGCTTCTGGCGGAAATCTTGCTGGGCTATCTCTGGCGATGGGGTGCCGGGCAGACGATGAGTTTTTTCGGCCTCCTGATTCCATCCCCGTTCGCGCGGTTCCCGGCGGAAACCGTGACGTGGTTTCAGACGCTACATTACTGGAACGCCTGGTTGATTATGGGTCTTGCGACAGGCCATGGCGCGGCGGCGCTTTTTCATCAGTTTGTCCTGAAAGACAAAGTGCTTGGACGCATGCTGCCGCGGGGTTCCTCACTCAGTCAGTGATTGCGATCGGGAACCTATCTGATTTTCATGATTGGGCAGCATCGTGATGCTGGATTGCCAACAACGTCAGCTTTTTTCGGCTTCCGTTGTACAACAGATGTTCCGCTGTCCCCCCCCCCCTAAACTGCCTATCCGCTCAAGGAAAGTGAAGCAAACAGGCGGCAGCCGCCTACATGGCGGACATGCGACATAGCGATTTGATTTCCGCATAGCGGACAGCCAAGAAATGTCCATTAAACGGTAGTTTTCTAGACATGCTGAAAATTCCCATATTGGGCTATCGCAACCATAATTGTTCCGTTAACATTGGCGTCAGTTTTTCAACGTCCCGGTTGTGTCAATGAATCAGAGGATCGGCTACGCGCGGGTTTCCACGGAGGACCAGCATTTAGACCTGCAGCGTGATGCGCTTCAGCAGGCTGGTTGCCGTGTCATCTATGAAGAGGCGGCGATTGGCAAGAACGCTGTGCGCTTGGAGCTGGAGCAATGCCGGAAGGCGCTGCGCAGCGGTGATACGCTGGTGGTGTGGCGGTTGGATCGACTTGGGCGTAGCTTGCCTGATCTTGTGCAAATCGTGGCCGAGTTGGAATGTTTGGGAATTGGTTTCGAGAGCTTAACCGAGAAAATCGAAACGAACAGTGCGGCGGGCAAGTTGGTTTTTCACGTCTTCGCGGCCCTTGCGGAGTTTGAGCGTAGCCTGATCCGTGAACGCACTCACGCAGGGCTCGCTGCGGCACGTGCCAGAGGGCGTTCAGGTGGTCGGAAACCCAAGTTGGGGGAGAAGCAGGTGCGCGAGATTAAAGCTCTCTTGCGCGACCCAGAGATTCAGGTGGCGGCGGTGGCGCGGCAGTATGGTATTTCGAGAACTACTTTGTACAAGCACGTAGGGGCTGTGCTGCCGAAGAAATCGCGTAATGCAGATTTTTAAATTCCCCACATGTACGAATTATTTTGATCTGCCGAATGTAGGCAAAACAGCAATAGCAGGGGTGCGACCCGCATTCCGTTCATTCATAAAAACTAACTACGGAATTTGATGTAATGCTCGGTCTTACGCTCAGAGAAGAATTTAGAGGCAAGCGCCTCAAAGGCACAGCTATCGAGCTGTCTAACGACCAGCAAACCGGCGCGACTCAAATTGCCGCCAAACAGTTTTTGGAAATTACTTATCCCACGCATGATTTGCTAAAAGGCATTGAGGCCGTTGGTCCTAATAAAGGTCGGCCTGTAGTCGTGATCGGCGAACGTGGCCTCGGTAAATCGCACTTGATGGCCGCGCTCTATCACGCGGTGACGGATCCGTCTTCGACCAGATCATGGCTCAACGCATGGGCAACTACGCTGGCCGACGACAGCATCAGCAAGATCGCTTTGCGTGATGGGATGCACGTCATCGGTGAAAGTTTGCATCGCCACCGCTACAAGTTCTTATGGGATGTCCTTTTCGAGAACCATCCGCGTGGCGCCTTCATCAAAGGTAAGTGGGAGGGGCAAGGCGTATCCAGGACTGAAATTCCGTCCGACAAGCTCATTATAGAGCTCCTGGAGAACAAACCGACGATGCTTCTGCTGGACGAATTCCAGACGTGGTATGACGGTCTTACCAACACCAAGCAGTACCCGTGGAAAAACTGGGCATTCAATTTCATACAGATTCTTGCTGAAATTGCTAAGCAGCGTCCTGACCTGCTGGTGCTGGTGATATCGGTGCGCAATGGCGGCAGTGACGCTTACCAGCAGGTGCACCGCGTCAATCCGGTTATCATAGATTTCAAGGCGGGTGGCAGCGCTGAGCGCATTCAGCAGGATCGCCGCAGGATGCTGTTACACCGCCTGTTCGATAACCGTCTGCAGATAGCCAGCGGTACTATCGAATCGCTAGTGGCGCAGCATGTGGCAGAGTCTTTCCGCCTGCTTAACGTCCCGGTAGCCGAGCAAGACCGCAAGCGCCGAGATTTTATCGAAGCGTGGCCCTATTCTCCATACCTGCTGCGCCTACTGGAAGAACAGGTGCTTATTGCCACGGACGCACAGGAAACGCGTGATCTGATTCGCATTCTGGCCAATCTGTACAAAAGCCATGGCGAAGCTGTGCCAGTGCTCACTGCTGCCGACTTCCGGTTGGATGATGACACCTCAGGCATAGGTGCGTTGCTCGAGGCCGTCGCCAACCAGCACCACCGCATGCTGCGTGAGAAAGCGCAGCAAAATATTATCTCGGTGCAGGAAGCGCGGCACGACTATGCAGCAATTGCGCCGCATCTGCAAGAAATCATCAGTGCATTGTGGTTGCGTTCGATTGCCGTTGGGAACCTCGCCGGAGCCGAACCAGCTACGCTGCAACTGGATATCACCCGTAACAAGCCTGTGGATGACAATGCTTTCCAAGTTGAGTTGGCAACTATTGTAGAAAACAGCTTCAACATCCATCAAGAAGGCACGAAACTATTGTTTCGTGAGGAAGAAAACCCGCGGGCGAAGCTTATGGCTTACGCACGTAACGATAAACTGTTTGCCGATGGTGCCGATCAGGCGCAGCTGGGCAGGCAGGTGCGCTACGTCATTGGCGGTAGCGACGAGGTCGCCAAGGCATTCCGGGTGATTGCTCTTCCGAAGTCGTGGGACAATGATCCATGGACGCCGCTTGATGAAGCAGAGCAGCCTGACAAATGGGATGACCGTTTGCCAATCCTCGTACTGCCTGAGGATGTTGATAAGCTCGACGCGAAACTTGGGCGCTGGCTCAAGGACCATTTGCAGAAGCGGCGCAACACTGTGCGCTTCCTGCTGCCGAGGGCTGGCAGCATTAATGCTTTTCTGGATCGTGACTTGCTTATTCTCGCCCGTGCCGAGATGAAAGCGCAGGAATGGGGCGGCCAGAACCCTGAATACAGGAAGCTTCACAAGGAGTTCGAGAGCGCTCTGCGTGACAACCTCAAGAAGCGTTTCGATCGTTTTGCCGTGTTGCAATGCTGGAATTTCGTTGATCCGGCGCAGTGTAAGTTCAGCGTAGAGCGTCTTGAACAGCAAGGCTCACGGATTCCCGAGGCCATTGAGGAGACGTTGACTGCCGACCTGTTTGTGCCGGAAGACTTCGAGGATTTGGTAATCGAATACGCCAGCAACAACGAAACAGTCGGCAAGCTGCTGCGTGAGCTTCAGGAACCGCGCCCTGCCGGGCAAGACTGTATTCCGTGGCTTGGTGAAACGACGATGAAAGAGCGGCTGCTGCGCCTGTGTGCGAAAGGCAAGGTCGCCATTAACGTGCGTGGCATGGAGTACCTACAGGCGAACCCGGGTGAAGATGCAGATGACGCATGGCGGCGCCTGCGCGCTAAACTCTCGCTCACAGGCCGCCATCTCGACGACGTGTTCGTAATGCTGCCTTCGGCCGTGCCCGTAACGGGAGGCTGTTCCACGCCGCCCGTACCGCTGCTGACAGACAGCGGAGTTCTCGGCGGCGATGACACCATAACGCTGCCTGCGTCACCTGCACCTGGAGGCGTAACGCTTCCCGTAACACCAAACGCTCCTGCGCCGGGTGGCATCTTCGGAGGTGGTGGTGCTCCTTCTCGGGGGCGCACACTGCTGTCGAACCCACCTACGTCCCCCCTCAATCTGATTGGCAAGATTGAGGGCTGGGGCATCGGTCCGGCCACAAAAATCGCTGAGGTCTCTATCAAAGTCTCCACGGCCACTGGGGCACAGCTTAAGGAACTGCTCAAGAAATTGCCCGAAGGTCTGACCTTCGAGTTGAACCTTGAGAAGGAAGACGAATGATGTCTCTCCCCGTCAGTGCCTTACAGGCTCTCACTCAAGGTTCGGATGACGATGTTTGGCGCGTTATCGTCGAGCGGGTCTTTGAGATTGCCAAAGAGCCGCTCGTTGCGGGCAATGCCCCTGGCGAAGTCGTCCGGCGCGACCGCGAAATAGGTGTATTTGATTTATTTTTATCCTCCAGTGCCTGGGACTTATGGCAAGTCTTTGGCAATCGCGTGGAGCGCAATTCGGATCGCTTGAGGCGCTGGTGGGCCGAACCCTTCAGCGCTAAGGCTGTGCTGATTCTCGACGGTCTTTCGCTGCGCGAACTGCCGTGGCTGTTGCAGGGTGCAAAGGAGCGTGGTTTCACTACTCACGAGGTCGCCGCTTATGCTTCCGAACTGCCCGGTGAAACTAATGAATTTGCCCACGCACTCGGTTTCGCCAGCCGCAGCAAGCTCCAGAACAACGGTGGCGGTCTTGCGCATAAGCTGCAAGCGGCGAACACCGAGACTGTTGATTTGCCGTGGAAGGATTGCCAAGCTCTGATTAGTAGCACAGCGAACCAAATTTTTTGGCATCACTGGCCAGACGCTAACCTGCACAATGGCTCCGGCGCGGGCCAAGGACTTGAGCTACTCACCAAGAATGTGGCCGAACAGCTCACCAGCGAAGATTTCTGGAGTTTTGTCGAACATCTTGCTACCGGGCGGCGACTTGTCATCACCTCTGACCACGGCTACGCGGCTAGCGGTTATTTCTCCGACGTCCAGGGCGAAGTCGGCCAATTCCTTAAGCAGACGTTTGGCAGCTCGCGTAGCAAGGCAGGAGGCGGTGACCCCGGCCCATTTATTCCGCCCGTGGCATTACAGGTCAACAGCTCTCACGGTGCGTATCTGCTCGCCTTGGGCCGCAGAAAATGGCGTAGTCCGGGCGGTTATCCGACGCTCACGCATGGCGGTTTATCATTGCTGGAAGTGCTGTCGCCCTTCGTTGAACTAACCAAGTAAGGATTGCGGTCGATGGCCACAAAAAAAGAACTCGTTCAACAGCAAGTCGCTAAAGCTGTCGGCGCAGGCAAGGCGTCCTTACTCGAAACTGTCGACTTCAACGATCTGAACCGCCCCAAGACCTGTTTGGAGGTGGACTTCCCCATTCTGCCCGTCAATCAGGTGGCAGTCATTGAAGGCAACGCGGGCAAGCCGATCTACCAGATGTCGAAGTGGTGGGCACGGCGGCGTTCCAGTGTATGAGGTGGTCCCGTCCGTTCGGACAGTTTTGCGGGCTTGATAAGCTATACCCGGTTGTTGTTATGCCGCCCTTCTGA
>ERZ746981.465-NODE-465-length-10865-cov-39.595476_pt1 | contig 10865 bp, 9 predicted proteins | sample MGYA00374948_ERZ746981 | MGnify/ENA primary metagenome ERZ746981 (study PRJEB28757, sample SAMN06711160) | food metagenome | host: microorganism | place: China:Harbin | collected 2017-01-30 | study: EMG produced TPA metagenomics assembly of the Analysis of...
ATCGTCGTGGCCATCGAAGCCGCCGGAGCAGCAGCCATCAGGGTCGTTGCCAGTAACGCCGTGCGAAGACGCATATTTTCGTCCTTCCTTAAGACTCGTTCTTTATAATCGTGCCGCCGGGATGCGTGCGGTCGCTAATCAGCTTCTTGCGTAACATCCTATACCGCTATCGGTTTCGTTTTAGAAACCCATCAGTTTGGCAGGGCTGATATTACACTTATAATGTGTATACATACTATATTATAATGAATTGATAATAAAGGATAATTTAAAGAATTTTTGCTTTGTTTCCCGAATGTTGCACGGGATGACGGATGGGTTTTCTTCGTGCGTGGCCATAATAACACAATGGCTGGCACCGGATTCTATGGCGACTTGTCTTTTTCACCAAGGAGATGGCGGACTCCATTTGGCTCCATGGTGGCGGGCCTGTCACCCGATGATGTCCCGCTTGCCACAGGTGGCGTCATGTCTGGGCGGGCATGTTGGAAGACATGTTTGCGGCTGATGTGAAAATTGGCGGTCATGCCGCTGAGCGCCCCTGCGGCCAGCGCAAGCACGGGATAGAGTCGACAGGTTGCCGACAGGTGGAACAGCACGAAGACACAGCCCCGGTTCAGGCAGAAGCCCACCGTGTTTCCCGCCATGAATCGTGCCCACTGATGCAGGAAATGGTGCCTGTTACCCCGGTTGCGAAAAGTCCACAGCCGGTTACACCACCAGTTTGACGATGCAGCGACAAAATACGCAATGATGGCGGCACAGCCCAGCCCCACAAGCGGACGCAGCGCGTAGACGGCGGCTGTGTCCCATCCAAGGCCCAGCGCCCCGACAATCCCGAAACGCAGGAATTGAAAAATGGGCGCGCGACCGCTGTCATGTGTCGCAGTGCAATCCGTTCTTTTCCGCATGCCTACGCAACTTGGTGGGTCATCATGATGCCTGTACAAGCAAAAAGGGAGTGCCGAGGCACTCCCTTTCGCATGGAATCAGTCTGTCTGATCTGAGGATCAGTGCAGGATGATTTCGACGCGGCGGTTCTGGGGCTCACGCGTGTCGGGTCCGGTCGGGACCAGCGGGTGCGCTTCGCCATAGCCATGGATGTCGATGGCGTTTGCGGGCACGCCGTCACGGATCAGTTCAGCCTTCACGCTGTCTGCGCGACGCATGGACAGGCCCATGTTGTACTTCTCGCCGCGCGGGCCGGGATGGGCTGCCGAGTTATCGGTATAGCCATTGACCTCGATGCGGGTGGTCTGGACGTGGGTGGATGCCTGTGCGGCTTCGGCCACGATTTCACGCGCACGACCGGTAAGGGCTGCGCCGTCCCAGTCAAAGAAGACGAGGTAGGTGCGTGCCGCGGTCGGTGCGGGCGGGGCCACGGTGGGGGCCGGCGGCGGCGGCGGCGGCGCGTTGTTGAACGCGTAGCGGACACCGACGATGAACTGGTGGTTGAAGCGATGGTCGAAGCTTGCGTGACCGTCACCCGCCGTGAAGTTGCCCATGGTGAAGGACTGCGGCTGACCGATCATGCGGTATTCGGTGGTCATCTGCAGGCCCGGGACGCCGGGGATGTCATAGGCCGCACCGACGATACCCTGGTAGGCGAAGCCGCCCTTGGTGCCGCTCATGCTGCGTGCGCCGCCGGGGTTGTTGCCGCCGATGGTGGCGTCATGCACGCCCTGCCACAGATAGCCCGCGCCGACACCGACGAACGGCGTGACGGGGACGTCGATGCTGAACAGACGCTTCAGGTCGATGTCATACAGCACGTTGACGAAACCGCCATAGGAGCGGTCGGAGCCCTTGTCGCCACGGCTCTTGCTGTAGATTTCGGACCAGTTGTAATCGCCCTCGACCTCGGCGCGCAGGCCGTTACCGAAGCCCCAGCCAACCGCGCCGAAGCCGGTCCAGCCGTGACGGTGCCCGACCTTTTCACGGCCCGGTTCCGTGCCGCCATCAGTATCGGCAAAGTGGCCGTGCTGGGTCTGGGTGAGGTTGTAGCCACCCCCGATATCAACATACGGACCGGTGATCGTCGTGGCCATCGAAGCCGCCGGAGCAGCAGCCATCAGGGTCGTTGCCAGTAACGCCGTGCGAAGACGCATATTCTCGTCCTTAAAAAATGAAGTGTCAGAACTTCATGGAGTCTCAAAGGGATGAGGCGCGTCCCAACTGAGCAGGATGCACAGACACATCATCCGTTAATCTTTTCTGAGTGTGAGATAGCCTTTCTCGGGGGGGATGAGAAGGGACGTTTCACCGTATCGGGATGAGTGTGGCAAAAAAAGCACAAAATCCTAAAGATACTGTGAGGTATGATTTTATTTTTTCTTTTGTTAAAAAGGAGATATCGCGAAATGTCTCTGAAATCTTATAAATTTCATCCTGATCCTGGATGGGAATGTATGAGGAACAGTATGTGATGTTTCTGCCTTATTTTACCGCCGGTTATCTATTGCGGCGGCAGGAATCGGTATCGCCATGAAAAAGGGGCGCCGAAGCGCCCCTCTCCCCCTTTATCAATAATCGTCGCGATATCAGTGCAGGATGATTTCGACGCGGCGATTCTGGGGCTCACGCGTATCCGGTCCGGTCGGAACCAGCGGGTGCGCTTCGCCATAGCCCTGGATGTCGATGGCGTTGGCAGGCACGCCGTCACGGATCAGCTCGGCCTTCACGCTGTTGGCGCGACGCAGGGACAGGCCCATGTTATACTGCTGCCCACGGGGACCGGGCTGCGCTGCCGAGTTATCGGTATAGCCATTGACCTCGATGCGAGTGGTCTGGACGTGTGTGGATGCCTGTGCGGCTTCGGCCACGATTTCACGCGCACGACCGGTAAGGGCTGCGCCGTCCCAGTCAAAGAAGACAAGATAGGTGCGTGCCGCGGTCGGTGCGGGCGGGGCCACGGTGGGGGCCGGCGGCGGCGGCGGCGGGGCATGGTTGAATGCATAGCGCACGCCAACGATGAACTGGTGGTTGAAGCGGTGATCGAAATGGACATAGCCATTGCGTTCCGCGTTCCACGGGCTGCCGATGCTGGTCTGGCTGCCTGCGTTGCCCATGGTAAAGGACTGCGGCTGACCGATCATGCGGTATTCGGTGGTCATCTGCAGGCCCGGGACACCGGGGATATCATAGGCCGCGCCGACGATACCCTGATAGGCAAAGCCCTGGTTGCCGCCCATGTGGCGGACGTTCGCGCTGACGCCACTGATGTTGTAGCCGGTCGAGGTGCTGACATCCTGCCACAGATAGCCCGCACCGACACCGACGAATGGCGTGACGGGAACGTCGATGTTGAACAGGCGCTTCAGGTCGATGTCATACAGGACATTAAGGAACCCGCCATAGGACCGGTCGGAACCGTGGGTGCGGCCGACAAAGGTATTCGCCCCGCCGCCGATCGTTTCACGGTTGATCTGCGACCAGTTGTAATCCCCCTCGATTTCCACGCGCAGCCCGTTGCCAAAGCCCCAGCCCACCCCGCCAAAGCCGGTCCAGCCATTGCCATGGCGCAGGCGGTCGCGTGTCCCGACCTCGTTTTCCTGATGGTTGGGACCACCGTCGCGGTCAACCCCGTGGCCGTGCTGGACCTGGGTGAGGTCATAGCCCCCCCCGATCCCGACATAGGGGCCGGTGATTGTCGTGGCCATTGACGCCGCCGGGGCGGCGGCCATCAGGGTCGTTGCCAGTAACGCCGTACGCAGACGCATATTCCCGTCCTTAAACCTGATCGTACGCCTGTGCTTGTGGATACAGGGGGCAGTTCCACCAAGGGCGATACAATGTTGAGCGAATAAAGCTTATGCTTTTCTCTTGCGACGCCAGGGGGAATAGTGCGGGAATATTTCTTTCCAGATCTCCCGTTACGACCCTTGGCGGCTTCGTTTTGAGGGAGACAGGTTGAGATAAGGTAAATACGCACCGGATGATGGCGTGTGGGCCCCATCATCCGGCCGGTTGTTGCATAAACATCACGCCCCGCCCGCCGGGACGGGACATGGGATAGTGATTACGATCAGGGGCGGCAGCCATCCGCGCGCAGTACGTCGGCCACCGCGTCATCGGGCACATCGCGGCAGATGAATGCCTTGCCAATGCCGCGGACAAGAACGAAGGATAGCCGCCCGTCGCGCATTTTCTTGTCACGCTGCATATGGCGGATCAGGGTGGCGGCGGAAAATGCCTCCCCCGTATCACTGATGCGTGCGGGCATGCCCAGGCGGTCCAGATGTGCGCTTACGCGTTCAAGGTCGGCCTGCGCGCAATATCCCAGCCGCACAGACAGCATGAATGCAAGGCGCAGCCCGATCGAGACCCCCTCCCCATGCAACAGCCGTCCGTCATAACCAAGCTCCGCCTCCAGCGCATGGCCAAACGTATGCCCAAGGTTAAGCAGCGCGCGCCCGTTGGTCTTGCGTTCCTCACGTTCATCATCGGCGACGACGGTGGCCTTGAAGGCGCAGGCCCGGCGGATGGCTTCTGCCTGCATGGCCGGGTTGCCCTCCAGTACTGCCTGAGCGTGCCGGTCGCACCATTCGAACAGGTCGGCATCGCCCAGCAGGCCCGATTTCAGGATTTCGGCATATCCGGCGCGGATTTCGCGCGCGGGCAACGTGGTCAGCGCCGTCGTGTCCACCAGGACGGAAAGGGGCTGGTGAAACGCACCAAGCAGGTTTTTGCCAAAGGGCGTGTTGATCCCGGTCTTGCCCCCCACGGACGAATCGACCTGCGATAGCAAGGTGGTCGGGATCTGCACGAATGGCAGGCCACGCAGGGTGGTCGCGGCGGCGAATCCCGTCAGGTCCCCCACGACCCCACCCCCCAGGGCGATGACGGTGGTGCCGCGTTCGACCCCGGCCTCCAGCAGGGCATTGGTGACGCGCCCGTATTCGGACAGGGTCTTTGACCCTTCGCCCGGCGGCACGGTAATGGTCTCGTGCTGGATGCCGGTTTCCTCCAGCCCCGCGTGCAGGGCGGGAAGGTGAAGGGCCGCAACATTCGCGTCGGTGACGATCATGACCCGTTTCTGCGGCAGCAGCGCGGACAGGTGCGCACCCGCGCGACGGATCAGATCCGTCCCGATCAGCACGTCATAACTGGCACGTTCCAGCTTTACCGGCACCCGCAGGGGGCGGCGTGCGGTGTTGATGGCCCCCAGGACCCGGTCGGCACTGTGCTCCACGTTGTCATCTCCACAATCGACGATAATGTCTGCTTCGGCATAAACGGGATGGCGCTTGCGCATAAGGTCCGACAGGACCGTCGCGGGCGAGTCGACGTTCAATAACGGGCGATGGGTGCGGTCCTGCACACGTTGCAGCAGGACCGGCAACGGGCAGCGCAGCCAGACCGACGTTGCATTTTCACGCATGCACGCGCGGGTGCGCGGGTCCATGAAGGCGCCACCGCCCGTCGCCAGCACGACCGGCGGTCCCGACAGCAGGCGGCGCAGGACCATGTGTTCGCCCCGGCGGAATTCCGCCTCGCCATATTTCTGGAACAGATCGGCGATGGAACAGCCTGCCGCACGTTCGATTTCTTCGTCCGAATCCACGAATTCCAGGTTCAGCCGCGCGGCGAGCAGGCGCCCGATGGTGGTCTTTCCCGCCCCCATGAGCCCTACGAGCACGATGCTGCGTCCCTGTGGCATGCTGGGGATGGCATGTCGGCCATGGCCAAGCGCATCAAGGTCGAGGGGGATGAACAGGGGCGTGGCGTCGTTGTGCGTGGACGCGGGGTGCGCCGTCGGGGGCGTATCGGATGAAATCGGGCGTGACATGACGCCCAACCTAACATAGAGCGGGAAAAAACGGATAGCGGGGAAGACCGCACGCCGCCAATGCGTGGTCATGGATGGCTTTTCGGGGCGTCACCTTGGTATCTTGCGCATCCTTTGCATGGGGGAAACTGTCATGGGCCGTATTATTGTCGCTGTGTTCGCGGTCGTGCTGCTCTGCATGGTCGGCGGGTTCGTATCGCTGGGTATGTTCCCGCCCGCGCTGGTACAGCAGGACGTGCATCGCGACCTGTCGATGGCAGCGGCCCCTGCCGCGCCGCCGCCCATGGCGATGGCCCCGCCCGCACCTCTGCCGGTCATGCCGCTGGTCAAGCCCACGCCCGCGCCCATGCCCGCGCAATGAGTGCGGATGGCGTCGATGCGTTCCTGGAAATGCTGGCCGCCGAACGTGGGGCCGCGCTTAATACGCTGAAGGCCTATCGCCGCGATCTTGACGACCTCGGCACCGCACTGGCGGTGGAGGGCGCGTCGTTGCCACAGGCATCGGCGCGGCAGCTTGGTGCATATCTTTCGGGTCTGGCGCAGGCCGGGCTTTCGGCGCGGACCCAGGCGCGGCGGCTGTCATGCCTGCGGCAATATTACCTCTTCCTTGTGCGTGAGGGGCGCCGCCCCGACAATCCCGCCAGTATGCTGGAGGCCCCGCGCCTGGGCGCCACGCTGCCGCGGTTCCTGTCCGAAGGGGATGTCGACGCCCTGCTGGCGGCGTGTGTCGCGCGTGCCGATGCCGGCGCGCATGAGGTTCGGCGTATGCTGGTCGCGCGTACCGCGCTTGAAATCCTGTATGCCTCGGGGTTGCGTATTTCGGAACTGCTGTCCCTGCCGCGTGCGGCGTTGGAACGCACGACGGGAATGCTGCTTGTGCGGGGGAAAGGGGGGCGCGAACGCATGGTGCCCCTGTCGTCGCGCGCGCGCGACGCGGCCGATGAACTGATACGCATGGACCGCCCGTTGCGCAGTATGTTCCTGTTTCCCGGCCGCAACCCGTTGCGTGCCATGACGCGGCAGGGATTCGACCGCATCTTGCATGATGTCGCGCTGAAGGCCGGGCTGGACCCGCAGCGCCTGTCGCCGCATGTGCTGCGCCATTCCTTTGCGACGCATCTGCTTTCGCACGGGGCGGACCTGCGGGCGTTGCAGGTGTTGCTGGGCCATGCCGACATTACCACCACACAGATTTATACCCATGTCCTGACCGAACGGCTGCAAGAGGCACTGCGCCATCATCATCCGTTGTCGGAACATGCCCCCGCCTGATGTGGGGAGGCCCGCATGGCGGCGGCGCCAGCGGTAAAAAATACGCGGGGCAGGAAAAACGCGCGATGATCGGTGCAGAATCTGTTTGGCTGCGCCCCGGCCTGTGCTATCGGCAGGCCATGCGCCAGTTTCTAGATTTCGAAAAGCCCGTCGCCGAGCTTGAAAACAAGATTGACGAACTTCGCAAGATGTCCGGTCCTGACGGCATTAATATTGCCGACGAGATCGCGCGCCTGACGGAAAAGGCCGACCGCGAATTGCGTGCGGCCTATGCCAAGCTGACCCCATGGCAGAAGGTGCAGGTCGCCCGTCATGCGCAGCGTCCCCATACGGTCGATTACATCGCCGGGTTGATCGGCGAATTCACGCCGCTGGCGGGTGACCGCCAGTTTGGCGAGGACAAGGCCATTATCGGTGGGCTTGGCCGTTTCAATGGACAGCCTGTCGTCGTGATCGGCACGGAACGCGGGGCCGAGATCGAGACCCGCCTTCAGCATAATTTCGGCATGGCGCGGCCCGAGGGCTATCGCAAGGCGCAGCGCCTGATAAAGCTTGCGGGGCAGTTTGGCCTGCCGGTCCTGACCTTTATCGACACATCCGGCGCATGGCCCGGCATTGATGCGGAGGCACGCGGACAGGCGGAGGCCATCGCACGGTCGATTGACACCTGCCTGTCCGCGCCGGTTCCGGTCATTGCGACCGTGATCGGCGAAGGGGGCTCCGGCGGGGCGATCGCACTTGGTGCCGGGGATCGGGTCATGATGCTGGAACATGCGATCTATTCCGTCATTTCGCCAGAGGCCTGTGCCTCCATCCTGTGGCGCGACCCCAAGCAGGCCAGCACGGCCGCCGGGGCGCTGAAGCTGACGGCGCAGGATCTCCTGCATCTTGAGCTGATCGACCGGATCATTCCCGAACCACTTGGCGGGGCGCAGCGTGACCCCAAGGCGACGATCCGTGCGGTGGGTGATGCCATTGCGGCGGAACTGCCGGGGCTGATGAAAAAGGATGCCACGTTGCTCAAGGCGCAGCGGCGGGAAAAATTCCTTGCGATGGGGCGCGACAAGGTCGCCTGAGGTCATGCCTGCGCGCGTGTCCCTTCGCCGCCACCTGAAATCATAAAGGTTTTTGGTGGCGCTTTTCAGAGATTGTTTGAAAACACATCATTGAGAAAATAAGAAAAGTTTCTGGGGGCCGCCTTTTTCAAAAAGGCGGCGTCTTCTGAAGCTTTTCCTGAAAAGCTTCATCAAAAAACCTTTATGATTTCAGGATGTTATTGAGCCTGAATTTTCAAACAGTCTCTTAAAGTGCCCCAAAATCCGTCGCCTTGGAATAAGGCAACGTGCAGGGCGCTATAGCTCCCCGAAATCCATTTCTACACAAGGCGTAAAGGCGTTGAAGCCGGGGGCTTCATGCCTTGTGCGCGGGTTCACCTTCCAGCGGTGTGAAACCCATTTCCCGGATCATGGCTTCGATATCGCGGGCGACCTGCGTGACTTCGTCCATGTCCAGTCCCTTGCACACCAAGGCCACGCCGCCATGCCCGTCATGGTCGTGGAACGGGTAAGAACCGATATCAATATCGGGATGGGCATTCTGGATGTTTTCCAGATTCGCCGCCAATGCCCCTTCATACAGGCCGAATGCGTGCCAACTGCGTGATGTGACCGGCGTGCCGTGACGCAGGGTCGGGGCAATTTCCTCGAACATGGCGCGCATGATGCGGGGCACCCCCGCCATGACATGCACGTTCCCCATGGTGAAGCCCGGTGCGATGGAGATGGGATTGCGAATGGGGGTCGCCCCTTCCGGCAGGGTGGCCATACGCTGGCGCGCGGCGTTGAAATCACCCGGTGCGAAATGTTTTTCCAGCAGGGCGAACGTTTCGGGGTGGGGGGCCCATGGCACGCCGAATGCGTCGGCCACGCAAGATGAGGTGATGTCATCATGCGTCGGGCCGATCCCGCCCGTGGTGAAAACATGGTCATAGGCCGCGCGCGCTTCGGTCACGACATTGACAATCACGGGGCGGATATCGGGAATGATCCGTACCTCCCGCAGGCTGATGCCCAGTTGCGTCAGGCGGTGGGCAATATATTGCACATTCACGTCCTGCGTCCGTCCGGACAGGATCTCGTTACCGATAACCAGGATGCAGGCGGTCGGGTTCATGGCGTCGTTATCCATCGGGTTGGCGTCGAAGGGATCAATCAATACGCAGGCTACAGGATATCGCGCCAAAAGTCTTGACCATGACCGCGTGGAAGGGGGCATGGGCCAGATGGGGGGATGCACGCATCATGGCATTTTGCGATAGAGTCCCACCCATCCGATATATCCGCAAAGGAAGCAGCATGGACACGATGACACCGCAATGCGCATGGGATCTCAAGGCGCAGCTTGGTGAAGGCCCGGTCTGGGCAGAGGCTGAGCAGGCGCTCTATTTCGTGGATATCGTCGGGTCGGCCATCCATCGCCATGTCCCCGCCACCGGGGCGCAGGCCTCGTGGAAGGCGCCGCATCGTCCGGGTTTCCTTGTGCCTGTCGCGGATGGCACCTTCATGTGCGGGTTACAGGACGGCCTGCATGTGTTCGATCCCCGGACCGGACATTTCAGCGCACAGGCGGTGGTGGAACCTGAACAGCCGGGAAACCGGATCAATGACGGATATGTGGACCCGCGCGGCCGCCTGTGGTTTGGCACCATGGATGACGGGGAAACTTCCCCATCTGGCGCCCTGTATTCCGTCACGCGCCAGGCTGATGGCAGCCTGCGGATCGTGCGGCAGGACGAGGGGTATGTGGTGACGAATGGTCCCGCGCTCTCCCCCGATGGGCGGACGCTGTATCATAACGATTCGCAGCAGCAATCCATTTATGCCTTTGACCTGTCCGATGATGGCATGTTGTCGAATCGCCGTGTTTTTGCCCGTCTGACGGATGGGTATCCCGATGGCGTGGTCGTGGACAGCGCCGGATGCCTGTGGGTCGGGGTTTGGGGGGGCGGCCGGATTGCGCGTTTCCTGCCCGATGGACAGGGCCTGCCGCCAGTTATTGTCCCCGCGCGTAATGTCACCAAGATTGCTTTTGGTGGGGCGGATTACCGCACGGTGTTCGTTACGACGGCGCGCAAGGGGCTGTCGGACGACGTGCTGGCCACACAGCCGCAGACGGGGGGGCTGTTTACCTTCCGCGTCGATGTGCCGGGGCAGCCGCAGGCTACCTTTCCGGCCAGCGGCCTGCGCGAACTTGGCAGGGAACTGCATACCCCCGCCTGACGGATTCCTTCTCGGCTTCCTGATGCGACCCCTTGGAGAGTTCTTTGTTCTTAGAGACTGTTTGAAAAGTCATCCTCGATAACATACTGAAATCATAAAGGTTTTTGGTGAAGCTTTTCCTAAAAAGCTTCGAAAGACGCTGCCTTTTTGAAAAAAGGCAGCACCCAAAAAACTTTTCTTTTTTATCGGGGCGTGTTGGGAATTATCGTGAATTGATGATAGCGGCTGTGAGATAGATCATGGCTGCGAATGATCTGTCAGTCTTCTCGCTCCGTATGGCGATGCGCTTGAACTCCTTGAGCTTGCAGAAGAAGTTCTCGATGAGATGGCGCGCCTTGAACAGGGCTCCATCGAACGGGCGCCTGTCGAGGCGGTTCTTGCGCTGGGGAATGACTACACAGGCGCCTTGCGCGTGTAGGGCGTCCACGATCCAGTGGACATCAAACGCCCTGTCGGCAAGAAGCGCCTTGAAATCCGCCGGTTCCAGAAGGGGCGCAACCCCGACCGTGTCGTAATGCTGGCCGGGG
>ERZ746981.466-NODE-466-length-10852-cov-705.608260_pt1 | contig 10852 bp, 14 predicted proteins | sample MGYA00374948_ERZ746981 | MGnify/ENA primary metagenome ERZ746981 (study PRJEB28757, sample SAMN06711160) | food metagenome | host: microorganism | place: China:Harbin | collected 2017-01-30 | study: EMG produced TPA metagenomics assembly of the Analysis of...
CAATAACGACGTCGTTAACGACGGTAAGTTACCAGTCACAATCCTCAATCATAAGGCGGCCTCAAACGGCCGGTTACGTCCAACGTGCGGCGTGTGAAGTCCGGCCTGTCGATTGAGGAACTCGCTCGTGACATTGAACGCCGCGGGCTGCTGCAGAGCCTGAGTGTCCGTCCCGTCCTTGACGGCGAAGGGACCGAGACCGGTACCTATGAAGTTCCGGCCGGTGGGCGTCGCTTTCGTGCCCTCGAACTATTGGTGAAGCAGAAGAAACTGGCGAAAACGGCCCCCGTACCGTGCGTGGTACGTGAGGCCGGATCGACCAATGCCGAGCGTCTGACCCTGACCGTGCCAGGACAGAATGACCCGATCGTGCCCACCCACTGGTCGTTTGGCCAAATGTGCAGCCTTGTCGGTGCCCCTTCGTCGTACCTGCGCAATCTTCCTGCACCACTGGCGGCGATCAACCTGCAGCACGGCCTGCTGTCGCACCGCGCCGAACTGGTGAAAACGCTGGAGACGAGGACGGCCGCGTCGAACTGCGTGCCGTAACCGGTCCCGATTACGGACGCATCTGGGACCATGAGTTGGTCGGCGCCGTGCGGAAGATCGCTGGCGATGGCACAGGCGATACCAACTGGAAGGTGCCGGGTGTGATCGACTGGGCCACCATGACCCACAATCCCTATGTCGACATCACGAAGGAAACCACGACGCTCTACGCATCGGATCGCGATGTCTTCTTGTTTCTGGTCGACGATACCCATCCGATCGAGGCCGGACGCCTGCCCAATGGTGACCCCGATCTCTATTTCCGGGGCTTCTATGCCTGGAATTCGGAAGTCGGCAGTAAGAGTCTTGGTATTGCGTCGTTTTATCTGCGCGGAGTGTGCCAAAATTGTATGTTGTGGGGCGTGGAAAATTTCCAACAGATCACGATCCGGCATAGCAAGTTCGCGGCCTCGCGTTTCGTGCATCAGGCCACGCCGGCCCTACGGAATTTCGTCACGGCCAGCCCGGCCTCGTTCGTCTCTGGCATTCAGGCCTCGCGCAAGGCGCTGGTGGCCAGAACCGATGAAGATCGGGAAAGTTTCCTGCGTCGTCGTGGGTTCTCCAAACCGGAAACCACCAAAATCATCGAGACGGTACTGAACGAGGAGGGACGCAAGCCCGAGAGTGTGTTCGATTTTGCACAGGGGATCACGGCGCTGGCGCGGACGAAGACCAACCAGGACACACGGCTGGATATGGAGGGCAGGGCACGCAAGCTGATGGAAAAAGTGATCTGATACGTTCCGAGATGAACCGTGTGGTTTCACCAGGCCCGGCCCTGCGCCGGGCTTCTGCGTTTTCATGGAGACAGACCATGGCGGACTTCTTTACGCATTTCTCGTGCGTTCTTGATGTCGGTTCCGCACGCAACGCTGCCCGCGCGATGACGATCTATCTGGATCTGCTGGCCGAGTACCAGATCGATGACGCAGGGGGATACCGTTTGCCGTCTCGGTAGAACCTGCCCATGGAGCCGGCAGGCTGTGGATTCGGGACGATAGGACGGGTGATCCTGCCCAGGTGGTCGTCTTTGTCCTGCGCTGCGCCCATAAATTCCGGCTCACTGGCCGCTGGGGCTTTCAATGGGCCAATACCTGCACACGGCCGCGCGTGAACGCCTTCGGAGGCGGTGCGCACGTCATTGATCTGGGAAGCAGGGAGACGGTGGCATGGATTGCTACTTACGGATGGCTGGAGGATACCATTGCCGGAAAAACGTAAAAGCGGATCAGGGGGCGCTGACCGACAGCGTGCCAACCTTGGTGGCCGCGCGCATGAAACGCCTGTCGAATGTCGCAAGACCGCTGCAGCCCTTTGCCGCGGCAAGATGGAGCGCGTCCGCAAAGTCCATGCCCGCTTCCGCCCAATCGAAGGCATGGGCCACAAGCGTCGCATCCTCGACCGTGACCGTGGGCAGGCCCGCAAAGGCGCGCAGGGCCGGGATCACCTTGTTCTTCGGCATGTCATACACCCCGCGCAGAACCCATTCGGTTTCCAGCACGACGGTGCGTGGCACGAAGACCAACTCCCCGTTGACCACCGCACGCGCCTTTTCGGCCTGTTTCGGATCATCGCCCGTCAGGTAGCGGACGATGATGTTAGTATCGACCGCGCGCATGGCGTTTCCTGATTTCCGCGTCCAGACCTGCCTGCATCTCATCAATCGATTTCGGGCCGCCTGTGGGCGGGAGGCTGCCAAATACATCTTCGGGCCGGGTGGCCGCGAAAGCTTCCTGCAGCGGACGAAGCAGGACACCGCGTTCGGTGTTTTCAACCACCAGTCGTGTTCCGGCGGGCCAGTGCAACTGTTCGCGCAGCGCCTTGGGCAGGATCACCTGCCCCTTGGTCGAGACGGTTGTGGTGAGGGGATCGGCTGGCATCACCTGTCTCCATTGTAAGACAGGTGTAAGATAAGGATCGCCCCTGCCAGATGCAAGCCGATCCTTCCCAAGGGACGTTCATTTCCCGCCGTTCAACGCGTCCTTGAGCGCCTTGGCCGGGGTAAAGCCTAGCTTGCGTGAAGCCGCGATCTGGATCGTGGCACCCGTCGCCGGATTACGGCCTTCCCGGGCTGGTACATCCTTGACCTTGAACTTGCCGAAGTTCGGCAGGGTCACTTCCTCGCCCCTGATCGCAGCCTGGGTCATGGCCTCGACCACTGCGTCGATGACCTTGCGGGTGTCGGCATTGCTCAGGTCAGCCTCTGGGCCAAGATCCGTTCGACCCGCATGACAACATCCTGGCGGGCGCGGCCTAGTCGGTGCGGAACCATCCCTTGCGGCCGTTAGTCCGAGGGATCGCCGAGCACGTGCCACTGCTAAAGAACGCCGCGTCAGCTTGGCTGCTTCCGGTGCGCGTATGCCAAGCTGACCCAGATGCTGGAAGGATGCGAAGCGCACGGTGGCAGCTGTGAGCCGGTCGACTGCCTTGTCGCGTGCAGCTTCTGCCTCCAGCGCGTGGCGCTCGGTATCGGTAGTGATGAACGCCTCGAAGGCAATCATCCTCGCCTGAGCTTCTGGATTCAGAGGCTGCTGGCACAGCAAGCAGGCGGCGTCGTCCCCGACAACCGGAAATGCTTTCTCGGGGTAAGCTGCCTCCGTTGAATAGCGGCGCGCCGCCTCCCACAAAGCTCGCCAAGGACCTTCGCCAACGCCCACTAGAAAGGCAGTGCTAAATGCGGCGCCAGCGGCCATTTGTGCGGCGGTCCGTTTGTCTCTTGCCTCAGTTATGGCTGTGAGAAGCGCCGCCATAGCATCATTGCTGGTCTCGGCCAGGATGACCTCGATATATGTGGCGAAGCGATCTAGCGACGTGGCCCAAGCCCGTTCGATCGCTGCTGCCTTCACCGGGTCGCCGGCTAGGTCCTCCGATAGGCGCGCAAGTCGTTCGAGCTCCTCGCCGGACATCGTCGCCAGCGCCCGGAGAGGGGCCAAATCCGTATCGGCTCGGAGCGATCCCATGATGCGGCCCACCTTCGAGGTCTGGCTGAATGTGGGCATTTGAAAGACAGGGTCTCGGGCTTTATTCAGCCGATCTCGCTCGAGGGTCAGCTTCTCCTTCACCGCTAGGCACGCAGCCGCCAGCTCATCCGGGATATCAAGACCGAAGGGGCGGAAGAAGACCTCATTTTGGTCGCGGACGTGGACTGTGGCGGATTCGCGGTCAAAGACGCTGATGGCGCACAGGACTGGATGCGGTGTACCGTCGTCGGTCCATTGGACGGGCGGACAATCGACACCCTCATCCGCCCAAGCGATAGTCGCACTCGCAGCACCCACACCTCGCCCTTCGATCGCGTCCGGCAGGATCGGTGTGCTGAACCGCGCGCGGCAGGCGCGCTTCAGAATTCGTGCATAGCCCGACTTACCGACACCGTTGTCTCCGTAGATAATGGTGAGACCAGTGGGGGCGAAAGGAAGCGTCTGGTCGGATGCCAGACGGTTGGCCCTCGTCACGTTGCTTATCGACCGTAGCGAGACCGCGCCGCCGGCGGTGATGCGTGTCAATCGATCGGCTTCGGACAGCGGGACCGCCTCAAGGGTAATGCCGGTTTTTCCTTGGCCCTTCAAGCAGAACTGGAAAAGATCATCGACGTCGGAAGGTCCAACCTCGCCCTGAGTAACGATCCGCTTGAGAGCGTCCTGTTGCCATAGTGGTCTGGTGGGCGATCACTCCAGAATCATCTCGTAAGGCGACTTCGAGATCGTCGAAATCAAGTGCAACTCCCTGTGCCAGACCTAGTGACGCCCGCGTCGCCTTAAGATTCGGCGTGGCGTGAAATCAATTTCAAAAGAATTTACATGCAATGACAGACTTACTCCAGAACACCAAGTCTTTATCTGTAAAACCGCGCAATGGCTGGGGCTTGTAGCGAGACTCCGAAGTGGCTTGTCAATCGAGAGCCAAGTCGGCTCGCGATGTGCCATCTGCTACAGAGCAAATAAAACGGGACTCAGTCCATATCGAACGTCCATTTTGCCTTGGCAAAAAAATCTAAAGCGGACGGTTCGCAGGCCCCGACCGTAACAGCCGAATCCGTGCAACAAATCTATGCGCCCCTCCCCTTTTGCGTTTGATCATCGCGATGAGTCTTCATCTCGGAGTGCCCGAATGCCCTAAGCGGTATCCCTTCTCCTCCTCCTGATTACGCCGCAACCCGCCCTGTTCCGGCCGTTTACGGACCAGTTGGTCGGAGGGGCGTCGCCCTAGAAGGTGTTATGCACCGCAAGCGATTGCTCTGGAAAATAATGACCGGAAAAAGCTTTTATTGCACCCAAAATGTGCATCTCGCTCATTCCACCCAGAAGGTTAGACAATATCTAGCAAGCATGGATTCTGGCTAATAACTGTCCGAGTTTTCAACTCCCAACCTGTTATACTTTCTGAAGCATTTAGAGGGGACGCAATATCAAGAAAAGAAAGGTGTCTGTGCAAATGATTTGCAACGATATCTGCCATAAATATAAGTGGGTCGTCCCTGACACACTGACCTTTCTTCGGATCAAGAATTATTCCGATTCGAGACGGAATTTCGTCTATGTTTGTTTCTAGTTTTATTTTTGCGTTGAACTTTACAATCTTATTCGTGCTGATTTTCCTTTTTATCACATAGAAATTACTTTCTCTAATTTCATGCAGATCTTTTATTATCTCTCCATATGCACGTCTCCACTTTGGATCAATCTCGTCAGAACAGATATCCGACCGCAGTCTCCCCAATTTGCTTAGAAGGCTATTAATTTTAGCCAAAAGGGTAAGCATCGGCAACTCTAAAGTAAACTCGTTTCCTGGTCTTTCTATTCCAGGTATAGTAAGATCGCTCTCTTGGTTAATGATTGTGGCTCTAACTCTATCTTCTTTATTTCTTTCATAAGCCAAACGTGTGCGTCCAGCTCTTCTTGCAGCATAGACAATGATTAGCCTGCGAGATTTGATAACATCAAATATACCGTCGCGCGCCACTTCTGCAGCGACGCGCCATTGTTCTTGATCTGGAGCAAAGGCAGAAGTAACGTGCAACTTCTGACCGATGGGTGCGGCATCACGGAATATTTTATAATAGGGCTCGATCAATCGCCTTACAAAGGGAATATCTTCTGCCGGGATAGGTAAAGCGCAAATAAGAGATATTTTTTTATCATCCTGCGGCTTAAGATTCCGAACAAGTCCATTTATACCTGATTCGTCTATGAAACTTACAATGTCTGAAATGCACGAATAGTCTTGAGAGGATTTCAACATTTTCAAATCATACCTATGATCAGTTTGGACTAGCGGAAAGCGAACATCTCTCCCAATTAGCACAATGTTAGTGAGCTGCAATTGTCGGGAGAGAAAAAAGCTTGCTCGTTGACGGAGACGCCGGACAAGACCGAACGGGTAATGGCTACGGCCTCTCGTCACTGCAGGCAGTGCTGCGTATGGCCGTAGAGACGTTTGAACTGCATCGGGATTGGTAGATGATGTCAGCTTCTTGAATGTTCACGCTGTAAAGCGGACAGACCTGAATCCCCCCAAAGACGACATTATGAAGGCTCTTTTGGCAGCGTCTTTATACAGTTCTACCAATTCTGAATGTGCTTCCCTATCATCGGTGGCATCATGTGGCCCATTGTCTTGGATGGTCCGAATAGCGTGACCAGCCTGCATCCTGCCGGTCGCAAGTTTTTTTATCCGCGTGCCCTATCGCGCAACTGACTTGTTGCGTTTGCATGGCCGTGTCTTTTTCTAATTGACCCCGTTACGTCACTGCCTCGCTTGCGAGGCCTGTCGCCGGGGCCTTCCATGTCCGTCATTTCTCCTCGTTCCGAAGCGGCTGCCCGTGGAGCCCGCATGCTGCGTACCGCACTGGGAGCCGCAATTGCCTGTCATCTCGACGATCCCGCCATCGCCGAGGTGATGCTCAACCCTGACGGACGGCTCTGGATCGACCGTCTGGCAGGCGGAATGGAGGATACGGGCACCCGGATCAATGCGGCCGATGCTGAACGTATCATGCGGCTCGTTGCCCATCATGTCGGGGCAGAAGTCCATCCTGCCTGTCCCCGCGTTTCTGCTGAACTACCAGAAACAGGGGAGCGGTTCGAGGGGCTGCTGCCTCCTGTGGTCGCAGCACCCTGTTTTGCGATCCGGCGTCCCGCCGTAGCGGTGTTTTCACTGGCTGACTATGCCGCGTCCGCAATCATGACCGCCACGCAGGCTGACATCCTGCGTGAGGCTGTCCGCCAGCGCCGGAACATCCTTGTCGTCGGGGGCACCTCGACAGGCAAGACAACCCTGGTGAACGCCCTGCTGGCGGAGATCGCCACCAGTGGCGACCGCGTCGTGCTGATCGAGGACACCCGTGAACTGCAATGCGCGGCTCCCAACCTTGTCGCGCTGCGGACCAAGGACGGCATTGTCACGCTGTCCGACCTGGTCCGGTCGTCGCTACGCCTGCGCCCCGATCGCATTCCGATTGGCGAGGTGAGCGGAGACACTGGTGCCGCTCTCGGTGGTGGCGCGGATTACCCCCAGTCTCGATCCGGTGGCCGTGACCCATATCGGCTATGCCAACTCCGTCTCGCTGGCGCTGGAACTGGCGCCGGGTGTCAGCCTGTCACAGGCGCAGGCAATCATCGATCAGGAATGGCGAAGCCTGCATCTGCCGGAAACCATCACCGGCGAGTTGCAGAGCGATGAGGGGGACGTTGGCAAAAGCACGCATGACAGCGAGATCCTGATCATCGCGGCCATCCTGGCCGTCTGGATCACCCTGGGCATGCTCTATGAAAGCGTGTGGCATCCGCTGACCATTCTTTCCACCATTCCCTCGGCCGGGATTGGGGCGATCATGGCGCTGGACCTGTTCGGGTTGCCGTTCTCGGGCATGGCGGTGATCGCCATGCTGCTGCTGACCGGCATCTCGCTCAAAAACGCCATTCTGTTGGTGGATTTCGCCATCCATGCCGAGCGCGAACGCGGCATGACGGCCCGGGACGCCATTCGCGAGGCCTGCCTGCTAAGGTTGCGGCCCATCGTCATGACTACCTTTGCCGCTGCCCTCGGCGCACTGCCTCTGGTGCTGATGGGCGGTTATGGCATGGAACTGCGCCAGCCGCTGGGCATCGCGCTGATCGGTGGCCTGCTCGTCAGCCAGATCCAGACCATGTTCACCACGCCAGCGCTCTATCTGCTTGTCGCGCGATGCGCCTCTTTTTTCAGGAAAGCGGAATTACCATGAGATTCTCCGGTCATGTAATCAGGGCAGGGGACTGACGGGTGGACTGCCTGCGGCGGCTGAAAGGACGGGTTTATCGGAAATGATAAAAATATATTCCGATATATCTTTAAGTAAGATATATCGGAACGTATATCGGTAAGCATGAAACACAGAAACAGACACGCAGGCGGTCGTAACCGCCAGACTTTCTCCCCCGAAGGCATGGCAGGTTCCGGCGAACCCCGCCGTCCTCACGGTCGCGGTGGACACCACGGCGGTGGCCGCCGGGGCGGCCGTCACCGGCTGTTCGATTATGGTGAGATGCGGCTTCTGGTCCTCTCGCTGATTGCGGAAAAGCCGACCTACGGCTACGAACTGATCCGCATGATCGAGGAAAAGTTCGGTGGCAGCTACGCGCCTAGCCCCGGCGTGATCTACCCCACGCTGACCTGGCTGGATGAGGCCGGTTATGCCCGGATTGTCGAAGCCGACGGCCGCAAGAACTACCACATCACGCCGGAAGGCGAGGCGTTCCTGGCCGCCAGCCGTGCGGCCCTCGATGAAATCCTGTCCCGTGCTGCAACAGGTGCGGCAGAGGGCAGGGGAGGTCGCAAGGATGTCCCGATGCCGGTCATGCGCGGCATGGAAAACCTGCGCACGGCACTCCGCCTGAGGCTGCGCAATGGCGGCCTTGATACGGAAGCCGAGGAAAAGATCGCAGCCCTGCTGGACGATGCCGCCCGGGCGATCGGGCAGGTCTGAAAGCGAGGTTTCCTGCCCCAGTTAGCCAGTAGCTCGCCCAGTCAGGAAAGACCCTTAATCCCGCATGTATGGAGGAGCTGTTGTTTACGGACTGTCATGGCGTGGTTTGTGAGTGACCGGATAAAGGTTCCTCACGTTCCAGAATACGCGTTCGGCTATCTGGAACATTAACCGGAATATTACCGGTCCATGAAGAAGTATAAACTCTGGACCAGATATTCTCGATACTATTTTTCACATCGTTCGACCTCACATGTCCGCTGATGCGGGACGATGGATCAGAGGCCGAATCAAAGGATATATCATGAAGTGTTCAATTCTGTTTGCTCTTGCCCTTGGCATCTCCCTTCCGCTGGCAGCTCAGGCCCAATCCCCTGACCAGAACCAGGGCAGCGGGCAGGGCGAACATCGTGGCCATGGCGGTCATGGCCATCACGGTGGCAGGCATGGCGGCCATGGCAACCATGGGAGCCAGGGCGGCGGTCACCAGAATGGTGGTGACCAGAACGGCGGTCCCGGTGGCCAGCGTGATGATCGCGATGGTGAAAACCGCGGCGACCAGAACAATGGCCCCGGCGAGCGTGGCAACCGTGGCAGCGACAGCCAGAATGGCAACGGGAGTGAGCACGACGGTGATCGTGGTGGCGACCATAATGGCGGCTGGAACCAGAACAGCAGCAGTGCCAACTGATCCCGTCCCTCCAGCGGAAGGCCCGGCATATTGCCGGGCCTTTTTTGTTTTGGAAAAGATACCTCGTAACTGGATGATGAGTCGCTCCGGGTAAACGAGTCCTTCTGACCGCGATGGTTGTTTCCGGGAGCCATGTATGAACTCTTGTGGTCTATGAATGGAGACGTCGCCTGTTCTCATGTTCGGTCGGGATACTTGCCATAGTGGACGGAAAGAAGAAAATCTTCGATGGTTTTTTTGATGTAATACTCGCTTTCACGTTCAAGGTTGATATACTCGATTCGGGATCATCGTTCCCGATAGATACTGAATTCTCAAAAATTTTTTCTGTCTAATTTCTTTTGTAAAATAAAAAGCATAGTATTTTGGCGGCACTGACGACGGGGTTGATCTGTTTTGCAGTAATATTTCCTATTAAAATCAAAGAGTTACGTTGATTTTAATAAATGAGTGGGAGTGAGGGAACGTTATTTTCGCTAAATAAAGCGTCTATATTATAAATCTGGTCTGTTTTTTATTATCCTTCAGGATTCATACCCGTCTGGGCATGCGTCCTGAGGGATTTTTTGTGGGTAGATATGGAATGCCATATCGGAACCAATAACGAGTCCTGATACTCTGTTCTTCCAAGTAATGGTCCTGATATCCGTTTCCAGACCAGCACACGGAACATACCCATATTTCCCTCAAACCCACTGATTGCTGGCCGTATCATCGAAAGATATGAAACTGGCAGTAAATATCATGTTCTGCAGGGGAGAAGCGCATGGCCATTCAGCCATCATCGGCAAACAGAAGCCCGTTTGATAAATGGAAGGATGGCATTGATGCTGCCGGGCGTTTCCCAGCCCAGTGGAATGCATGGGACAGTGAAATCCGCCGGACGGTCGATGCATATAACCGGCATTTATCCAGTACACTTGGCTATCATCCGCTGGACTGGCGCTGGATCAAGGCGATTATCTGGGTAGAGACCGGGGCGCACAACCCTGCATGGACCTGCCAGCCCATGCAGATTGGTAATCCGGGTGATCCGGGACTGACTTCGCTGTTGTCTGGAAAGGAGGGTGGTGACCGTATTATGCCACCTGCGTGGAAAGGACGCCTGACAGTTGGGTCCGTCCGGTCCAATCCCGTAGATAACATTCGTGCCGGGGTCGGATATCTGCTTATGAGGATGGCAAACTTCCGGATGGATACGGTTGCCGATCCTAATTCGAGGATCGAGAAAGTTATGGTCACGGCATCGAACAACAATCTGTGGAATATCGCGAGGAACACGGGTACAACAGTTAAAAATCTGCAAAGCCTGAATCCCGGTGTTACGCCAGCCTAGCTTAAGCCAGGAATAGAATTGAAATATCAGAAAGCATCTGAACAACGGGTGATTTTTGGATGGGAAAATATTTCCGCATCCACTGTGGCAGATTTGTATAATCATGCTAATATTTATGATTATACAAGGAAACTGAATTATGTATTCCATCGTGTCGGTCGATAACAAATTTTTAATGCGCCGAAAGATAATTTCTTGTTTTTGTCTAATTCTCTGTATTCCAATGACAGCTATGGCTGAGTGTCTGACCGAAAATGAGTTGAGTGATTTCAGTGGATTATGATTCATGGGTTTGCGATAACCTGATGAGATC
>ERZ746981.467-NODE-467-length-10654-cov-25.846270_pt1 | contig 10654 bp, 15 predicted proteins | sample MGYA00374948_ERZ746981 | MGnify/ENA primary metagenome ERZ746981 (study PRJEB28757, sample SAMN06711160) | food metagenome | host: microorganism | place: China:Harbin | collected 2017-01-30 | study: EMG produced TPA metagenomics assembly of the Analysis of...
GCCCAACACGCCAAAACGGCATACATCAACCCACAGACCCTAACTCAAAACTGAGGGCACGTTCGGGGCAGGGTCACACGATATCGAACTGCCCGGCCTGGGCATCGCGCAGCAGGGTCTGGATGCCGGGGCGCAGGATCATGCTGGCCCCGGAGATCGCAGCGTCACGGTAATACTCCACCACCTGCCAGCCTTCGCGCGTGGCGCGCTCTTCACAGAGACGGAACTGATCCTCGATCGAGGCCGCCCGCTGGTTGTCCGAGGAATAGCGGGCATAGAGCGCGACACGGGTCATGGCGAAACTCCTGGGTTATTATTATCCTATTTCTTAGGAAAACTGACGAATTACTCTCTTGTTTCGATGTGGGATGCGTAATCTCAAAATACATCCCACCCAGAGTTTCTTAATGACGCCACCTAAAACTAAAGCTTTGATATTTTTCTCTTACTACGTCTCGGATGTCCTTTCCTGTCTGGGATTTTCTTGATTTCTTCCATTTCATCTTCCGTCATTTTTACTCTGGCATCCTTAATTTTATCGATAATCGGTGAAATATATTCTATTTTAGATAAATCACTTATGAGTTCTTCAAACGTGTATTCAGATGGATTTACAATTTTATTATTGTATAGTTTTATTTTAATATCTGAATATCTAGAAAATGGATAATTAAAATCCTTACATAGTCTTGATTCTCCTTTTGTGATATTCCTATGGGTGCTTTTTGATATGAGCGCCATTGGAATTAACCAAGAAAGTTGAAGTCTTTTTTTTGCTTCTTCTATATTCCCTTCATTGATAGCTAGAGCAACATAGTTTCTTAGTTGAAGCACAGGAATTGGGTGTTCAAGATCGTTGTTCGTTTCTAATGTATCTATTTGGCGGCAAAAGGGAGGCATTTTCTTTGATGCCCAAGGCAAATGATACTGAGATCTAATTAAATGGTCTATGATGTCTCGAGTAATACGATTACCAACTCTCGAAAACTTTGGATAAAGACGTGTAAAATCTTTTAGAGTTTGCAGTTCTGATTCGAGGCGATTTGGTAGCCAAATCGTCGCCCACTCAATCGCACTGATATCATGCCAACCTGCATTAAACCACATGACCCAGTCGTCAGGAATCATATTGGAGTCTTTTTCAATCACGTTGAGTTTTCCTTGAAATATTATAGAAATTAGGTATCACTTCTTATAGATGTGTGTGATTATCTTGTGCAATAAATTCTTGTTGCGATCACTTGGTCATTACTGTTGCTCTTGAATAGGGAGCCATCCTTTTTTTATTGTTTTGTCATAATTTCCGACGCACGGTGGTACTTTTCTTTTGGCGGGCGAGGACAATGAACTCCGCCTTGATCTGCGTAAACAGGCCCGGCGGGATAAAGCCATAGGCAAAGCTGCTTGGCTTGCCGGGAACCGGCGACACGCCACCACTCGGCCATTCATCGACATTGTGCTCAGAGACGATGACCCAGCTTGGCGCATCATCCAGCCCAATTGCCGCCTTGACCTTCGCCGGAATCTCAATCCCGACTGTATCGCCGGATGGCGGTGTGTGGGTGATTGGGAGAAGCACGACATAACGAGGGCGCAGCATGCTGTCACTGGCAGCAACCAGACAGGCAGGGCGGTCCTTGCCCTGGTTCTGACCGCGCGCGGCTTCATGCGTCCACAGATAGTCGTAACGGACCACGAGGCCCGGTTTTGGTTCAGGGAACGACACGCGCGCCCCTTATTTCAGCAGATCATCGAGATGCGAGTGTTCCGGGTCCATCTCGGCCCGCTCCACGGCGGCCAGCACCACGTCTGACACATCTTCCGTACGATGGCTGCGTTGGGCTGCCGCGCGGAGCCAGTCATAATGATCGGCGGATAGCAGCACATATTCGCGGCGACCGTGGCGGGTAATCTCGACCGGTTCGCGCTGGGCCTGATGCTGGAATTCGCCGAATTTGCGCTGGAATTCGAGGGCACCGACGGTGGGCATGGGTGGATATCCTGCTGAAAAGACGATGTGCGCATTATACGTATAAATCGTCTTTCGGCAAGAATTATCGCGTTGGCCTGATGGGGGAGGGATGCTTCGTCCCTTTCGACCGCGCGGTCTGTTCACGGGCAATCTGGCGTCCGATCAGACGGGCGAGCAAAAGCGCGACATCATCCGCCGACACGTTGCGGGATGAAGCCCTGACGGGCACGACCGTGATCTGTAACTTTTCCTTCGGCGCACGCATGAACCTGTCCCGCCCGGTCGGTTGATCCGTTTCGGAACAAGCATGGTCAAGACGGGACTTACGCGAAAGATGCCATCCAACATCATGCGGATATTAGCGGTCTTTTCGTAAAAACAGCAGCTTCAAAAAGAAAGCAAAGACGGGGAAGAAAGGCCCTTCGCCTCTCTTCCCCCAAACGCCGCCTACAGAGTAGCAGGGCCGCGCGACGGCGCAGGGCGTTGCCCCGCTGGCGCGCAACCCGGCCACTCCCGCCGTCATTTGTCCCCAACTCTCCCGCGCGGTCACCCGCCTCCGGGAAGCACGCAGGGTGCTTCCACCGGCGATTTTACCAGCCAAGGAGTCAGGGACATGACCGACAATGCAAAAGGGGCCTTCCGTAATGTAATCCACCACGGCGACAGTGTTGCCCTCATGCGGGCGATGCCGCGCGGGAGCGTGGATTTCATCCTTACCGACCCGCCCTATCTGGTGAACTACCGGGGCCGGGACGGGCGGACGGTGCGCAATGACGACAACGCCGCATGGCTCCGGCCCGCGTTTAACCAGATGCACCGTGTTCTGAAAGACGGCGGTTTTGCCGTATCCTTCTATGCCTGGAACCGGATTGACCTGTTTATGGCGGCATGGAAGGCAGCGGGCTTCCGGCCCGTTGGGCACATCATTTTCCGCAAGTCCTATGCGTCATCCTCGCGTTTCGTCCGCTACACCCACGAAGCGGCCTATCTGCTTGCCAAGGGCGACGCCAAACTGCCCTGCCAGCCCATCCCGGACGTGATCGACATGCCCTATTCCGGCAACAGGATGCATCCGACGCAGAAGCCCGTCGCTGCACTTCTCCCGCTGGTCCACGCCTTCTGCCTACCCGGCGGGCTGGTACTGGACCCGTTCGCGGGGTCCGGTTCGTCCCTGGTGGCGGCGCAGCATCTTGGCCGCGACTGGCTGGGCATGGAACTGGACGAAGCCCATGCCGCCACAGCCTCCCGGCGGCTGGCCTACTGGGGCGAGAGGCGGGCGGCGTAAGCCCCCGCTTTTTCTCTTTCCGGCCTGTTCCCGCTTCGGGACAGTCGCGCGCCGATCCCAGCGGATCGGCGGCGGGGACGCGCGGCCCGATGGCCCGCGCGTGCGGCGCTCGCCGGGCAAGCGCCCGGCGAGCATCTTTCTTCCTTACCGGCCCGAATAACCGGTCTGACCCCAATCTCTCTTGTGCCGTGACAACGCGACGCCCCGCGTCGCGAGCGGAAGGGGCCTGCGGCCCGTCCATTTTGTTATCTGTTGCGATCTGGTCGATCTGTTTTCGTAATCAAACGATCTGAAAATGGCGCTTTACAGCAGGAATCCGCGAAAAAACATGATGTTGAACCCGTTTTCCGCGCCATTACGGCCCGAGCAGGAGCGCGACTCATGCCGGAAACAGAACTCGCCTGGGAATATCTGCGCCGGATGCCTGAATACCGGCATGATTACGCACTCTGGTCAAGACTTGTACCGGACACGCCCCCATTTCGTACGCTCGCGCATAAATGGGGGTTGGTTTGTTCCGGTTGATCCCACCCTGCCATCAGAGAGGGCCAGTCTGTTCTGGCTGTATCAGTTTCTCCCGCTCATTATTCCCCTCGAACTGGCACCGGCGCGGCTGGGTGCCAGCCAGCGCACGGTGCCGTGGTCTGTTTTTGAGGCCGCACGACGTTCTCTCGATGCCGAAGGCTGTTATCTGATCTGGATCGAGCGCGGAATCACGCATCGGTTCTGGCTGGACGAGGAACCCGCCGCCGGGCGTCATTACTGCGCCGCCCTTGTTCCCGACGATATGGGCAGCGTCCGTGCCTGGGCTTTCCTGCGCTTTTGCCATGCCCTTTCCGGTTGCGCCGATCCCGGTCCCTATCGCGCCATGACACCGCGCACCGCACTTCTTTACCGCCAGTCCCTTGCGGCGATGGATGCGAGGGCAGCGGGAGCCAGCGAATGGGAGATCGGCCAGAGCCTGTTCGGATACCAGCGGTCGCGGGACGAGTGGAGCGACAATGCGGCGCGCGGGCTGGTGCGGCGCACGCTGGCGCTCGGACGGCGGACACTGGCGGGAGGCTATCGGCGGTTTCTGACGTGGCAGGCTGGTGGGGGTAACCGCAGGCCACGCATCTGACGGGGTGCCAGTTACCCGACGAGGCTGCCATTCCCGCGTAAATTCACCTGTTATCCTGATTAGGACATAAATCCTTCGATTCTACCGCCAGTCTTTTGATCGCACATTTGGCGCTTCCTGCGTGCCGGAGTGCAGTGACGGCGGCAAGTGAGGGATGGCCGTTTTTCGCTCTCCCTAAAAACGACCATCCCGGCAGTGCCGGTTCTTCGCCAGCCTTCCCGTGTCGGGCCGTCCCTGTCGGAGGCCCCCACGAGAAGGACACCATCATGATCCACCTGCCTAATTCCATGTCACCGCGTCTGCTTCGCACTACGGAGGCGGGGCATTTTCTGGGCCTGTCGGGGCGCACGCTGGAAAAGCATCGCTCGATGGGCACCGGTCCCATCTATCACAAGATCGGCGGGCGCGTCGTCTATGCCCTGGACGACCTCACCGCGTGGCTGAACGCCAGCGCGCGGCGTTGCAGCGGCCCCCAGGGCGAAATCCCTGCCCGGCGCAGGGGAGAGCCGTCATGACCACCCCCTGCGCCCAGATCGAACTGACCTGGATCGAAAAGCGCGTCGAGCAATGGCTGCGCTTCGGTCATCCCGTGGAGGACCGTATCCTTGACCGCCGCCGAAGGCTGATGCGCTTCGCGCCGGGCAGCGTGTTCGCCTTCGTCCGCTGGACGGCCAACGATTATGGCACCGTCATTTCCTGCATCGACATCGTGCGAAGCGTCAACGCGGGCGAGGATTTCCAGACCATTCCCTTCGTCCGTCCCGGCGGGGAGTCCCTGCTGGCGCTGTCCGGCTGGCCCAAGGTCCGGCGCGCGCTGGAGGCGATCGACGCTATCGAGGCGATGGCCCTCGACCCATCCGCCATATCACCCGATTACTGGCGGCAGGTCGGCGCGCGGGTTGCCGCCGGGCAGCGGGTTTCGCCTTATACGCGCGAGCGCCATGAAGCATGGCTTGCGCGCAGGAGGCTTCTGTCATGACCCGGCGCGCCTGGTTCTTCGGCACATACTTTGTCGTGATGGCGGTGGGCGTGTCCACCGCCATCCATGTCACGCCCCGGCTGCTCTGGAACGAGACGGCCAGCATGCCGGTCGGGCTGTATCGGGTCCAGCCCGACAGCGCGCTCCGTGTCGGGGATATCGCCGCGATCCGGTTGCCCGACCGGCTGGCGCTGCTGCTGGCAAAGCGGGGTTATCTGCCGTTCGGCGTGCCCTTGCTGAAACCCGTCGCGGCATTGCCGGGGCAAGACGTGTGCAGGGTAAAAAACACTATCAGCATCGACGGCGCACATGCTGGCGACGCGCTTGATAGCGACCACCGACGACGCCCGCTGCCTGTCTGGCAGGGCTGTCATCGTCTCTCGCCCGGCGAGATTTTCGTCATGAACCCGGCGGAACCGCGCAGCCTCGATGGACGGTATTTCGGCCCGCTTTCAGCAAGCGCCGTGATTGGGCGCGCGGTCCCGCTCTGGCTTCCCGTTTCTCATGTTCCCCAAATAAAAGGAGATCGGTCATGATCCATCTTGGCACATTCACGCATACGACCAACGGGTTTTTCGGCCAGATCACCACCTTCCTGATGGCCGACGATCTCTCCATCGTTCCGAATGAGAACCGCACATCGGAAAACGCCCCCGATTATCGTGTCCTGCGTGGTCTGGAGGATGAGGCCGCGCAGGTTGGCTGCGCCTGGGTACGACAGAATGAGCGCTTCGGTCTGTGGCTTGCCGTGCTGATCGACGACCCGCTGTTTGCTTCTCCGTTGCGTGCCCGGCTGATGCCCGAGCGTGACGGTTCCGACAGTTTCCGGCTGGTCTGGAATCGTCCCGATCCGCGTCATGCTTCACGTTAAAAACGCACTCAGTCTGCTGGTGGTTTGCAGCGGCATTGCAATGCCCGTGCAGACTGCCAGCGCCGCGCCGTTCGATGCCTATGTCAGCGAGGCGGCCACACGGGCGAATATCCCGTCCGCATGGATCACGGCGGTGATGCGCGCGGAGAGTCAGGGTGATGCTTCTGCGGTATCACCCAGGGGCGCGATGGGCCTTATGCAGATCATGCCCGACACGTGGCGGGAACTGCGCGCGGCGTTGAATCTTGGAGCCGATGCATACGACCCCCACGACAATATTACGGCGGGTGCGGCCTATCTCCGATGGCTGCATGACCGCTACGGCGATGCGGGTTTTCTCGCTGCCTATAATGCCGGGCCGGGGCGCTATGAACAGCTTCTGACAACAGGAAAAACGCTGCCCGGCGAGACGAAAAAATACGTTGCCAGAGTGATCCGTCTGCTGCGTGGAGAGGCGGTCGGCAGCACGATTTCTGATGCGGATTTTGTCAATCAATCGCACGCCGAAATGCCATCTGGAAATCGGCTTTTTGTCGGCCCGTTGGCATTCCAAACCGTCGTCCAGAATGCGCCGGAGGTGATGCCGGTTTCTGATCACGTGATGCGATTTGAGGCCCCACCTCGTGGCCTGTTTGTCCCCGTCTCGCAAAAGAGCGCGCCGTGACGCGGTTTTGGTGGGTTTATAGTATTTGTGCGCAGTCTGGCGTATAGTCTCCGGTATTGTGAAAGATCGTTTTATGGCATGGTAAGAACAGAAATCGTGAGGGCAAGATAAAGGCATCCGGCACTCCTGACGCAGCGTCCGGGATTTTATTCTGTCTGCACATGGGGTTGGGGGATTTCTGACTGGCACTCCAGAAAACAGGTCACTGAGCCACGATTTTTCAGAAATGGCGGTTAACCGCCTCTTGCGCTGGCACTCTTCCTGAAACCGGCCCTTTTTGGGGAGGATTTCCATGAACCGGGATGACGAGAGCGGCTTCCGTCCCCGTCCGGGACGTATCCGCTCGAAAGGCAGCGCGGGCAGGCAGCACCTGAGCTTCCTGTCCGCTATGCGCAGGCAGGTGCGTGCCCGGTCGCTGACTCCCGCCGGAAAAGGGGCAGGGGCGTCGCCAGCGCCCCGTTGTCCAGGGCGTGCAGCACCCATGCGACAGGGTGTCGGGCGAGGACGGGGCGCGTCCTTTGTCCGTGCCCGTGGCGTTGCGGGATGGAAGCACCGGCAGCCAGGTTTCCGACGGGTGACCGTGAAGGCGCGGGTGGTGCGGCAGGCTGGCAGGGGCGGTGGGGCCGCTGCCCATTTGCGCTATATCCAGCGCGACGGGACTTCCCGCGACGGGGAGCGCGGCGTCCTCTATGGCGCGGACACCGATCGTGCCGACGGAAAAGCGTTTCTCGAACGCGGGGCGGACGACCGGCATCAGTTCCGCATGATCGTCTCACCCGAGGACGCCGACCGCATGTCGGACCTCACGGCGTTCACGCGCGACCTGATGATGCAGATGGAAGCCGATCTCGGCACACCTCTGGACTGGGTGGCGGTTAACCATTTCAACACCGCCCATCGTCATGTGCATGTCGTCGTCAATGGTCGTGATGATTTCGGGGAAAATCTGGTCATCAATGGCCAGTATATCGGTCAGGGTATTCGCGAACGCGCCTCCGAACTGGTGACGCTGGAACTCGGTCCCGTCACCGAAATCGAACAGCGCCACAAGCTGGAAGCCGAGATCGGCCATGACCGTTTCACGCGGCTGGATCGCGCCCTGCTGGATCAGGCAAAAGAGGGGCGCATCGACATGCGCCCCGGCGTTGAGAGGGCGGCAGGAAATGACGTGGACAGGAACCTTCGCCTGTCCCGTCTGGCGAAGCTGGAGCGCATGGGGCTGGCGCAACAGACCGAACCCGGCATCTGGGAACTGGATGGCAGGCTGGAGGATACTTTGCGCGCCCTGGGTGAGCAGGGCGACATCACGAAGCAGATGCACCGGGCGCTGAAGGCGCGCAGCCCGGAGCAGGAACGTGACCTGGCGCATTTCCGTCTGCATGGCGAGGTGCCCGATGCGCCTGTTACCGGGCGGCTGATCGACCGGCATCTCAGCGACGAACTGGGGGAGAAACTATCCCTTGTCGTGGACGGGATCGACGGGCGCGTGCATCACATCGCCGGGTTTGATCCCGCGCAGATGGAGGACATACCTAGCGGCGCGATCGTCAGCATTGGTACCGCCAGTGCCCGCGCGCGTCCATCCGATCGGACTATCGCCGCGATGGCGCGGGAGGGGATTTGCCGGCCTTCGGAGCATCTGGACCGGTTGCAGCTTGACCGCTGGCAGGTGAAGGGTAATCCCGAGGAACTGGTGCAGGGGCACGTCCGGCGGCTGGAGGCCCTGCGCCGCGCAAGTATCGTTGAACGGCTGGACGCGGACCACTGGCGCATCCCCGAGGATTTCGCGCAGCGCGCTGCCGCCTATGACGCCGCGCGATCCCCGAAAGCCAGTATCCGTCTGCTGTCCACGCTGGATCTGGAAGCCCAGATCGGTTCGGATGGGGCGACATGGCTGGATCGCAGGCTGGTCGGCGGACGGGGGGACAGGGACCGCGTGGAAGCCGGGTTCGGGCGCGAGGTCGGGGACGCTATGACCCGGCGGCAGGAACACCATATCGCGCGGGGTGACGCCATCCGTGATCCTGATGGGGCCACACGCTACCGCCGCAACCTGCTGGCAACACTGGAGACACGGGAGGTCGAGCGTGTGGGGCAGGGGATGGCGGAACGCAAGGGGCTGTCCTGGCATCGTATGGGGCCGTTCGAGAGCATCTCCGGCAAGCTGTCAGGGCCGGTGCATCTGGCCAGCGGCAGCTATGCCCTGCTGGAGAACAGCCATGAGATGGCGCTGGTGCCCTGGAAGCCCGGGATCGGGCGCTACCTCAATCGGGACATGACGCTGACCATCGGTGAGGACGGCGGAATCGGCTGGGAAATCGGACGCTCGCGCGGACTGGGGCTATAGGGAAACAACACGACCAGACCTATTTCTTACGTAAACGCCGCCGATTGTACGACAGCGCCTGTTTACGGCTTGCAGCGGTGACGGAAAGCGTCACGATTGCCGGAACCCCTCAATCCCGGAGGTTGTGATGCCCGTCCGTCGGCGCATGAATGTGTATTTTGAGACCGGTCTGCTGAACGAGGTCTCGCTTCTGGCTGCCCGGCGAAAGGTGTCAAAATCCGCCGTGGTAGAAATGGCCGTGCAGTCGTTCTTCACGGGTGATGATTCCGGGCAGCGGGAAGCCGCGATCATCCGGCGTCTGGATCATCTCTCCCGCCAGATGGAGGGGATGGACGAGGATCTGTCCATTCTGGGGGAAACGCTGGCGCTGTATGTGCGGGCATGGATGAACGCCCGGCTTCCCATGCCGCCAGAGGCGCAGGAGGCCGCGAAAGCGCGTGGACAGGAGCGCTATGAGAGGTTCCTGACCGTGCTCCTGCGCAACCTCGCCACGCGGGACCGGTTTCTCAGGGAACGCAGCCGCGATATCGCGGCCTTCCGGGAACACCGCGTGGTCACTCCGTCCCCTGACGAGCCAGACGGAGCAGGGCGGTCAGGGGCGGGGTGACATTGTGTCGTGACCAGGCGGCAAAGAAGGGCAGGATGACCGGTTCCTCGCCGACAGGACGGAATACCACCCCGTCAAGCGTCAGGCCCTGCGCCGATTGTGTGGTGAGCGCGACACCCAGACCGAGTGACACCAGCACCATCAGCGTATCCCGTCCGACACGCAGCGTCTCAATCAACGGGGCGGCATCTATGGCCCGCAGATACCGTCCCGCCAGTTCCATCAGCCCGGTGCTGATGCCGTCCGTGCGGCTCAGGAACCTGCGTCCCGCGAGATCAGCCCAGCCCACCCGGTTCTGCGCCGCCAGAGGATCATCCTGCGGCAGGGCGATGACCATCTCTTCGGTCCAGAGCGGGCAGGTTTCGAGGAAGTCATGCAGCGGAGCTTCCGTGAACAGGAAATCGGGCGCGAACAGCACATCCACCCGCCGGGCGCGCAGATCGCCCAGCACGTCCTGCGGGGCGGTTTCCTGTGGGCGAAGCACGATCTCGGGGAAAGAAGTATGAAAGGCGCGCAGCAGGTCGGCCAGCGCACCCGTGACGATGGGGGATTGCAGGCCGATGCCCAGCACGTCACGGCGCCCATCGCGCCCCAGATCCGTTGTGCCCACGGCACGGCCAATCTGAAGCAGGGCCGGGGCGATCAGGTCGAGAAAGGCCCTGCCATGCAGGGTGAGGCGCAGGGACTGGAAGCGGCGACGCTCGAACAGCGTCACCCCAAGGGCCTCTTCCAGTAACCGGCCGCTTAAGGCCGCCGTTGATCATGCGGCCTGTTTGTGAAGATCTGTCACGGGTTTCCAGTTCCATGGC
>ERZ746981.468-NODE-468-length-10646-cov-999.346674_pt1 | contig 10646 bp, 9 predicted proteins | sample MGYA00374948_ERZ746981 | MGnify/ENA primary metagenome ERZ746981 (study PRJEB28757, sample SAMN06711160) | food metagenome | host: microorganism | place: China:Harbin | collected 2017-01-30 | study: EMG produced TPA metagenomics assembly of the Analysis of...
TCTTCTTCTTCCACAATGGCGGTATTGCCGCGCGTGGGGCGGAAGCGGCCTTCGCGCAGCGCTTCCTCGATATCCTCCAGCGAGGCACCCCGTGTTTCCGGTACCATGAAATACACGAACAGGACCGACAGCAGGTTCACACCCGCATAGAACCACATGGTCCCCCCCAGCGTGATCTTGGTCACCAGCGTCAGCGCCGTGCTGGTGACCAGCAGGTCACTGCCCCACAGCATGGCGGAGTGCAGGCTGGTGGCGTTGCCGCGCATGGACAGCGGGAACATTTCCGCCCCCAGCAGCCAGCCCACCACCTGGATGCCACCAGCATTGAACACCATGAACAGCAGCATGAAGACAATGATCAGCCAGCTTCCCATGCTGCCCGGCTGCGGATGCATGAGGAACATGACGCCAAGCCCGATCAGGCTGAGCACGCTGCCCGGCCCCATCACCAGCACCAGACGGCGGCGGCCGATCCGGTCCACGATGTTCGAACCCAGAATGGTCATGACCAGGTAGATGATCGAGATGCCGATGCTGGCCATCAGCGCCGAGGAACTGCCAAATCCCGCATCCGACAGGAAGGTCGGCGCGTAGTAGATCATCATTTCAAGGCCGCCAGCCTGCGTGAAGAAGGCAACGCCAAGGGCCGCGATCAGGGCCGGGCGCACCCAGGGCTGGCGGATGCCGCGCCAGCCGCTGTCACGCGGGTCGGTTTCCTCATTCGCATTGGCATGGATGCGGCGCATCTCGCGGCGGATGTCGCGCTCGGAAGTACGGATGCGCTGAAGCTGCTCCAGTGCGGAATCAAGGCTTTCATGCTCGGCCGCCCAGCGCGGGCTCTTGGGCAGGAAGAACATGGAGATGAACACCACCGCCGCCGGGATGGCGGCAATCGCCACCATCGGCCGCCAGCCCCACGCATCGCGTGCGGCAAAGCCGATGACATTGGCGGCAAAGATGCCAATGCCGATGGCGATGTTGAACATGGTCACCATGTGCCCGCGCTTGTGGGCGGGTGCCAGTTCGGAAATGTACATCGGCACTACCTGCGTGGACCCGCCAACCGCAAGGCCAAGGAACACGCGCGAGATGATGAGCGTATAGACATCGGGCGAAAAGGCGCAGGCCAGTGCGCCGAGCACAAAGATCGCGGTCACGATCATGATGGATTTGCGCCGGCCGTAATGTTCGGACAGCCATCCGGTCAGCAGTGACCCGATAACCGCGCCCGCCAGGATGGCGGAGGCCACCATCTCCTGCAGGAAGCTGCTCAGGTGGAAATCACGCGTGATGAGCAGCAGGGCGCCCGAGACAATGCCGGTATCGTAACCATAGAGGCCGCCACAGATGGCGGCCACGATGGCTGCGAGCCACAGGGTCTTGCGCGCGTTGGGGGAAATCTCGATCTGTGACAGGTCGGGTAGCGGTTCGGTCTGCTGGTCTGGCCGGGCGGTTGGTACCTGGGTATTCATACGGGGCCTTTCCCTTTCTTGTTGTTATAATAATCCGTGCCCGACCGGTTGGTTCCCCCTATGGCGTAGCCACATCTGGCGGAGACGGCGGGACAAGCGCTGACTTCATGCTGGCGATCTGGCGCATGGCGTCGTGCAGGCCGGACCAGTCATCCGCCGTGGCGATGGGCTGCCACAGGGCTTCCACTGTTTCCACCGGCATCATATGGGGCGTCTCACCGCGAAAATACGGATGCGACAGATCGATACCGGGCGCAGGCTCATGCTGCATGATCCCGTCCCGCAGGGTTCTGAAACCGTCCTGCGCATAGAAGTCGGAACGCAATCCTGACAGGGCACGTTTCTGGCTCTGGGCGCCACCATACCAGTCAAAAAACAGAAATTCAAACCCAATCTGGCTTTCTTCCATGAAAGAAAACAGATCTGTGCGCAGGATGGTCGAAGATTTTCTTGAAATCTCTTTCAGGCCAAGCCGACACAGCACTGAAATATCAAGAAAACGTTCATAACGTTTCCAAAAATCATCAAATATACTTTGGATCTTCTCAAGGGTGGAAAGGGCGATCAGGCATTCCCCCAGCCGGGCCACGTTCCACATCATCGCCTCGGGCTGGCGGCCATAGGCATACAGGCCGGAATGGTCGAAATAGGCGGCGGTGAAGCTGGGGTTGAAGCTGGGCAGGAAGCGCCACGGTCCGTAATCGAAGCTCTCGCCGGTAATGTTGATGTTGTCGGTGTTGAGCACCCCATGCACGAAGCCCGCTGTCATCCATTGCGCCGTCATTTCCGCCATGCGGGTGGTGGCGGCGTCATACAGGGCGGCGGCGGGGTCGGGTTCGTTGGCCAGGTGGGGGTATTAGGTCTCGATCACATAGGCCACCAGATGCTTCAGGCTGGTGCTGTCCTGCAGGGCCACCAGGCGCTGGAACGTGCCGATGCGGATGTGGGAATGGCTGAGCCGTGCCAGCACGCAGGAGCGCGTGGGCGATGGCTCGTCGCCACGGTGCAGGTTTTCCCCCGTTTCGATCACGCTCAGGGTGCGGGAGGTGCGCACGCCCAGCGCGTCCAGCCGTTCGCTGGCCAGCATTTCGCGCACGCCGCCCTTGAGTGTCAGCCGCCCGTCCCCGCCGCGTGACCATGGCGTGGTGCCGCTGCCCTTGGTCCCGATATCCAGCAGGCGGCCATCCACCGCGTCCAGAAGCTGGGCAAACAGGAAGCCCCGCCCATCCCCCAGGTCGGGATTGTACGCACGGAACTGGTGGCCATGGTAGCGCAGCGCCAGCGGCCGGGGCAGCGAGCCGGGCAGCGGGTCGAAATAGCCGAAATGACGGACCCATTCCGCATCATCCAGTGTGTCGAGGCCGATGCGCGGTGCCACGTCGTTATTGCGGTAGCGCAGGATATGGGCGGGGAAGCGGGCCGCCTGCACCACGTCATAGAATTCATCGCCCAGCCTGCTGTGGTGGGTGGCGGGGTGGTAGTGGTTGGAAAATGGCATTTTGATCTGCTTTATGTGTGATAATGATTAATTACTGTCCGTACTGGCCAGCGGCAGGTTGAGCGAGAAGGCCGAACGCGCCCGCAGGCAGCAGGCGACTTCATGTTCGGAAACATCACGGATGCGGGCGGGTGTCCAGCGGGGGGCGTTGTCCTTGTCAATCAGCAGGGCCCGCACGCCTTCGGCAAAGTCGGGGCGGGCGAGCATGTGGCAGACAAGCTGGAATTCCTGCTCCAGCGCATGGTCCAGATCAGGCAGCCTGCGGGCCGCATGCCATGCGGCAAACGTCACCCATAGTGAGAACGGGCAGGCGCGCTGCATGGCGGCAAGGTCCGCCTGTGCCCAGTCCGCGCCATGGGAACTTAACCGACCCATCAGTTCGGGCATGTCCGGTGCGCTGTAGACCGGGGCGATTTCCGCCGTGTCCGGCCCGGCATCAAGCGGTGGGCACGGGGGCAGGCTGTCCATCACCACGCCTGCGGGCTGATGGGCCAGGGCGTCCCGTATGCTGTCCAGCCGGCTGGAGACCACCTGCCGGTCGGCAAAGCCCGCGGCAAGGGCGGCGGTTGCGTTCATGCGGCCCGCCGTCAGGGCCAGGCGCAGCCCGCTCAGGCCGGGCGCGCGGGAAAGCAGGTACGACCCCCCCGCATCGGGTGTCAGGGCAATGGCGGTCTCTGGCATGGCAAGGCAGGAGCGTTCGGTCACCACCCGGTAACGCACATGCCCCCCCAGCCCGATGCCGCCGCCCATTGCAATCCCGTCCATGAAGGAGACGACAGGCTTGGGATAGCCCGCCAGCAGCGAGGCCATCCGGTAGCTTGTGCGGAAGGGGGTTGCGGCGGCGGCCACGCCCCCGGTTTCCAGCCGGGCGCGGATGGCGCGGATGTCACCACCCGCGCTGAAGGCTTTCGGGCTGGCGCTGTCCAGCAGCACGGTCTCGATGCCCGGATCATCACGCCATGCCAGCAGACAGGCACCGATGGCGTGAAACATGTCCATGTTCAGGGCATTGAGCGCGCGCGGGCGGTTGAGCGTGATGCGCCCCAGCCTGCCGGTATGGGTGATCTCGATCAGTTCAGGCTCCATGCTGCGACTCCTTGCGCGTTTGCAGTGTTCAACCGGGGTAGAATGCGCTACCCCGACTGTTGTCCGGCGTCACGGCTGCGTGCGGACCACAGGCATGCAACAGGGACCGAGGCAGAGCACACCATGGGGATTGACGCCCTCACTTTCCGTAACGCCATGGCGCGTCTGGGCGCGGCGGTAAATGTCGTGACCACCGGCACGCTGGATGATCCGGCGGGTTTTACCGCCTCTGCCGTATGTTCGGTTACCGATACGCCGCCGACCGTTCTGGTCTGCGTCAACCGCGCGTCGCGCGTGCGGGACCGTTTCAGGGTGGATGGGGCCATGTGCGTCAACGTTCTGGCAGGGGACCAGCAGGACATCTCGGGTGTGTTCGCAAGCCCGCTGGAACAGGCTGAACGTTTCCGCGCCGGCCACTGGTCCACGCTGACCAGCGGTGCCCCCGTACTGGAGGAGGCTGTGCTGTCGCTTGACTGCCGGATCGAACGGATTGTGGAGGTTGGCACCCATAGTGTCATGTTTGGCGTGGTGGAAAGCCTGCGCAGCAGCACGCCACGTGGTGGGCTGGTCTATTTCAACCGTACCTACCATACCCTGCCCCACGAATAACACAGGCAAAGGGTAGGGAAGTTTTTGGTGAAGCTTTTTTCAAAAAGCTTCGAAGAATGCCGCCTTTTTGAAAAAAGGCGGCGCCCAAAAACTTTTATTCTTTATCAGGGATTTGTTTTCCCCTCACTCTTAAGGGAAAAACCAGCTTTTTGACGCATGCAGGACCGGATGTGCCGATACCGGAGGGAACGCGCGCCATGGGGAACAGACAGTATACACAGAGCATGTCTGCTGGCAGGGTTCCTGTCTTGACGCTGCACGGGCTGATCTGGATACATGCTGGGCTTGCGCTGTTCGTGGCGCTGATGGCCATGTGGGTGGACCACCTGCCGGACTGACCCCTGCCCCATCGGGCGCAGGGCCTGCCCCGGCGGCCGGATACAGGAGGGCGTGCAGTGACCCGCGTGATACAGATGGATACGGCTGGCCCCCGGCCACAGGCGGGCATGCAGCCCCTGCTCGACCAGGCCAGCCGGCTGTGCCACGAGCGTGGTGTCAGGCTGACCGAAATGCGCCGTCTTGTGCTGGAACTGGTGCTGGCGGCCGAACGTCCGCTGGGTGCCTATGACCTGCTGGAGCAGTTGCGGGCAAGCCGGGGCAAGCCGGTGGCGCCGCCCACGGTCTACCGGGCGCTGGACTTCCTGATGGAACAGGGGCTGATCCACAAGATCGAACGCCTGTCCGCCTTCGTGGGCTGCCGCCACATGCTGGAGTCGGGACATCTATGTCACGGGCATGGCCATGTCCATGCGGCCCAGTTCCTGATCTGCAGCCAGTGCGGACGGGTGACGGAACTGGATGATCCCCATATCCTGAAAGCCCTGGTCGAGGTAACGCGCGCGCGTGGCTTTACGGTCAGGCAGAGCACGATCGAGGCCGAGGGCATGTGTGCCGCCTGCGCCTGATCCGCCGCCCGCAGCAGGCAGGATCATAACGGTTTTCGGGCATGGATTGAGGCACGGACATGGCGCAACGCCGAAAAGGCCGGATGGCGGAACTGCCCTTTGCGCCCCAGCCACGCGCCCGTGGCCCGAAGCGCCGCCCGCGTGGGCCGGATGTGGCCGCATCCCCGCCGCCGGCAGCCCTGCCCCCACAGCCTGACCTGTTCGCGGCCCCCGTGGCTGCGGGGCGCAGGCTGACCTATCTCGATAACGCGGCCCTGGGCCTGGCACGGGTGGACATGCGGGGCTGGCGGGCAGGCGAAGACCCGGACAGCTACCTGTATCATGTAACGCAACGTGACGAGATGGAGACGATACAGGCCCGGGGCACGATCCTGTTTTCCCCCCGCGCGCCGCTGGTGCTGACCGAACGCCCCGGTGTCGCGCCATGGCTTGCAAACATGATGGAAGTCATGGAACAGGACACGATTGCGGGCCATAGTGACGAAACCCCGGTCGTTTTTCGGGTAAAACGATTTTTAATCGATGAACTGCTGGAACATGATCCAGACCGGACGCGAAGATATGGTGTATCGTTTTTTCTGCTGACGGGCCTGACCCGTTCCGACTGACACGATCACCGGCAACAAGAAGAATATTTAAAGGACCGGCCATAATGGACAACAAGACAGCCGCCACTACGCCACCCACCACCAGTTTTGATACGGCACGGCTGCGTACCCTCATCATTGGCTGCCTTGCAGCCCTTGCCGGCCTTATGGCGGGGCTGGACATCGGGGTCATTTCCGGTGCGCTGGACCTGCTGGCCAGCACGTTCCATGCCACGACCATCCAGCAGGAATGGATTGTCAGCGCCATGATGGCGGGGGCCGCCGTGGGGTCGCTGTGCGGGGGGTGGATGTCCCACCAGATCGGGCGCAAGCATGCGCTGCTGGTGGGGGCGGCCGTATTCGTGGCGGGCTCGCTGGCCTGCGCGCTGGCATGGTCGATACCGTCCATGATCGCGGGCCGCCTGATCATGGGGCTGGCCATTGGTGTCGCGGCCTTCACCGCGCCGCTCTACCTGTCCGAGATTGCCAGCGAACAGGCGCGTGGCGCCATGATCTCGACCTACCAGCTCATGATCACGGCGGGCATCTTCATCGCCTTCCTCAGCAATACCATGTTCAGCTATTCGGGTAACTGGCGCGGCATGTTCGCGGTGGCGGCCGTGCCGGGCGTGCTGTTCCTGATCGGGGTGCTGTTCCTGCCCTACAGCCCGCGCTGGCTCATGATGCGTGGCCGCCGCAAGGAAGCGCTGGCCGTGCTGGAGGACCTGCGCAACGACCATGGTGTAGCCATGCAGGAAATCCAGAACATCAGCCGCCAGCTCCAGCAGAAGCAGCGCGGCTGGAGCCTGCTGCGCAACAATGCCAATTTCCGCCGCTCCATCTTCCTGGGCATGGGGCTGCAGGTCATGCAGCAGCTGGCGGGCGTGAACGTGGTGATGTACTACGCACCCAAGATCTTCGCGCTGGCGGGCTATGTCGGCCCCGCGCAGCTGTGGTGCACCGCCATGGTGGGGCTGGTGAACATGCTGGCCACCTTCATCGCCATTGGTCTGGTGGACCGCTGGGGCCGCAAGCCCATCCTGTATACCGGCTTCATCATCATGGCCGTGGGCATGGGGTGCCTGGGCTTCATGCTCAACCGGCCCCATCTGGGGCAGACGGAGCAGATCATCGCGGTGTTCATGCTGCTGATCTACATCTCCGGCTTCGCCATGTCGGCCGGTCCCCTGATCTGGGTGCTGTGTTCGGAGGTGCAGCCGCTGCAGGGGCGTGACCTTGGCATTTCCATCTCCACGCTGACCAACTGGATCGCCAACATGATCGTGGGCGCAAGCTTCCTGTCGCTGTTGCAGTGGCTGGGCAACGGCCCGACCTTCTGGCTGTTTGCCGGGTTCAACCTGTTCTTCGTGCTGGTGACATGGCGCTTCATTCCCGAAACGCGGGACATGTCGCTTGAAAAGATCGAACAGCGCCTGATGGCGGGCCTGCCGCTGCGTGAGATCGGGCGCGGCCGGCCGCTGCCGGATGGCCAGTAAGTTATAAAAGTTTTTGGTGAAGCTTTTTTCCAAAAAGCTTCAAAGAATGCCGCCTTTTTGAAAAAAGGCGGCACCCAAAAACTTTTATCCTGTTTTGTTAAGTTATTAGTCCGGCTGCCAGCCATCAAGCTGTAGCGCTACCCCGGCCAGGTACAGGCTGCCGCATATGATCACCCGCGCCGGGGCAGGGTTGGCCCCCGCGCTGGCCGCCAGATGGGCTAGTGCTGCATGCAGCGTGGGGCCTGCGGTGGCCCGGCCCCCCGATGCGGCTACAATATCGGCCACCGGCTGGGCCAGGTGCTGCCCCGGTTCTGCCACGGCCTGAATGCTGGCGGCCCCCGGTAGCAGTGGCGCCAGGAAGCCGGTGGCGTCCTTTGTCTGTTTCATGCCGATGACCAGATGCGTGGGCCGGTCTGGCCATGCCGCCATGACATGCGCCAGCACCTCGCCCGCCCCGGGGTTATGGCCACCATCCAGCCAGAGTTCCCAACCATCGGGCAGCAGGGCCGCAAGCCTGCCGTTCAGGCGCTGCATGCGGGCAGGCCAGCGTGCCTGCGCGATCCCGGCCCATGCCCTGTCTGGCAGGGCCAGCGGGCTTGCGCGCAGGGTGGCGATGGCAAGCCCTGCGTTATCAATCTGGTGGGCACCGGGCAGGCCGGGCAGCGGCAGGTCCAGCGTGCCATGGGCATCACGGTAGTGCAGGCTGGCTCCATCCGCGCGGGTGGTGATCGACCATTCATGGTCCCGCCGGTACAGGGGGCTGGCCTTTTCACCCGCCGTGCGGGCCAGCACGGCCATGACCTCGGTCGGCTGGCGGCCGGTGGCCACGGGCACGCCGGGTTTGATGATGCCTGCCTTCTCGGTCGCGATGGCCGCAAGCGTGTTGCCCAGAAAGGCTTCATGGTCCATCGAGATGGCGGTAATGGCGCAGGCGGCAGGATGCTGGATGACATTGGTGGCGTCATACCGCCCGCCCAGACCCACTTCCACAATGGCCAGATCCGCCGGATGGCGCGCGCACAGCACGAAGCCGGCGGCGGTCAGCACCTCGAACACGGTAATCGGGGCGCCGGCGTTGATCTGCTCGATTTCCTCCAGCACGGCTGCCAGTTCGCGCTCGGGCACGATCCGGCCCGCGATGCGGAAGCGTTCGGTCACATGCACAAGGTGGGGGGAAGTCAGCACATGCACCCGCCATCCCGCCGCTTCGGCAATGGCCCGCATGAAGGCGCAGGTGCTGCCCTTGCCATTGGTGCCCGCCACATGCACCACGGGCGGCATATGGCGTTCGGGATGGCCAAGACGGGCCAGAAGGTTTTCCAGCCGCGCAAGCGACAGGTCGATCAGGGCCGGGTACAGCCGGTTCAGCCGTTCAAGGATCTGCCCGGTCCGGCCTACGAATTCCGGACCGAGGGTGGGAGCATTCATGCGTGGTGGCCCCAGGGGGAGAGATCAGGCGGCAGCGTGCGGCGTGATGTGGCGGTAGTTGAGCTGGCCGATCAGCCGGGCCAGTGTCTCGTGCAGGTCGCTACGCTTGACCACCATGTCCAGCATGCCATGGTCCAGCAGGTATTCCGCGCGCTGGAAGCCTTCGGGCAGCTTCTCGCGTACCGTATCCTCGATCACGCGCTGGCCCGCAAAGCCGATCAGCGCATTGGGTTCGGCAATCTGTATGTCACCCAGCATGGCGAAGGAGGCGGAAACGCCACCCGTGGTCGGGTTGGTCATCACCACGATATAGGGCAGCCCGGCATCGCGCAGCATGTCCACTGCCACGGTGGTGCGGGGCATCTGCATGAGGCTGATCATGCCTTCCTGCATGCGTGCCCCGCCTGATGCGGTAAACACCACCAGCGGGGCCTGCTGCAGGATGGCCAGGCGGGCGGCGGCGATGAACGCCTCACCCAGCGCAGCCCCCATGGTGCCCGCAATGAACTCGAACGCCATCACGGCCACGACCGCGTTATGGCCACCGATCTGGCCATGGGCGACGACCATGGATTCATCCAGATGCGACTTGGCGCGCTCGTCCTTCAGCCGGTCGGTATAGCGCTTGCGGTCGCGGAAGGAGAGGGGATCAACCGCAACCTTGGGTAGTTCGATGCGGGTGTATTCCCCGTTATCGAAGGTCCATTCCAGCCGCTCGGCCACACTCGCGCGCATGTGGTGGCCACAATGTGGGCATACGTTCAGGGCCTTGCGCAGGTCCTTGGTCAGGATCATCTGCTCGCACGATTCGCAGTTGGTCCACAGGTTGTCCGGCACTTCCCGCTTGAGCAGGCCGCGGATCTTGGGACGGACATATTCGGTCAGCCAGCTCATGGTGCCTCTCCCTTTAAAAGTCTGGGGCCACGTTCAATACAGATAGATGAAGGATTGGGCCAGATCGTCTTTCACTTCTTTACGGCATGCACCGCATCGGCCAGCCCGCGCAGCTGTTCCAGCACGGCCGGTACGGTCCGGCTGGTCGCCTTGCCTTCTTCGTCCAGCGTGGTCTCGAGCGTGTTAAGGAGTGCTGAGGCAACCACGGCGGCATCGGCCACGCGCACGGCATTGGCGGCGAGTTCCGGCGTGCGGATGCCAAAGCCGATGGCGATGGGCAGGTCGGTGGCTTTGCGCAGGCGCGGCAGGGCCTGCGCCAGTTCATCGGTGCTGGCGGTGCGGGTGCCGGTCACGCCGGTGATGCTGACGTAATACACAAACCCCGATGCGCCACTGAACACGACGGGCAGACGTTCATCCGGTGTGGTGGGGGCTACAAGGCGGATGATGTCCAGCCCGGCTGCTGCCGCTGGCCCTGCCAGCAGGTCGGATTCCTCCGGTGGCAGGTCAACCACGATCAGGCCGTCCACGCCTGCCTTGCGCGCATCCACGCAGAAGCGTTCCGGCCCGTAGGCCTCGATCGGGTTGGTATAGCCCATCAGGATGATCGGGGTCTCGTCATCGCCTTCACGAAAAGCGCGCACCATTTCCAGCACGCGCTTCATGCTCGA
>ERZ746981.469-NODE-469-length-10594-cov-696.001236_pt1 | contig 10594 bp, 8 predicted proteins | sample MGYA00374948_ERZ746981 | MGnify/ENA primary metagenome ERZ746981 (study PRJEB28757, sample SAMN06711160) | food metagenome | host: microorganism | place: China:Harbin | collected 2017-01-30 | study: EMG produced TPA metagenomics assembly of the Analysis of...
ATGACGATCACGCACAGTCCTCAAACTGGGGAATTTTCAACCAGCACATTTGGGGAGATTACAACCAGCACTCACATGGAGGGCGTTCTTGACGAGATCATGGCCCTGCGACCGGAAAACCGGTCGTTCTGGAACTGACTGAACGAGAGCCGATGAGCGATCCCGTGTGCAAGGCTGGATGGGATGAAAACGGGGGTTCCTGCACACGGAGATGAATGATGGCGCGATCGTGCTGTTTACGCTGGACCTGAAGTGGCTGCAGTTGCGTCTACAGGTGAACTCGAAAGGGCGTGCCGAACGCGGCCGTGCCATGCTGTAGGCTGGCCTGGGAGATCTCGTGCGCGCGCCGCTCACGCAGATCATGACGCCGACGCAGGCGATGAAAGACCGGGGCCTACCCTTGCGACCGGGCCTTAGCGACCCGCCCGTGTGCGATACCTAGTTCGTCGCAACAAAGATAGCTGAACAGGACTGGACTCCCGAATTGGCACAAGTAATCGGCGTGGTCTGGAGGTGGCTATCTGACCACGGCTGCTTCGTCGCGACCTGCGCGGAATACGTGCGGAGCTTCCTCCTGGGCGCCGCACAGCAGCTTACAAACGGAGTTTAAACCGGATATTCGGCAGCAAAAAGCCGTAATGTTTTAGCCGCAACGATATTTTTTTGATTTGACTTTTTGTGGACTAGGCCACTAAATGACGGTGATCCTCCACCGGATCATGTTTTTATGCAACTTTGACCTTCATCGGTCACTCTTTTGGGAGGCTAATTTGGCCGCGCTACCGAATCAACACCGGTTGACTGCAGAGCAGTCAGCTATCGTTATACTTTATGTGATCGACCATTACCGTCGCGAAAAAGGAAAAGACATTACGCGCCTTCGTTTTTCAAAAGCGACAATGCGTAAACTGTGCATCCGGAGAAATTTACACGAAAGTTTCGCTGCAGAGGTGATCGTGGAACTCGCGGAATGGGGTTGGACAATGTTTCCTGCCGGTGATGATTTTGCCTTGATACAGACGTCAGTTCTCTCGAGTTGGCTGCGACTTGGAAGCAAGCGAGTTGCTGCGGAGCGAAAGCGCCTCCGATCTGGTGACTTCAAGGTTTTGCAGGAGATGCTGAAGAAAATTGACTTGCCTCCGCTGGAGGACGAAGACGACGATTAGTATGTGTAGGCAGGGGCGCTTTGTAGCGCTCCTGTTTTTCTACATCTAGATTTGCAGAGTGGCTGCTTTCGCTAAATAAGAAGGTAACCAGCAGTGACGAAGATGGGCGCAAAGTGGCTGTCACAACGCAGTTGAATGAACAGCAGGAAATATCGTCAGGGACATCCAAAGCGGTGGGACGGTTTACCCCGCTTACCTGTCTCTCTCGCGAATGGAGTGGCTCGCTGTAAGCGAAGAAGTTTGCCCACAGCGCGTCATATCGTTTTGCCACGGCGCGGCTTGACCACCGTATAGACCGAGGGTAGCACGAACAGCGTCATGCTGGTACCAACGATCATGCCAACGACGATCACCGTTCCCAATCCAAAGCGACTATTCGCGCCCGCACCGGTAGCGATGACCAGGGGCGCAAGACCTACGACCATTGCTGCTGTGGTCATGATGATCGGTCGGAAACGGATGGCGGCGGCCGTCTCGATTGCTGTCCTGCGGTCTACATTGTCACGATGAAGGATCTCGTTTGCGAACTCGACCATCAGGATGCCATGCTTACTGAGCAGTCCGATCAACGTAATGAGTCCGATTTCGGTATAGATATTTAAGGTCGTCACACCGAGGGCGAGTGGAATAAGGGCACCGAACACGGATAACGGCACACTGACTAGGATGAGGACTGGATCGGTGAAGCTGTTGTACTGAACCGACAGGACGAGATAGATGGCAATCAGTGCGAAAAGGAACGCAAAAATCAGTGCGTTTCCTTCCTGTACATGTAGCCGGGCGGGAACTCCGCTGCCTTTGCCTTCAGGAAGCTCACGGCGTCATTCATCGTCACACTGAGTAGCCCCTAATTTTCTAGACGCCTTGAGCATTCAAAATCTGCTGTTGTTCGAACTGCACGGGTGACAGCATCCCGTTCCTGACGTGCTTGCGCACCGGGTTATAGAACATTTCGATATAGTCAAACACGTCCTGCCGGGCTTCCTGGCGCGTTTTGTAAGTTCGACGCCGGATGCGCTCGCGCTTGAGCGATGAGAAAAAACTTTCCGCTACAGCATTGTCGTGGCAATTGCCGCGGCGGCTCATCGAGTGTTCCAGATTGTGAGCCCGTATGAAGGCAGTCCAGTCCATGCTGGTGAACTGACTGCTCTGATCGGAGTGGATCAGCACCCGGCTTTTGGGCTTTCGTCGCCAGATGGCCATATGGAGCGCCTGCAGTACCACATCCGAGGTCTGGCGGCTCTGCATCGACCAGCCCACCACACGACGCGAATAGAGGTCGAGCACGACAGCAAGGTAGGCAAATCCTTCCAGGGTGCGGATGTAGGTGATGTCTGTGACCCATACCCTGTCGGGCGCCTCGACATCAAACTGCCGGGCCAGCGTGTTGTCGATGACGAGGGATGGCCTGCCACTATGGCTACCTGGCCGTCGCCTGTAGCCAATCTGTGCCTTGATATCCGCCAGTTTTGTCAGCCGTGCCACGCGGTTCGGACAGCAGGTCTCGCCCTGATCGAGCAGATCATCGTGCAGCTTACGGTAGCCATAAACCCTGCCGCTGTCGTGCCAGGCCTGACGGATCAACGTGGTCTGTCGGGCGTCCTCGCGAGCCCGTTGGCTCAGCGGCTCCTTCCGCCAGGCATAATACCCACTGGGCTGCACGGCCAGACAGCGGCACCTTGCCCGAATTCCAAAATGATCGCGATGCTCGGCAATGAAGGCGTATCTCACTTTGCATCCCTGGCGAAATACGCGGCGACTTTTTTAGGATGTCGCGCTCCTCGGTTACCCGGGCCAGTTCGCGCTTCAGTTGCCGGATCTCGGCATCTTTGCCGGTATCGCCTGATGCCATCTTCGCGAATTGCCGCTTCCACGCATATAGCGAATGTGTACTGACCCCGAGCCGCTGCGAAACTTCCGCTACCGGATATCCCCGCTCGGTAATCTGCGCCACCGCATCACGCTCGAACTCATCACTGAAATTGGGCTTCCCCATCAACGCCTCCTGTCTTCATTTTTAGGAGCCTGGGCGTCCAGAAATCTAGGGGCTACTCAGTTCCGCTGGCACTTGCTGACACAGCGCGCCGTCATCTGGCTGGCTGGGGATATGATATAATCTGGCGGACCTATCCCATGGATCATACAATCATCGAGGCCGAAATCCGGGATCTGAACATCTGGCTGTCTGACGTGTTGAAGCCTACGACCCTCTGAGAAAGGACGCGTTCCATGATCGATCTTTTCTACTGGCCCACACCGAATGGCCACAAGATCACGCTGTTTCTGGAAGAAGCCGGGCTGGATTACACCATTCATCCTGTCGACATCAGCGCGGGAGATCAGTTCCGGCCGGAATTTCTGGCCATTTCTCCCAATAACCGCATGCCCGCGATCATTGACCGGGCCCCGAAAGATGGTGGTGAAGCCATCAGCGTTTTTGAATCGGGTGCGATCCTGCTCTATCTCGCGGAGAAGACGGGCCTGTTTCTGCCTGCGGATGTCCGGGGTCGCACGGCGGTCACCGAATGGCTGTTCTGGCAGGTCGGCGGACTGGGGCCGATGGCGGGACAGAACCATCATTTCGGACAGTATGCACCGGAGAAAATTCCTTATGCCATAACGCGCTATGTCAACGAGACCAACCGTCTGTATGGCGTGATGGACCGGCGTCTGGCGCGGGTGCCATTCCTCGGCGGTGCCAATTACAGCATTGCGGATATGGCCAGCTATCCATGGGTCGTGCCGTGGCAGCGCCAGCAGCAGAATCTTGAGGAGTTTCCGAACCTGAAGCGCTGGTTTGATACCATCGCCGCGCGCCCGGCAACGATACGGGCCTATGAGAAAGGGAAAGACCTGTCGGCGCGACCCAGCGTGACAGAGGAGGGAAAGAAAATCCTCTTCGGTCAGACAGCGCGCTCGGTCAAAGCTTAGCGGGGGCAGCGCTGTCGTTCAGGTGTCCTGTGACAGTCTCAATGCAGAACAGGCCTTTGATGCAGACGCCTGTTACGACAGGCCTGGAACTGCCACGAAACCGGGCAACGCACGAACCCGTTCGAACCAGCGTTGCAGGGCAGGGTAGGGTGTGAGGTCAATGCCGCCTTCAGGGGCAAGAGCGAGATAGGGAAACACGGCGCAATCCGCGATGGTCGGGTGTCCCAGTGCCAGCCAGTCATGAGTGGCAAGATGGGCGTCAATTCGAGGCAGAAGCCGATCTGTCCAGCGGAGCGCCGCTTCCATATCCAGCGGATATCCAAATTTGCGGATCAGTCGTGCCGTATTCGGCCCATTGCGAATTTCAGATGCTGCCACTGACAGCCATTCCATGATCAGAGCCTGCGAACGACCATCTTCCGGCCACCAGCTTCGTGTTTCCAGCTTTGCCGCCAGATAGACAAGAATGGCCTGGGAATCCCGGATGACAGTTGGTCCATCGATCAGCACCGGTACTTCCTGCCAGGGATTGAGGGCTGTGAAGGCAGCACTCTTCTGTTCGCCAGCGCTCAGGTCAATGGGGAGAAGCTCCAGCTCAATTCTGGTAAGAGCTGCGAACAGGCGCACCTTGTAGCAGTTTCCGGATAGTTCGAGATTATAGAGTTGCATCGTCTCGTAACCTTTTCCCATCTTCCTTGCCTCTGCACTCAGGCGAGTTTATAAAAGCTACCGACCGGTCGGGTGTAAAGACTAAAATGAAGACGACGCTGCGTAATATCGTGATGGAGGCCCGTGAGCTGTTTCGGGAGTACGGTTATGATGGTGCCTCCATGCAGGATCTCGCGTCTCGCGTCGGACTGAAAAAAGCCAGTCTTTACACGCGTTTTCCGAATAAGGCGGCGCTTGTCCCGGAAGTCCTCGCGCTCACTCTGGAAGAGACTGTCCAGGGTTTGCCGGACCCGAACGATGACTGGCAGCTCACCTGGCAAACTTTGATAGGTCGTATCGAAAAGACATTTGAAGAGCGCCAACGCTGTGTGGGGCTGCATCTGGCCTATGGCGTCACATCGGCCACGCCTGAAGCGCGGGCAGCGGTCTGCCAGTTTTTTACGGCCCTACGGGAGAAAATGACCCAGATATTGCGGGTCGGCGATATTTCCGACCCGGACACCGTTGCCGCAGACACACTGGCGCAGCTTGAGGGGGCCACGCTGTGGATCACTACGTCTGGAGATGTGATGCCGCTTCACCGGGCTGCGGAAAAGGCCCGCGAGATCGGTAACCCGCATCTGCCGCTTGGAAAGAGCATGTGACTTTGAAGTCTGGGTTTCCGCGGATGGCGAAACGTGGGACGGAAAGTCCGGATACGACTTCATGAGTGCTGCTCAACAATCCTGCGAATATTCCACAGCATGCGGCGGCGTAGTAACCCGCTGACGGGGTGGATCAGAAACCAGTACGGGGTAAAGCGTTGTCTGGCCTTGTCACTGAGGCAGAGGACACGTGTTTCGGTTATGAGGCGACACCTGCTTTTGCTAATGGGCGCGACAGTAAAGCCAAGAACCAGTTTGCAGAGATCTCCCTGCCGTACGGCCATGAAAGCGTCAGGAGAAGGAATGGAGCGAAGTCCATAATCGGCATGCCAGAAGGCTCCGACCAGAACCAATGGCCAAGTGGAACGCATGAACTGGACAATCAAGGACGCGACCGTCAAACGCTTCCATTGCGACAGTTATGATCAGTTGAAGACGCACCTCAATGACTTCATGGCTTCCTATAATTTCGGGCGAAGGCTCAAGGATACTCAATGGTCGCAGGCCCTATGAATACATCTGCAGGATCTGGACGGCAGAACCAGAAAGATTCATCATCAATCCACCCCGTCAAACCCTGGGACTAAACGCTTCTCGGCAATGAAGACTTTGGGAGCGTCTTCCTCCTGAAGCAGTTCTGGTTCAGCGATGTCGGCTCTCTGTTCGGGTGTCAGGGAAACAGCGACAGCCTTTCCCGTGGCATCGACGATGACGTGGATCTTCGTTGTCGGCCTGCCAGCAGGACCGGCCGAGGGCTTGATTGGCGTCCTGTTTTTTTCGGGCTCCCGCACTATAGTGTTGTGTCCGGACAATCGTGCTGTTGATCATCATGTATTCGTTGTCGTGATCGACGGTCATTCATTGATAACCGCCCTAAGATGGTTGAGTATTAGTAGAATTCTGGCATAGTGTCGGCATGGTGATTGCATCGACGAAGACGCCACAAACGAAGCCGATGCGGGCAGGCGGGAAGGCGACCGAGGCAGGCATGGCCTTTCAGGCCGCTGTGGCTACGTGGTTTGCGGTCCACATACTGGCGCGGATACCGGTCGGTGGTCGCTTCAACGTCAACAATCAGGCACTTCCCGTCACGATCCGGCTCGAGACCGGCACCGGCCTCGATGACATCGAAGTGACGCAATCCGACGGCGGCGCGCTACACGTCCAGAACAAGACTTCCGCCACGCTCGCAACCGGCGAGCAAGCACCTCTGACGAAGACCGGGGCCCAGTTAGCTGAATGGATAGCAGATGCGAAGGCTGCAGGAGGTGCGCCAGATCCGACCTCCAATGCCGCAGTGCTCGCCGTAAGGTCGGACGCTGCCCGCACGCTCGACGACCTAGAAGCTGGATGTCGAGCGTTTGATCTTGGCGGAGACTGGGCTGTCACTAAAGGCGGGCGGAACGGCGCGCAACGCAGGGCACTCGACGCGTTAGAGACCATCGTCACGAAGGCGTGGACTGCCGTGCGCAAGGTCGCGCCCACTGCCGACGACCTCACCGACATGGCGCGCACCTTCCACGTTGCAAGATTCTCGATGGACGAGGGCGATACCGACTGGCGCGAGGCCTCGACGCTTCTCGGCCGTCACCTCTACGGCAGTGATGCCGCCGGCGAGGCGCCGTTGCGCGACCTACGCGGTATCATGCGCGAACTCATAGGAAACGGAGCGCCTGCCAATCGCGACGGCCTGCTACGGGCACTCCGGCGGCGTGGCCACATAGATGTCGGCGCGCCGCGCTATGACGAGGACATCGGTCGGCTGCGTTCGGTGACGGCGGCGGAACTGGACCGGCTCGCCGTCCACGGGGAACTCCCCCTCGCCGGCGGCATTACGATCACACGCGAAAGCGACGCGCCGATGGTGACGGCGATCAAGGGCGGTTCCCTTCTCGTTGTGGGGGAGCCGGGCGCCGGTAAGACCGGTACACTCGTGCATGCGGCGAAGTCGCTCATCGCCGAGGGGGCCCTCGTGATCTTCCTCTCGGTTGATCGCTTTCCGGGCGTTGCGATCGCCGCAGACCTCAATTCGGAATTGCGCCTCGGCCACGACCTCGTCGAGATACTGTCAGCCATGCCGGGGTCGCAACCACGGTACCTGATCATCGACGCTTTGGACGCAGCGCGTGGCGGGTTGTCGGAGGGCGTGTTCACGACCCTGATCGAACGGACCATGACTGAGCTTGCTGAGGATTGGACGGTAGTCGCGTCGATCCGAACGTTCGACCTTCGTAATGGCCGTCGGTACCGCGCCGCTTTCGCGGGCACCCCGGCCAACGACGCGCATGCCGACGCAACTCTCGGCACCATCCGGCACTTCTCCGTCTCTCGCCTCACTGACGGGGAGGTCGCCGCGGCCGGTACCGCATCCGCGGAGCTCACGGAGCTCCTAGCTTCCGCATCCGAAGCGCTCGCCGAGCTACTGCGTAACGTGTTCAACCTGTCCCTTGCCGCCGAACTGCTCGCCGATGGCGCGGATCCGGCCGGGTTCGCCGGGATCGCGACCCAATCGGGGCTCATCGACACCTACGAGGACCGCCGCATGCCGACGACCGGCATGACGCAGGCCGCGGCCGAAGCCGTGACGGCCATGGTGGCAAGCCGCAGACTCGCCGTTCGCAAGGTTGACGTCCGGCATGTCGACGTCGATCAGATCATCCAAGCTGGCGTGCTTGCTGCCACAGGTGATTTGGTGAGTTTCTCCCACCACGTCCTGTTCGATCACGTCGCTGGCCGGTTCTATCTGGCGTGGCACGATCCGGATCGACTGATCGCCCAGCTTGATGGCGACACATCCACCGCCCTTCAGCTTGCGCCGGCGCTCCGGTTCGCAATCGAGCGGATTTGGAGCATCGATGCGCCGGGACGGCCCCAGAGCTGGAAACTGGTTTGCGACATATTCTCGGCGACCAAAGTTGATCCGGTGCTTGGCAACGTCGCGCTGCGCACCCTCTCGAACAACGTGACCGAAGTCGGGGACCTCGCCGGTCTCATCGACCGCGTGGCGGCGACGCCCAATGACTCGTCGCTCGCGAGCTTAGTGAACCGCCTCAGTCGGTTTGTATCGATGGAGATCGAGGCGACGCGCAGCGTTACGCCTGAATGCGCGATCGCTTGGACCACCCTGTCCGAAAAGCTCATGCGAACCGACCGGCTCCCGCTCATCGATCCCGCCCGGGTGCTCATGCACGCCCTGTTCGAGCACGGTGACTTCACCGATGCCGTCCTGCTCGGCATCTTCGGACGCGCAGCGCGGGCGATGCTTGGATTCGCCTGGTCGCACTCGCCGCCGCTCCAGGCGATCAGCGTCAGTGCGATCAGGTTCGTTGGGAAAAGCTTCGCCTCCGACATCGCCGCATCACGCGCGTTGCTCGAGCGCGTCTTGCGTGATCCGCACTTTTCGCAGCATGCCGACCGCGAAGCCCCTTGGCTAACCGAGCAGATCATGCCGATTGCGGCGGCGGAGCCGACCTTCGCGGCCGAGGTGTATCGTAGCATCTACGGCCAGATGATCACGGATACCGCTACATCCGCCCTCGGCGGAGCGCTGAGCCGCATTATGCCGCTGTCGTCGAACCGGCGGCAAGACTATGAGCATTCGCGTTGGCATCTGGGGAAATCGCTCGGCGACTTCCTCGCGATATCGCCCGAGCATGGCACTCGCGCGGTCATTGACGCCGTCATCGGCAAAGGCAAGATAGAAGGCTATAGCGAACCCGATGAACCCGTGGTCATCGACCTCGGCTCGGAAAAGATCGAATTCCGCGGCCGTGATCTCGAATTCAATGCCTGGGACGAGGAGGATGAGGATGCGTCGGGACGCGAGGACGATCTTCTCGCGAACTTCGTTAAGTTCCTGCGCGGAAGCAACGTCAACGAGTTCTCGAAGAGCGTTGCCGCAGCATCCCGAGACTACGCGACGGCCTCCGTTTGGACCCGGATCCTCGGCGTCGCGAGCGAACGCGTCGGAGAGATAGGTGACCTGATCTGGCCAGTGATGGTGAAGCCCGACCTGCTCGAAAACATCGACACTCTTCGCGACGCCGTGCGTTTCGTTGCAGCCGCCTGGCCGTCGCGAACGTCGGAAGAGAGGAAATACTTCGAGACTATGGCAGTGGATGACACCCGGCATCTGGATGAAGAACGAAAGAAGAGGTGGCACCGCATTCTGGCCCGGCTGCTCGCGCTGATCCCCGAGGAAGAACTCGTCCTCACAGCTACCCGCGACCTACGACGCAAAATGGAAAAGGATGGGGGGCTGGAGGAGAACCGGCCGAACATAAATTTCTCTAGCTCGTGGGACAACCACGAAAACTGGGAGATGGAGCAGTTGCGTCGGGATGGCGTCAACATGGAATCCGGCCCCAACCGGATGGTCTTCGATGCTTCGAACGCTCTGAACGTCAAATACAAGGCTACGCCGGCCGAAAGCGAGCCTGTCGCACTCGCGGCGCTGTGGTCGGATGCGATGGCGATGACGGCCTTGGTCGATGACAATCCCGCACTCCACGACCAGGTCGACCGCTCAGCCTGGGGCTACATCGCGCACGCCGTCGAGCGCGTCGCCTCAAGCCCGAATTATGTTCCCGGCGCCGACGGCCTGCCCGATCTAGACGCGCTGTTCGCGGTGCTCGGTCGGCTGTCGTCTAGCCAGTATCCCGAAACTCGTGAGACCGAGGGATGAGCATTAGCTGGGGAAACCTGTCGGTGAGAGTATACGCAGCGGAAGCATGGGTCTCCTTGGCGTCACGGTTCGCCGAGGAGCGGCCGGAGATCGTTGACCGGATCAATGAGATCCTGCAGGACGAGGAACCCGCTGTTCGGCTACAAGCCGCGCGGAACCTACAGGTCATCTGCAAGGCGGCCCCCGACCAGATGTGGTCGATTGGCGAGTGCATCGCCGCCAGCGAGACCGACGAGGAGGTCCTTACCGCATACCTCGCGCACGCGCTGAGGCGGTTCAGCCATGCCGAGCCGGAACGCTGCGAACGCATCCTAATCCTGGCGAAGGAGCGGCTTAGCGAATTCTCCGACAAGGGCGGTTCTGGGGGCCGTCTTCAGAAATGTCTCGGCGGATGGGCCGCCCAACTGCACGCTAAGCAAGGTCTGTTGATTTTCACTGAGAACTGATGGTGTGGACGGCTCCCTGTGGTCCTGAGAGGATGCTGAGGAGTTGAATGTCAG
>ERZ746981.471-NODE-471-length-10586-cov-13.136740_pt1 | contig 10586 bp, 4 predicted proteins | sample MGYA00374948_ERZ746981 | MGnify/ENA primary metagenome ERZ746981 (study PRJEB28757, sample SAMN06711160) | food metagenome | host: microorganism | place: China:Harbin | collected 2017-01-30 | study: EMG produced TPA metagenomics assembly of the Analysis of...
AAATACATATCTGGAAGTATTGTAGAAAAAGGGTTCGTATACACACACACATATATATATATATATATTATAATGGGTGAAGAAAAGACAGAGCTAAAGCCAGCCACAGTCCAGAAGACTATTCCAGTGGAATATGATACTGGTAATCTTGCAGTGTATGATCCAGCACCTCTAGATGCCACCAAAATATCCGATGCCAGTGCAAAAGAGAGTTATCTTAAGAGTATAACAAGAGATAATGTTCAATTACTAATAAATCAGGTGCTTTCATTGCCACTGACGAACAAAAAGATTGATGAACAGACAAATATGACATTAGTGGAGCTACCAGAGCCAATATATCAGCTTCCTAGAGAGAAGTCGCTTCCAAAAGAGAAGGAGAAAACGAAGTGGGAGAAGTTTGCAGAAAAGAAAGGTATATCGAAGAAAGAAAAGAGAAGTCGGAAGGTTTATGATGAAGCTTCTGGAGAATGGGTTAACAGATGGGGATACAAGGGTAAGAATAAAGACATGGATGACCAGTGGTTGGTTGAGGTTGATGATCAAGCCAAAACCACCGATGATGGTGAGGATATTGACCCTAGAAAATTGAATAGGATGGAGAGGAAGAAATTAGTTAAAAAGAATATGCTACAGCAGAAGCGGAACCGTTTGAATGGCGATGCAGATAAGGAATAAGGATGCTTGATTAGTTGTAAACTGTTGTAAACTGGTTAGATCACGTATATAAATTTTGTTGATTAAGACTTAATAGATAGCATTGATTGTATGTATTAGTTATTGATGATCTTCTAGCTTTGGATAGATCGTCAAGAAAAAAAAAAAAAAAAAAAGGAACCAGGTGCAACTTGTCTGCCGCGTTTTATAACGTAAACAGTTACTCTTTATGGTTATTCATTTTCATCAACGCGGTTAACGTTTTAAGTTGTTGGTGAACCAATTGGTGGCTATCATTTGATTCTCAAACAGCAGTAATATGGTAAAGAAGTCAAAGGATGGCAAGGAGGAAGTAGCTCCTGGATATAGTGCTTTGTTCGATGTGAAAGACCTTTATCCTGCAATTGATGCAATTATTAAAGTGATGGGAACAGAAACATTAAGTGTGAAGCGTGTGAGGAAAACATTGGAAGCGATGTTTAACAACAAATTTAAAGAGCACCGTGAGGAAATACGTAAGTCAATTGTTGACAGATACCTCCAGATAAGGGCTGATGAGGCTAAAAATGAGAATGCCGGATTGAGCGATCAGGAGAAGATGAAACAGAAAATAGAACAACTCGAACGGGAAAACAGAATGCTTAGTGCGAAGTTGAATGCAGGCTTGAGGGCTGTGCAAATACACAAGGGAATTACAAAACGAAAGACGTTCCAAACGCTACCTGACAAGAAGCCAAAGAAAAGAAAGATGATAAAGGCCTCAAACCTTTCCAAAAAAGAGCCAATCACACCAGAGCTTGCCCGCTTTTTGGGTACCACCGAACAGGTATCTCGGGTGGATGCAATCAGAATAATGTGGAAGTATATAAAGGAGAATAACCTTCAGAATCCAAAGAATAGAAAAGAAATATTGTGTGATGATAGAATGAAACCAATATTTGGTGACAAGATTGGCATGTTTGAAACTAGTAAAGTGATATCAAAGCATTTCATTAGAGGTAATAGTTTACCTCCATCGAAAGTCAAAGGCAGTGCAGGCAACAACACTCTGAATGATGTGGAAGTCACAAGGGGTAAGAATAGTTCTTCAGCAAGTGGTGATTCAAATGTGCAAAGAAGTTCTAAGAGTAATAATGTCAAGAAAAGCGGGGCAAAAAAGGATAGAAGTCATCTGAAGAAGGAAGTTATGGAGAAGATTTCATCTAGCTGATGAAAGGACAGTTAGAACATTTATTTTTTTATTTTGTTCACTATTTTGCTGTTTCAATGTATACTAGAAGGTATGTACCATCTAATGATCGTTTTCTTTTGCGACTCTGTAAAAGAGCATTTGTAGGATTTCTTTAGATCAATATCTTAGCAGCTTAAATAAATAATTTGTGAAGGCATGATTTCATTTTTATTGTTCCTCACTTATTCGTAAACACAAAAAAATAAATAAAATAAAATAATTTTGATAACCTGTTAAACTACTTCAATAATATGGAATACCACCACCACTCCCTAATCGGATAATCTCAGAGGAAATTTACCCTACACATTACACTAAGCGTACTTTTCTTCTTCTCAATGGATGGGAGTTCCAGTTATGGTAATGGAGGTTCTTCATCTCCGCTCAGAGATGTGGTAGATTACTTCATAGCCATCCAGCTTTTATTTGATGAGACATATAAAATAATCCACGTTAATGAGCTTCCAGAAATTTCTAATGAGCCCTATGTTTCTTCCAAAAAGGTACACATTCGTTTGGGAAACCGCTCAGATGTGTTGAAGAAGGAATTTCTAAAGACTGTGCAAGATATCAGCCAGTTTACCTGCTTCCAGTTAGATGCCGAATTCAGCCGAAATGTCGTCAAGTTTTGTAAAATCAAAGGCTCCCAAATGATTCAGTGGAATACAAATGAAATTTTACAAAAGTTCACTGAGTTCATAGTTTCGGAAAATGTTTCAAATAGAACAGCTACCTTTTATATTCAGCAAACGCAATTGATTGACATGCTGCTTGCATGCAAAAAGAGTACAGATCACCAGAAGCAGCTATTGCTCAATCAGCGCAAAGTCATATTGTCCAAGAATTTCCTTGAGATTCCTAAAGTTTCCAAGCAGGAGGCCCGAGATTCAATATGTACATTTTTTGGCATTACCGAAAGGCAGCTAAAACGGATTGAAGGCAAGTTAAGCCCTATGTTATCTAACAAGGATGTTATGGTTGCAGTGAACATTTGTTCCAAGCTCAGAAAAGCCTATGATATGAATGACTTCGACAACGTGGATCGATGGAAGTCTTGGAAAAGTGCTGATACTGAGCAGTATGGTCGTTTGTTGCGTAGATTTTCCATTAGTTCAACTGATATCTCTTCGAAATCAAATAGTCATTCTTCGTCATTGTTGGTTCCAACAAACCTTCAGGATTCAATCGATCAATTGTCACGGGTTGCATTACATGGTGATTCTGAGTTTTTTGGAATGTACATAAAGTGTGTTCAAATGTGGCAGATACAGCCTTGTACATTATTTGTTTCATTTCTGAAGGCTTCGACTAATGACTTCAATAGTGCCAATCCTGACAATGTTGTCAAAGCTCTCAGCTTAGCATATTTGTCATCTCCGATGCAGATAACATGGTTTGGCTGGCCGTTGTCAGAAAAGAAGTATGCACTGTCTCTAGGATTAAGAGCTTTTTCCCTATGTAAAGAGCAATTGAAGCCACATTTTACAGATCCACTCGGAGATATTCAATCATTGACAACATCTCTTGTTTTTTTGAAACGATTGCATCTTTCGACAACCCAGGATGTTGTGAATTTTTACCAGAAGAGTTTACAAGAAGGTTTAACTGAAAGGCTTATATCTCGTTTGAATGAGCTCAAACTTACCGAGAACGATACCAGGGGGGCGAACAACAGCTCTGACAAACAAAATGACGAGCTAGATTTTGATATGATTTTGAAGTTACTATCAAGCACAGTGTCTGATCTAGATATTTTACATAACTGGAAGGTCAAAAATAAAGATCTAGACCGAACTTTCCAGGTTTGTTCAACTGCGGGAAAAATAATTGCTGCTCCAACCATAAATTATGTACGGCTTTTCATTGAATCGTTTATAAGTGCTGATCATAGCAAGTCGGTATTGTTGACGGAAGAGGGAAGGCAGAATTTTGCTTCTTTAGTAGGATTATTAGGAAGATTAAGGAGAAGAGCTGTCCTGAAATTTGAATTTGAAAGTATTCTTTTCCAAGCCTTCAGTCAAATTGTGTCATTTTGGTCGAAAGAAATGCTTCAAAAGGTCAAAGATGCTATAAGCGGAGATATGAATCTCAGAAGACTAGATGGGTGTTCGTATTCAAGTAGCGTACAAAACGTCATGGGTATTTGCAATGCATATTTGAAGCTTTTGGAGTCCTTTGATTGGGATAACAAGGTTCAAGTGGCATTGTTATTTACAAAACTCTACAAAGGTGTGTTTGAGAGTTTATTGTTTTATTCAAACACAATGCTAGCGCGATTCAACCATGAATTATTGACTGCGCGTGGTACTATGGATTTCAAAGGCGAGGATTGTACTTGCTTAAACAATGTCACCAAGATTATTGAATATTTTCATGACATTGATTCAAAGAAGCTCTCTGAATATTCTGAAACATTATCTGCAAATATAAAGCCTGAATCTGCCTCAAAAATGAGAAAATTTGTGTCTGTGCGAGTTCTAAATGCAGAAAATGTTGAAAATGGTAAGGGTGAACCTGTGAGCCTATCAGTGGAAATTGAGGGTTTGATTCAAGGTATGACAAGAACAGTCTACACGGACTACAACCCTACCTGGGATGAAGAATTTGAGAGTTTTGTTAGTGCGTCAAGTGAGCATCGTATGGCTTTTCTTAGAATCACACTTAACGATGCAAGTTGGGGCGGTGTATACAAAACTTTGGTTTATCGCCTCAACATTAACGATATGTCGAAGATGCCTTTGGAGGAAAAGATAAGCTTGCAACCAAAATCAGGCGTGTTGAACATATTGGTGAATGTCGATGTGGAACGTAATGATCCCGTTTATTATTCGAGTAAGGTTTTTTCCGAAATTTCCAATGGCCGGGATAGAGCCATAAAACTTTTGGTTGACAAGTTTAGCAATCAGATGAAGGAAATATTCACAAGAGACTATTTGCAACAGAGTTTAGAGTTGGCTCCAGTTAAGAAGGATAGTAACTTCCGTGTGCTAAAGGACGAAAAAGTGGATGCATACATCAATGATATGCAGCTTCATACCATTGATGAGCTATATGACAATTTGGAAACTGAGCTTTTCGATGAGGTTATGCTTCAGCTATGGTTCAAGGTGTTGAACTCTGCGGAGAATTTACTTTTACCTCGACTTTCATTCCTCTTTCACGGAATTGTCACTAGGCTTGATAAGCGGTCGAGTCTTACCAATTTTAGTTTTGTCTCAAGGTATCACAAAACAAGTAAGCATGAAATGCAAAGAGTGATTGAATGGTGCTGGAAATTCCGGGAGATGCTCAATAATCCAGATAAAATACTTCAGGACCCGCTTGAGAAACCATTCCAGAAATTCCTAAAGATTGAGCAGCTTTATGAAATGAAGTCACGTGACCTGAAAGACACTATCTACCAGGTAGCCACGTACTTGAATGGGGTAATGCCATCAAAGTATTCTAAAATAAACTTTGATGCGAATTCATTCGAGAAAGCCAGAGAGGATAAAACGTTGATTCTTCGGGTTTTAATGAGCAAAGGGGAATCACAATTTGTTAAAAATACTATAGAAATGGCCGAAAGATATGAACGTGCACTCAAAGCCGAGAGAGAGGTCATTATGATGGGAATATGACTTAGGGATATATGTTTACGGGTAATGACTTTTTTTAGAGACTTAATGATATTTAATTAACTAAATTCGGGTTGACCTTTGATTCTTCCTTTTTTAAAAAAAAAAAATCTTCAGATCTAGAGATAAAATAAAGCCAAGGAGCAACAGTTATGCATGTATCATTTCAGAAAGATAACATATGCTTAATGTAATAATTCACTTCTTAACGATTTGCTCGTTGAAATAAGTGTGTGTTAAACTGCACCTCGCAAACTAAATTTGATCCGATAATTAGCGTAATGTCCGTTATACGAGATGAAGCGAGAAGTATTTGGATCGTATATTGTTATCTCGCATAACGTTCAATGACTCCCCCACTATCTATTTTTTTTTTTTTTTTTTTTTATACGTCTAATCCAACTACATTGCCAAAGCCTCTGATTTGATTTAGTGTTCTTTTCACACACATAAAGGCTCACAAGAAGTATAATTCCGAGTAGCATATTTTATTTATTTCTTTTGAAAGCAAATTAGCTTGTCTGTTGGTGCTTTTTCTCTCCCCATTAGAATTCCTATCAATTGGATTGTTAGCCAAACCGTTGAGTTCTACATCTGGCATGACAAATCTACCTGAGATAATGGATGAGCCCGAAGTTAAACGGATAGAAGATGGAAATACAGAGGTTTCGAGATTTGATTTAGACAGTGATACCGATAAAGGAGATGTTACGGATGGTGAAGCAAGAAGTAGGAAAGCGAGTTCAGTACGCACGGTTAATGGGAATGTCAGTATTTCAACTGCAGTTTCTCGCAAACTTGGACATGCAACCTCGACAAGTTCGACAATTTCTCGGAGTAATGCGAATAAAAAGGTGGTAAATGATACGGAAGTGGATGGGAACATGTCTAGTGAATCGCAAAAGAGTCCAGCTTCATCTAATGTACATCCAGTCACAATTCCTCATCAGCTACAGTCAACATCATTTGCATCAATGAGGGCCTCATCATCTGTCACGAGCTCGATGAAGTCGCTTTCAATTCCATCCGGAAAGTCTACCATCAACAGTTCGTCGACTTCTATGTCCACATCTCTACCTATAAGCACAGTTATATACTCTACACCTGCAGATCCAGCTACAACTCGAGCACAAGCATCTGGATCAGCTGCCAGCAGAAGCAGCCTGGAGGAGTTGAACGAATCTTTGGATAACATCGATCAGATTCTTCGCAAAAGAGGCAGTCACAGACGAACCAACAGCAGTTTCACTAGTGGTAGTAGTGTGTCACCTTCAGCCCGAAGATCAGTTTCAGATTCGAGACCCTTAAAGAGAAATAGTGGTTCGTCCGAAAGCACTTCGGAAAGCAATCGCCATAAAAGAACGCAGAGCTCTCAGGATGGTTCTTTTTTCATGAATAGCATCAGAAATTTTGCAAATACCATTAGTGGGGCCCCTGCTAGTGGTGACAGCACTGCCAGCATTCCGTCAAAGCCCGAGGCTGAAGGTAAACAATCGGTCCCGGCATCGCAGTCGGAACCCACGATACGAGAAGATGAGGAGGAAGCTCAGACTGCTGCAGATAATGTTAAGGAGAATGTGTTGAGGAAATCTTCTGAGAGCTATGATCATTCGGTTTATAGAAAGGAGAAATTCATGGACACACAGTACAGGTATGCATCAACAGTCAGGGACACAGCTTTCCATAAGTTGTTTACCGAGATTCCGGATGATGATAGGTTGCTGGATGATTTCAGCTGTGCACTAAGCCGGGAGATTCTCCTTCAAGGAAGGCTTTACGTTTCCGAGCACAGTTTATGCTTTATTTCCAATCTCTTGGGTTGGGTCACTAGCCTAGTGATTCCATTCGATGATGTCATTCACATTGATCGACGTTCAACGGCTGGGTTATTTCCAAATGGTATAATTATAGAGACACAAGAGTCAAAGCAGGCCTTTGCTAGTTTTGTTTCGAGGGATCAGACATTGAATTTCATATCCACCGTTTGGTCTCGCTCGTTGGCTTTAAGGAAGAATCATTCGAACAGAAGTTCTACCGAGGTTGCTGTGTATGCCAGAACTAGCATGTCATCAAGTCAGCTTTCTGAGGGAGACATCCTCACTGTAGATGATGAGGGTGAAACTGAGTGTTTAAATTCAGAGGGTTCCGCTGACGAAGGCGGATCCAGCCTGTCTAACTACAATGCACATAGTGCAAAGGAGGAAGGTACTTCCTCTATTGAAGACAAAGATGGCGAAGATGATAACCAGTATTTAATTCAGGGACCTTTAAAGCACGCACCAACGTCACACCAGCCAGCTGATTTTGAAAAGAATTCAGAGAAATATGTTATGGATCAAAACTTTAAAGCCCCGTTGGGTTATGTCTTCAAGGTGTTGTTTGGTAAGAATACGGTATACCATCGTAAAATTATGGAAGTCAGTGATGGCTTTGACTTCACTGATTACGGTTTGTTCCAGAAGAAGGATGATGATGAGTTCCCTACAAGATCATTTGAGTATCAGAAGAGACTAAATTTTTCAATCGGTCCTAAGTCAACCACCGTCAAAGTCACTGAGTACTTAAAGCATTTTGATGTATCTGACTACGTCGAAGTTCTCACAGTCACAACAACACCCAATGTCCCTAGTGGTGGGTCGTTTGATGTGAGAACAACGTATGTATTTACTTGGGCAGAGGATGACATGACAAACTTGAAATGTAGCTATTGGATTAACTGGACCAGTTCTTCATGGATAAAAGGTATGATTGAGAGATCTGCTCTTTCTGGGCAGCAGAAATGTGCCAAAGACATCAAGAAAATTGTTAATGAGACCATTCCATCTAATTCATCTTCATATATTGTCAGTTCTACAAAGCCTGTGGTATCCAACAAAGAAAAGAAAGTTTTTGATGCCAGAATTGTGAAAAGGAAGAAACATTCTGTCCAAAGGAGAAGACACAGTGTTGCACCTACCACTACAAGTTTTCCTTTTTCTTTATATGCATTCATTGGCCTTTTCGCACTTCAGTTGCTTATTCTGTTGTATCTCTACCACTCTAATAGGGTAATGCTCAAAATTGTTGAGAGCCAAAACGAAATATTAAGGGCATTGGTAAACGTTCGTTATGAGCACTGATCATTTGGGCGAGGCCTTCAGTTTTAACTTAAAAGTTAGTAATAAGATTAATAGTAACGATGAAGTAACTTGGTATTTCTTACTGTAAGATTTCTCATAAAAATCGTATTTTCGACAAGAAATAATAAAATTTATATAACCATGGAATTCAAGTTCCTACTTTTATATACAAGAAGCTTTTCGCCAAATCAATCTCTTCTCCCAAAATGTTATGCCTGTGGTGCAAGGCCAAAACGTTCAATATCAGGTTCCTTATTCTCCAAAACATCACAGTTGTCAATTGTGAAAACTGCAATCTTGTCGTTATCAGCGGTTAATTCGAAAATAAAAACTCCACTTACAATCCGTTCTAGTTTCCTGTCACTCTTTTGCGCCATCTCTTCCTTGATTTCCGACTTCTTGTTCTTCCTTTGAAGGAATCCGGGAAATAATTTCAGCTCTATTTCACGGATTAAAGCGGATGATAAGTTTTTGCCGGATTCAGGCAGAACTTTCGACATATCAAGATTATCAAACTTAAAGGAGCCCATTTTAGCATGAGCAGTGCTCGAGTGATCTAAATGTGAACACCCATTCAAACATGTCCTCCATTTAATTATAATCTTTGTAGTATAATTTGATAGTGACTGTGCCGTGTGATTAATAGAAGGATCTGCTTTTTCGATTGATGTGTTATTTAAAGATAGATTCACAAGCTCATCGGATGACATTGAAGATGTGGGTTCGTCAACTTTGATATTGGTAATGTGTATCTGAGTTTTGGGGTTCAAGTAAAACGATGTCAATGCAAGCTGTAAAGTTTTAAGAGTCGTCGAATATAATAAGTAGCCTTTAAATGGTGGCATATTTGGATATTTGTGCGGGAGTATACGGAAAATTATATTCTTTGAGACGCTTCCCTCTGGCAATAACTCCTGGAGTAGTTTTGGCACTTTCAGTTGAAGCATTTCTATTGTGGATCCGAGATTCGCTTTTCTGTTAAGCTTGTTTTTATTTATGTGCTTCTCCTTATTATCACCATTTTTCCCATTGGTATTTCCAGAACCCTGTTGTGTCCTACTTGTACCTTTTTTATTTGGCCTTTCACTTTGCAGTAATAATGCTTTAGTCTGACTACCTGAATTCCAAGGTGAAGGCGCGTGGCTCGGCACATACTTTAATATATTATTGTATATCCATTGACGATCAACTAATTGATGTTTCCTGTTTAAAATTTTCAGCCGTGTTGTATGACTAGCTTCTAGCGGAAACTGCAATTGTGTGAGTCTCAACTCGGTAAATTTGAGATACCTGTAGCAGCCAAAAAGCTGCCTCATGACACCCTTTCTTTCAAAATGACGCTTAAATATGTGTATTTTATTTTCGTAAATAGTTCGATTCAAAAATGTAAGATGACTTCTTTTGTTAATGTATTGCCATTCCTTGGATAACTCTATAAACTGCATCAATTATATTAAAACAGCAAAACCCTCTTTTTATACGACTCGGTAATTGGTTTTGATCTTGACACAAAAAATCAATGCAAGAATAAATTACGTCCTAGCCGCGTGCTCGGAAGATATCAATAGTAATTTCTTATCGACTGCTGAAAATGAAGATTTGTATCTCATTTAAAAATCTTGAGCAAATTCAGGCTATTAACGTCTAACAACCTTACTCTACGCCAACTTGGTTTGCATACATTTTTGTTTGGAAGCTGTAACTGTCAGTTATTTGGTGTCATATCTCAATCATTGATATGGGTCGTGATTAGAGACATCCAAATTGGTCCATAAGATTTCACTGGTAAGTTTACACTGCATACATTTTTGCCAATCGTGGCGATATATGGTCTTTTAAGAGTTGAATAAGCACTGAAATGCCTCGCAGAGGGGTCTATGATTCGGCCGACCCGAATCTTCCAAACCTTCCAGACAGAGATGACTTGTCCTGGTCCGACTATGATTATTTGACAGATAATGA
>ERZ746981.472-NODE-472-length-10524-cov-12.689097_pt1 | contig 10524 bp, 6 predicted proteins | sample MGYA00374948_ERZ746981 | MGnify/ENA primary metagenome ERZ746981 (study PRJEB28757, sample SAMN06711160) | food metagenome | host: microorganism | place: China:Harbin | collected 2017-01-30 | study: EMG produced TPA metagenomics assembly of the Analysis of...
GATATCCATTATTAAGATATATTGCCACTTTCACTTTTCTCAAAGCCTCTAGCATCCCGCACACTTAATAAAAGAACCACAATAACAGGCTATTAATCAATCTTAAAGTACCTGTTGGATATTCATCTAACTTCAATCACATCCGTACCCTATATTTACGTGAAATGCATATTTTATGATTCACCTGCCTCACATAACCATGCTACATTAAAAATGTTAACATTCTACAAATCCAATCTGTACACGACTCCAAAGCACTTAGAAGTTGCCAGATAATGCTTATACTTTAATCAAAACCTCGCTTATACATTTTACATCATCTCCTTACACTCTGTGGTGCGTTTAGAGAAACGGCTGTTGCAAAACATCGGAAAAACGAAAGTGCAAGAACAAAAAGAAGAGAAAGTAAAAAAAATGTAGTGCAAACAGATAGTACGAGTATATTTTATTTCGATACGAAACGCCAATTGCAGACTTTCTCAAATCGTACACTAAGCTTTTAAGAAACAACACAAAGAAACCTAGAACACCGAATAAATGCACATTGTAATGTAGCAGAATAGGCGGTCTAATAGATAGAAAACGAATGCTATTGAACTGTCGGCAAAGAACTAAAGTATTTTTCATGCATTAACCTTATTATGGTCCTCGATATTTGGCTATTCCTATTCATTCAATTTCCAGCAATTCTTTTATTTATTGGTATTTGTATTTTCCATTTATTAGTATTTGCACATTGACATCTATTGTCTTTGTCTATTACCGTCTATATTTTATTGGCATATATATTCTCCCTTTGCATACATTCATCTCAAACGCCGAATTTCTTCAATTACAGACTGCAGCAAAAAGCGTGCATCTCGTTTCAGATGTGAAATTCGTGTATAAAATACGAGCAACTGAAAAAGTTTTACGCACGAAAATGACAATTCAATCCTTATGAAATGAGGAGCAGCAAACTGACTACCAAGTAGTGTTAATGTAGAAAAGAATACGCATTGTTTACTACTCAAAATTGCAACAACACTATTACGTTATACACATCGACTGTGGCATATTCAGTAATAATGTAGGGATTTGTGGAAGAAACTGTGCTACCCGGTAGCCATACACGGGTCTGAACGTTGAATATATTTGAAAATCACACGTAAGAGCATGTTTGCGATATTACTCCGATTGCTTTTCTCGCAGCTCGTATTATCCACCGAATGCAGGTCTGCATACAATAGAAAGTTAACCAGGACTTGCTTCTATCAGATTGAAAAATAGGGTAAAATCTAACGCCGTATCAAGCAAACGATTACTAATAAAAGCATGAACTTGCAGCCGAATACAGCAAGGAAATTTAAGTGCTTACGCTAGCATGATGAGTATGAGCTGCATTCGATGGCCTGAGCTAGTTTGATCTACATCGAATCAAGCTTGTAAAGCACCTTTTTTCAAATGTTGGACAGTTTGTGCACACCCTACATCATCCAGACTCATTTCAGCTGAAAATCCTCGAAATCATTTCAGTTTTGTTAAGAATTCTGGCCGGGTACTCTTCTGCCTCTGTTTTGGGGTACACAAGTCCGTTTTTAATCGTAAACACCCCTTTTCCAGTCCGCAATACAAGTTCGTTGCATCTAATATTCTGGACAGCAATTGTGTACATTGCTGTATCAGTATCTGTCAAATTTTCTGCCTGTTGGTCTTCCTTCTCGGTCTCGTAATCCCTGAGAACATCATCCAACCGCAATTCCTCGTCAATTGATACCACATCAGTCTTTTCAGGCTTGTCTGGAAGAGGAATTGCCGCTTTACTGGCATCAGCAAGCCCATCTGGGTGCAGACGAGCAGTCTGGCCTCCATTTTCAATTCTCATGATTGTTTCGGGACTGCTTTCAGCCACGAGATTGCGCATTATACTGTTTACAAGGCACCAAGTCCGCAAGTTGCCAAGTAGTGCCGAGATTTTGTTCATATGCTCGATTGTAATCTTGAAAATCTTCACCATAGGACATCCAACCAAGAATTCAAGCCTGAACTGCTTGCTTCCAGCCGCCAGATCCAGATCCACGCTGTGCTGCCTGTTTACACACATATATAAGCCGTCTAACACAGGGTCCTTGAGGTCTTGGTGCTGGTTATCGTTGAAGAAGTCGTTGTCATTTGATCGCACTTCGTATCGGTCGATTCCAAGCTCCATCAACATATCTTCGGGTATCCACACACTTGGACACATTTCAAGCACTAAAAGTTCGAGATTCGAGTTCAAAATCGTGTCTGCTTGACTGATTGTCCATCTTCCGTCCTGAAACCACTTGAATTTCAAGTCTGAACCGTTTCCGTTCTCTGTTGTACTTTCTGCCACATCCATTGCGTCTGGATCCTTCCCACTGGCAGAAACAGCCGGTGACTCGAAATCGGCATGCTCCGAACGCTTGGAATGCACGTTCTCCGTAATTTTAAAGTGTATCTGATACGGATTAAGCGACTCCTGGGTCTGGATGTCTTTGTCTTGGTCCAACTGCCGGTTTACAAAGCGGTTGTCCTCCCAATACTGTAAAAAAAGACCGATTTTGTTCTGCTGGTTCATGAGCAGCTGCCCGATCCCGCTGTATCCAGCTTCTGTATCTATCTTGGCCTCTTCAAGCGTCAATGGGTGGCTTTTAAAGCCTTTGAATTCCTCCTTGCTTTTCACACCAAGTATCTCTACATCGTAGTTATGCGCACAGACAAGGTTGTACGCAAGTTGGTTAAAGAAGTTGAACAAATCGTTCGGTGAGTTCATCGATAGACGGTCGAACTGGCTGAGGATTCGCAAATTCTTGTTGAACTGGTCTAGAGTGGCATTTTGTAGATTTCGCAGAAGAATCCGCTGCACGGAGTCAAACCTGTCGCTTCCATTGAGAAAATCGTACATTCTACCCTCAATGGGCTGGATGTTAATCGCACTTGAGATCGAGACGGCCCTGACCTTGTCTTTGTAGAAATCTATATCGATCAACAAGATTTTACCGCTTAGCGATAGCCTATGCACTAGCTGATCTTCGCTATCTGAACCTATGGGGGTGCTGGCGTGTGATTCAATTGTATACACGAGGTTTTTCTCTATGCTGCCGGGCTTTGTATCCACCTTGAGCGTATCTGTAAATGTTTCGAAGCCGTAAATGTTCGACAATCGTTTTATTGAGTCTATGCAGACTTTTCCGGGTCTTTTTAAAAGGATGTCTGAAATCTTTGCCAAGGGAGCCAGTAGCTCCGGATCGACTTTGGGCATGATGCGTAGTAATGGGTGTGATGGGCGATACTAAAGATTTAGAGAAAGAAGATGGATGAAGAAGAAGAAACTGAGAGTATCGAGGTATTTCCGTTTGTATTTTTTTTTTTCACCCATTAGGCGCGCGCTTATTCACCTCAGACTTAATTTTTCGTACGAGAAATGTATCATTACATATTGTGTATTAGACCTAATTTATATAGTGCACGCAGAGTGCGATCACAATTCATCATGTTGATGAGAAGAAGAGGAGGAAGAAGAAGATGGAGATGAAGGAGATGGAGAGGATAAAGATGAAGAAGATGGAGAGGAAGGAGATGAAGAAGATGGAGATGAAGAGGAGGAATGTGAAGAGGATAAAGCAGAAGAAGATGAAGGTGAAGATAAAGACGACGTCAAAATTGTAGAAGATCCACTCTTAGATCCACTCTTAGATCCCTTCTCAGCCTTAAGTATCTCCAACTGCTCCCTCAACGAGCCAAGTCGCAAATCATGAACACTTTGCAAAGTCTTGAGTGACTTCTTCAACTTCCGGAGTCCACCCAGTGCAAGTTGCCTCAACTCCACAAGCTGTGGTCGGGACATGGCAGAGTGCTTGGCCGTGTCCTGTTCAAATTCCCGCACCACAGACGAAAACTGTGAAATATCGTCCATGGCCGTCTTCAAGTCCTTCTCAGTCTTTTCCTTCATCCGGTACTTGAGCTTCCTGTTGGCGGCATCGAAGTCCAACTGCAGGCTTTCATACTGCGCCTTCATTCTTGCCGCATCCTCTGACATTGTCATCATGTAGTCCTGGACCCGGTTGACAAGTCCGGATGTCCGATTTGACAAAGCGACGAATTTTTCAGGCATGAGGTCTTCATCTGGCGTGTCGACATACACGGCAAGCCGGCGGCGGAACCTCCGGAGACGCTCGAGTCGTTTTTTCAGAAGGTGCACCGAGGCCCTGGAAGCGCCACCGGGGTGCCCGGTAGACTCACCAGGGGCAGCCGCAGCATCCCCGGTAGACTCACTGGGGTCCCCCACGGCTCCCCCCTCGAGCCACCCCAAGGTCTCCCCGGTAAACTCACCGGCCCGCTGCAAAAGTCCGGCCGGAGCACGGGCTCCAACCGTGTCCTCCTCCAGGTACGACCGCAGGCCATAAGCATAAGACTCAAGGCCATTCAGTAACTCTTCCCGCTGAACCCGCTCCCGGTCCTCCCGGTCTAACACGGCCAACTTTCCCGCCGACCGCCGGAGCATCTCGCCATCCACCGGGCACACCCCGGTGTACTCCACTGGGCCGCTCTGCCGGGCGTCCGCCGTAGCATCCACACCACCGCACGCAACCTCCACCGGGCCTAGGCCCACAAGCTTCCCGGTGGCCACCTCCACCGCACCCCGGTACGTCAACCCACCGCTGCAGTTGCTCTGGGCAGCCTCAAACTCGTACCGCTTGTATGAAACCCCATTCTCCAGTATTTCCGCCGAAAAAGGTCCCGTGTAATTTTCTAGAGACTCAAACCTGTGGCTGGTAACAGGCTGAACTTCCGAGCCTCGGGCTAAAAGTGGTTCCAACGTCTGTTCACCCTGTCGGATCACCTTAACCGTGAAATTCGACTCAATGCTATCCTCCACATCAATGATTTTCCGCCGCCTGTATCCGGCAACGGCTGCCCCGCGGGCCGTTAGACCGAAAACGCCCGCCTCGTCCGCATTCACGTTCTTCGCAATCTTTTCTGTGCCGTTCAAATACTCCGCGAGCTGCGCCTGGACCGCTGGAACACGCGTCGACCCGCCGGCAAGCACCACCGACCGAATCTCCCCGGCATCCACACGCGAAACGGCCCTGGCCAAGGGACCCGCGACCCGTCGCAAAAATTTCCCGATTCGGGCCTCGAACTCCGGACGCGTCACAGTACAACTGAAATCATTGTCGTGGTATAGCATCTCTACAGACACGCGGGTCTCAGTGTTCGCACTAAGCACCAACTTCGCGCGGTCAGCCGCCTGCCACAGCCGGTTCATCGCACGTGCATCCTGCTCCAAGGCCTCGCGCCCAACACCAGCCTGCTGCTCCAAGAACTTCTCCTCCAAAATGTCCCGGACTGCTGACGTAAGCGCGTGTCCGCCCAGCTCTCGGTCAAATCCGTATCCCTCCACTGCAACACGCACAGTTCCGTTTACAGCGGCAAAGGACACAAGCGTGGCACGCGTAGAGCCTGCCCCCATGTCGTAGAACACGTGATACTGCTTCTCAGCCGTAAAATCACGATGCTCAGCGAAATCTGTAGCAACACACGAGCCATCATCCACCAGAGCTGCCACTTTCAGCCCGGCAATCTCTGCCGAGTCCACGAGAGCCTGTCTCTCCGCCTGGGTAAAGTACCGGGGCACCGTCAAAGCAACCTGGTCGATCACATTGTACGTGTTCGGAGAAAGTTCGTCCCACTTTGCCTGGGCTCTTTTCTTGATATCTGCGAGATTCATTGCCACAAGTTCCTCCACGGACAGCACCTGCTTCCCGAACCGGAGCCCCGTGCTGTTACGCTGCTTGATGTCCACAATTTCGATTCCTGAGTGGCCATTTGCGTATTCTGTCACTTCCTTCGCGCTTGACGGCTTTCCAAGAAGCGATTTTATGTAAGTAAAGCAACCTGCCGGCTTCCGCACACATGTATTCAATGCGTGGAACCCATACTTGCGAATGATTCCGCCATCTGAATCCAGATCTGCCTCAAATGCCACTCCGGAAACGTCTTTTCTCTTGCTGTCTGCACTCAAAATCACGTCAATCGGCACTGATGGTGCCAAAAGAACCGCTTTCGTGTATTCCTGACCGTAGTCAACCGCCAAGAGTGCGCCGGACACAATTCCGATAACGCACAGGATCAATGCTACCACCGAAACCTTCCTCATCGGGTCTGTAAATGTGACAATGCTGGTTCAAGTATTCTGGTATTCAGAGAGTGTATGTAATATGAAAATATAGCAATCTGAAGATATCACAGCGTGAAGATGTCACAATCAAAGGTCTCTTGCCACCTGTTCTGTGTTTTGTTACAATGGCTTGTGTTCTGTTTGCCTGAAATGCACACACTCCTTTATATAGTGCCGATGGAGAAGATGAAGTTTCACACCGTGTCCAGATCGAAAAAAAAAAAAAAAAAAAACCAATGTCGCTTCGGTGCGAGCAGACAGCGAGACATCCGTGCATCGGACCTGCAGATGAAAATTTCCAGATGCGTGTACGAGAAGAGAAAAAGCAGAGATAGCATGTATGCCAGCTTTATTACGGCAAGTTATACTATTAATGCACGGATAATTTATCAGATCTTGGCAAATCGAAGCTAAGTATTATTCAGTGAAATGAGCGACCGATATCATTCAGGCAGTGGGGAAGACCGCAGGAGAACATCCTCACAAGCAGGATTCAGCGATCGGAAATATAAATCGCAAAGATCAGCATACTTAAGGCAGAATTTCAATCCTGGATGGAAAGCAAGTAAGAGGAGAAGTCATAGGCCGGGTTCAGAGCATAGCAAACTGTTTGAATTGAGAAAGCACTACGAATTTGACAGTGTTTCGGACGATATTCCGCCGCTTGAAGACCTTAGGCCGTCGGAAACCAAATGGGATGTAAAAGCAGCCGGGTTTGAGCAATATCGGGCATGTGAGATCAAAGATTCCGGAATTCTCCGTGGGGCAGGTGCCGGTGCAGCCGAGCTGCAAGACAGGAAGCAGATCAAGAAGACGATTAGCGAGAATTCGAGGCAATTCAGCAGGGTTGATGCCAGCAAGTCGATTCTGCTACCAAACAACTCTAGAAAGGCACGAATCGTGATATTGAAGGGAATAGACCTTGTAGAGCATCCTCTGCGACAAGTTAAAGAGGTTCTTGAGGAATATTTGAAGTCTAGCGTGATTCCAGGTGTTCAACCGCAGGATTGTGCGTTAAAAATCAGATCTTTACCTGAGCGGTCTGAACTAGTCATTCTCAGCAATACTACCACTGTTTCGACTGTATTAGCAGGCTTAACTGATACGGAAGTTCCTGGATTAGGAGTCTGTGTTCAGTTTCAGCGGCCTAACGAGTATATTTCTTCGGATATAGGCCAATTTGGAGTTGAAGATGGTAAGAAAGATGAGATGAAAGTAAGTACTGACAGCAAAGCAATTACTAACAGCAAAGCAGATGGTGAGATACAAGATGAGATTCTTCAGTGTCGACAACTTAGGTGCATACAGGGAGTACCATATGGTATGGATAAAGACAAAATTATGCAGCAGTTGCAGAAATTTGGGCGGTTACGCAGCTTTTCCACCGTTTTAGATAGAATCACTCTCGAAACCAAAGGAATCGCTTTTTTCACATACTGGAGTCCGCAGCCGGAAGACTCGCAACTTGAAAACAAGCTAAGGGAAGCATTTATTGCCCAAGGTGAGGCAGAAAAGGAGATTGCCAAGCTCAGGTGTGTGCATCCATGTATCAGCAGTAAAAACAAATATGTGCAGACTGTTACATTAGATGCCGATACAATGACAAATGTGTCAAATTGTCCATCGAGCGAAGTTACCAACCATGGTGAATCGAAGGTGATACGGTTTGCGAACTGCATTTCGTTTGATGATTTGTTGAAACCAGATAAATGCACACTTGCCGAGAGATCATTCAAGCAGGAATGCTCAAAGTTTGGAAAAGTGGAAAGAGTAGTGATATCGAGGCCCGGAAAAGAGTTTAAGAATGGTCTGGGTGAGATAGATCCTTCGTTTGGGTTTATATTTGTTCAGTTTGCCGAATTGACGTTCTCTACGCAGTGTCTATATTCATTGGCTGGGCGGTTATTTGATGGACGGTTAGTTATCGGTGGATATTATGATGAGGAAGACTTTGAGAGGGGTATATATTAGTGTCTTGAAGGTATAGAAGTATGAAATAGGGGGAAGTGTTGCTCGTAACCTATGCGCTTTGGGTGTATGGTCTTGATGTTGGTATAATAACAATTTAATATCATGGTATCTTAATATTAGTATGTCTGTATGTTAAGTATGTATGCTATTCCTATATCTTAATTTACTCATCTGTATTAGTATGCTTTTTGCGTATCATTATATATACAGCAGTATGCCTCGAGCCCAGCTCGTTATTTCGAAAGGTTCTGCCTCGAATACTCGTTTATCTCTTCACCTACTGCCTCACTCACAGTATGTCGCACAATAAGATCGTACAAATCGTCTGGAATCACCTTCAAGAAACTCAGAGAAAGTTTGATGATGCGTTTGGAGTCCAATCTCGGGAATTGCCGAAGAAGCACCATTGGATTATCCGATTCTAATAGCTGCTTTCGGATCAAAACAAGTTGTGCGATGATAAAGAAGATGTTCAAGTGCACACCGTAGCTAAAGAGAAAGTCCCATAGCACGAGAACCTCGCTTAATGGGGGAGTACAAGCACCTAATGTGAGTACTAGTGGGAAAGCATATATCTTGGCGGTGAGCATTTTGGACTTCAAGTGGTGGAAAAGCTTTGGATCAAGCAGTCCAAGCAGGATATCCACCAACTTAACCCCGTTGATCACCCCCGACAAATTTGGTGTCACGTATGTTGGAATGTACTTAATGAGCAACCTGGAAAACAGCGCAAAGATCTCGGGCTCACTTTTACACACGTACGCAAATGGTGCCACTAAGATATTCATTCCTTGAACATATGGCGAAACGCCAGTCTCCGCAGATTCTTCAACCTCCAAGGCATAGCTATTGAGAACACGAATAAGTGTCTGGTTGTCGACCTTGGATGTGAAGTTTTTGTCTTTCTTGAATGTTCTGAACGAATCGTTCAAGATTTTGGTGAAAGAGTGTGACTTTCCACGTTGTAGAAGCTCCACATAATAGTCTGTTTCCACTGGTTCGGCTCGCAATAAAATAGACCACACATATGCTCTGTATGGACACACACCACGCTCATTTTGCTTCAAACCTTCACATAGAATGTTGTATCTTAGTTGATTCAGACTGGACATCAACACGGGTTGATCGCTTTCAATGAATTTTTCAAGAGCATCTTTCTTTCTTCCTCTTTTCTCTGCTTTTGACATGATTGGTTGTTGAAGGTAATGAAGATGCAAGGTCAAAGATGCGATTAGGAAGAGTGGATGATAAGATTGGAGGAGAATATATTGTAGGATGAGAGGTTTTTGGTGGGAATTGTCATCCAATAAATATATTCCAATTAAGTAGTGTATTTCTAGTTGAATGTTATGTGATGCTGATTAAATGGAGGCTATTTGGATGGTAGTGATGTGAGAGGTATCGGCGAGTTCTGTAAACGGCAAATGGTAAATAAAAAAATTAAGAAAAATAAAGTAGTCGTGAATATTATTCGCGGGTATTTGTTAGACGATGCATGCAAATCAATGTACGGATGTATACGAAACAAAGTGCTTTTAATGGAGACAGACTCCTGGATAACCTCGAAGTAGCAAGGTTAGGAACTCGAGAATAGAGAATATATATGAAAGAAAAGTAGGATACGGATGCATACCACTTGAAATATATATATATATTGGTTTCTGGGATTTTCACGTAATATCAACCTCTTTAGTAATGATTAATAGTTGAAAGTTGTTAGATCGTTATCAGTTAATTTTGGTGAACTGTAAGAAAGCCATATTTAAGGTTGTCATTTAACAGTATCACTTACTACGAAAAATAGCAGTAGAATGGCATATGATGCTTATCAGTGCTGTACTAAATGTATTATATGTGTTGTAATTTAAAAGGATCAACTTGCTATCACAATTCATGGATTTAATGTTTGGAGTGACCAAGCACTTGGTTTCAAAGAGTTTAGAAAATGAATAGAGTATTATGGGACTATTTGGCTGAAAAAAAGGGAATTATGATACATATGTTAGATCTATCAGAAAAGGATAGCTGCGTTAGAGTAAGCTGTAATTTGGTCATAAATGGACTTTGTGCAAGCTGGAGATAACTTAGAATTTAAATACCAAGTATTATGAATATTTCAGGGGTAGCAAACCATACGGTGTCACCCCTGGGTAAATCCTGCATTTATGTATTCAGGCATTGATTTACTCTGTGAATTTAGATATTTGAAGTATTTCATACATTTATGTTTCATGTATGCAGGTATTCTATTTCAAGTATTAAAGTATCATGTATTGAATGTATTGTATGTATTGAAGTATTGAAGTATTGAAGTATTGAAGTATTGAAGTATTGAAGTATTGAAGTATTGAAGTATTGAAGTATTGAAGTAT
>ERZ746981.473-NODE-473-length-10513-cov-11.415581_pt1 | contig 10513 bp, 11 predicted proteins | sample MGYA00374948_ERZ746981 | MGnify/ENA primary metagenome ERZ746981 (study PRJEB28757, sample SAMN06711160) | food metagenome | host: microorganism | place: China:Harbin | collected 2017-01-30 | study: EMG produced TPA metagenomics assembly of the Analysis of...
GGCTCATCCAGAATGTAGAAAGATTTTCCTGTCGAGCGTTTGTGGAGTTCGCTAGCTAACTTCATACGTTGGGCTTCTCCCCCAGAAAGGGTGGTAGCTGGCTGTCCCAAGGTCACATAGCCTAGCCCTACATCCTTGATGGTCTGGAGTTTGCGTTGAATTTTCGGAATGTGTTGGAAAAATTCTACCGCATCGTTGACCGTCATATCCAAGACCTGCGAAATATTCTTTTCCTTGTAGTGAACTTCTAGGGTTTCACTGTTATAGCGGGTTCCGTGGCAAACTTCACAAGCCACATAAACATCTGGCAAGAAGTGCATCTCAATCTTGATAATCCCGTCACCTGAGCAAGCTTCACAGCGACCTCCCTTGACGTTGAAACTGAAGCGCCCCTTCTTGTAGCCTCGAATCTTGGCTTCATTTGTCTGAGCAAAAAGGTCACGTATATCGTCAAAAACTCCTGTATAGGTAGCTGGGTTAGACCTCGGCGTCCGTCCGATAGGGCTCTGGTCAATATCAATCAAACGGTCGACATGCTCAATCCCTGTAATAGTCTTAAACTTACCAGGTTTGTCTGAATTACGGTTGAGCTTCTGGGCAATGGCTTTTTTGAGAATGCTGTTGATTAGAGTCGATTTCCCTGAACCCGACACACCTGTCACTGCGATAAATTTTCCTAGTGGAAAGCGAGCCGTGACATTTTGCAAGTTGTTCTCACGCGCTCCTGTCACTTCAATAAAACGACCATTTCCGACACGGCGCTCTTCTGGTACTGGGATGACACGTTTGCCTGACAAGTACTGACCTGTGATAGACTTGCTGTTGCGAGCCACTTGCTTAGGTGTACCTGCTGCAACAATCTCACCACCAAAAACACCGGCACCAGGACCAACGTCAATCAGATAATCAGCTTCACGCATGGTATCTTCGTCGTGTTCCACCACGATAAGAGTATTGCCCAAGTCACGCATCTTTTTCAGACTGGCAATCAGGCGGTCATTGTCCCTCTGGTGAAGACCGATTGACGGCTCGTCTAGGATATAGAGGACGCCTGATAGGTTGGAACCAATCTGGGTTGCCAAACGAATGCGCTGACTTTCCCCACCTGAAAGGGTTCCTGCTGAACGTGACAGGGTTAGATAGTTAAGACCCACATTATTAAGGAAGGTCAAACGATCCTTGATTTCCTTGAGAATGGGACGAGCAATGATGGCTTCATTTTCAGACAAAGTTAACTGGCTCACCAAGTCCAAGTGGTCAGCGATAGACAGGTCTGAGATTTCTCCAATATGTGGCCCTTGCTGGCCGCCCACACGGACAGACAAGGCCTGGTCATTGAGACGATAGCCTTGACAGGTTCCGCAGGTCAGCTCATTCATGTAGAGACGCATCTGAGTGCGAGTGTAATCGCTATTGGTTTCATGGTAACGACGTTTGATATTATTGATAACTCCCTCAAACGGAATGTCGATATCGCGCACGCCACCAAATTCATTCTCATAGTGGAAATGGAATTCCTTACCATCTGACCCATAGAGAATCAAGTTCTTATCTTCTTCTGACAGGTCCTCAAAAGGCTTATCCATAGCCACTCCAAAGACTTTCATGGCCTGCTCTAACATGTTTGGATAGTAGTTGGATGAGATAGGATTCCAAGGTGCTAGCGCTCCCTCACGTAAGGTTTTGCTGGCATCTGGCACTACCAAATCAGTATCCACCTCCAGCTTGATCCCCAAGCCGTCACACTCACTACAAGAGCCAAAAGGAGCATTGAAAGAGAAGAGACGAGGTTCTAACTCTGGGACAGTAAAACCACAAACTGGACAGGCATAATGCTCAGAGAAGAGCAACTCCGAATCGTCCATGGTGTCGATAATGACATAACCTTCTGCAATACGAAGGGCAGCCTCAATGGAATCAAAGAGACGACTACGAATGCCCTCCTTGATAACAATACGGTCAACCACGACATCGATATTGTGTTGCTTGCTCTTAGACAACTCTGGCACTTCGGTCACATCATAGACTTCCCCATCCACACGAACACGAACATACCCGTCTTTCTGAACCTTCTCGATAACACTCTTATGTTGGCCTTTTTTCTTGCGGATGACAGGAGCCAAGATCTGCAAGCGCTGGCGTTCAGGTAACTCCAAAACCTTATCAACGATTTGCTCCACCGAAGAAGCATTGATAGCTCCATGTCCGTTGATACAGTAAGGCGTCCCCACACGTGCGTAGAGGAGACGCAGATAGTCATTGATTTCAGTCGTAGTTCCCACCGTCGAGCGAGGATTTTTACTAGTCGTTTTCTGGTCGATGGAAATAGCTGGGCTGAGACCATCAATGGCATCTACATCTGGTTTTTCCATATTTCCCAAGAACTGACGAGCGTAGGCGGACAAACTCTCTACATAGCGACGTTGTCCCTCCGCATAGAGGGTATCAAAAGCCAGACTGGACTTCCCTGAACCTGACAAGCCAGTCACGACAACCAACTTGTCTCGCGGAATCTCCACATCAATATTTTTTAAATTATGGGCACGCGCCCCATGAATGACAATTTTATCTTGCATCTTTGTTCTTTCTAGTCCATTATTGCTTACCATTATACCAAAAAAAGTGAGATTCTATTACCCAAAAGGCCGATTTTGTAGTATAATAAAAAACTTCTTATTTTATGTTTCTTTAGGGCTTCCTAACCCTTATATCACGCGCTTTTTAACAAAAAACACTAATATTACTTTTTACTACTTGCTCCCCCAAAGTACGCAAAAAGGGGAGCAAAAAAGCCCCACAAAAGGGCTAAGATTTGACGAGTTCAGCAGGCAAGAAACTAGCGTAGTCATCAGCTACGCTTTTTTAGTTGTTTTTGCTTATCTGATAGGTTTATTATACCAAAAAAGGGAGTGTGTGACATCTCGGTCTAACTCTCCCTAATCGGCTAGACTGTGCAAGCCTCCAGCTGTGAATATATTATACCATGTTCATCACGCGTATTGGTTGTTTTATCTATCGAAAAGGTGAGATAGATAAAAGCGCGTGGTTATCGATTTTGTTGACCTTAACAAGTCCTTTTCAAGCGAACATCACGCGCAAAACTATTATATTTTACTATTTCTTTGTACTATAGATCTTCCTTTTCTATTTCCTCTCTGCTTATTCTAGCTAAAAGATTATAATAAGGGTGTCCTGCTGGAATAACAGGGGGATTTTTAGTAAATTCTTCTTGTGTTAAGGTGGTTTCTTTGTCTAATATTGTACCGTCTGATAGTTTGGTACCTTTAGGGACAATATGGGATATTGTTGGGTTCCATTTTTCTTTAACTTTTGCCATGTTAAATACTCCTTTATGGTAAAAATAGAGGCGTCCCACCTCCTACCGCGGAATGAACTGTTTCAAGGGGAGATGGAAAACCTCTATTCGTTAATTTAATTATAGCCTAAATAACTAATTGACGCAATAATGTTAGAGGCATATCCTTTGGGGTGGTCGAAACAGTAAAAAGGAACTGACTTAGGCGCCGACCTAAAATAAGCCATTGGGTGCCAAACCAGTTCCTTTATTTACTTAAGTATACAACATTTTTACAAAAAAAAAGCACGTTTGATTGTGTTAGTTTCTTGCTTACTGAACTCTTCAATTTAAGTCCCCTTTTTGTTACCCTTTATGTTTTCTCAGCTTATTTGAATTTAATAGTTTGTGAAGAAATTAAGTTAGATTTAGAGCAGGCTTAGGCCTGTTTCTCTGTATCTAACCAAAATCTTACCGTTCTTCAATAGCTCACTAGCTTTGTTGTTCCAATAAGTAGCTAGTTTTCTAGTCTCTTATCCTTTCTTGAAAAACTCCGCATTGTGAGTTATAATTAAGTTAAGGTAAAGGTGGTCTAACGCCCATGAAGCAGCTTGCTGTGGAGGCGGTGGGGCACCTTTATTTTTTTATCTCACAAAAGCCCCTAGATTTGTTTCTGAGGGCTTGTAGTTTATCCGTGGTGATTTAGTTATCCAGTCCAAAACAAAACGAATAAGGGGCGAATATAAAGCCTAGTGCCCCCTATACGCACTAGGCTCTGTGGTAAGGTTAAATCAATTCCCATTTACCATACATGCCAAGTGTTCTATAGCTGCCTTCTTTGCCCGATATATCGAAGCTTTAGATTTACCTATTTCCTCAGCAACTCCCCAAATATCGAGATCATTCAAGTAAAAAAGTCTCAGAACAGAGCGCTCAAGCGGATTGGCTAGCTTATCGATCAGCCCAGATATTTCCATTCTTTCCTCAGTAAGCCGCTCAATCCTCTGAAGCGTATCCTCTTTTAGCTTCAGAACACTTATAAAATTGTTCTCTGTCTTGTTCTCTCTGCTTGTCTGCACCCTGCTATGGCTTAGTGTTGGCTTTTGGATAATGCCACCTTCCAGGGCTTCCAATTCCAAATATAAGCCTTTGATCTCCTTATTTATCCACTTAACGCCCTCTAGTTTTTCTTTTACCTGCTCTGGTGTCATGCCTCGGCCTCCTTTGTGATATAATAGTTTTAGGGAATAATTCATAAAGGAGTCAGCCGTGTGCTGGCTTTTTTTCATTTTCTCTAGCTTCGCTCTAGGTTCAAGTCCATTCTACGTACCATTTGATAAGCAATTAAGGGATGTTTTTATCTCTCTTATTTCCTTGTCATTCTGCAAGCAATTAAGGCAAGTTATTCCTTTGCTGATCTACTTATCATTTGGTAAGCAACAAATCCAAAATAACAGACTTTTAAATTGCTCTTATCTCCTTATCATTTGGTAGGAAAATAAGGAGAGTTATTTTAGTTCTTATTTCCCTGTCATTTTGTAAGGAGAAAAACGAAAATAAAGAGCTTTTAAATTCGTCTTAACTCCCTATCGTTTTGTAAGCAATTAAGAAGGCTTATTGTCGTCCTTATCTGCCTATCATTCTGCAAGGAGTAAATCGGAAATAAGAGGGGTAAAAACTCCGCTTATCTGCTTGTCGTTTCTCAGGGAGTTAAGGAGGGTTATTATTTCTCTTATCTGCTTGATAAATGATAGGGGATATATCCACTTTCTCGGCGTTCGCTCGGAGTTCAACACACATAACCCTGCCATTTGTCAGGCATATTTACTGCCACTACCTAAGCAAAATCTCACCTTTTCTAACCCTCGGTAAACCTCTCTACCTTGTGGTAACCTTGGGGCTTTCAAATACGCAACCTTTACAAAACCTTTACATTTTTTGCTCTTACCTCACCAAAACCTCACCATTGGAAAACTTTGATACCTTACCGTAACCTTACCGTTCTATGGTTCTAAAAAAGTAGCTATACCTTGTGGTAACCTTGGGGTTCTATCACTAGAAAAAAAGCCCTGTACCTTTGTAAAACCTTAGTATTTTGAAGTATGTGACCTTAGCCTAATCTTAGCCTATACTTTGTATTTCTAAATACACAACCTTATACTAATCTTATACTTTTTATATATTCAACCTCACCCTTATCTCACCCTTTTTTTGGAACGCTTACTGCACCCTTTTTTGGAACACTCTACTTACTTAAATCCTTGATATATCTAGCTTTTTTAACATTCAAACCGTCAAATATGTAGTATTTGTTTGTTTTGTAAATTGCACACTACTACAAATTATCATGTAAAAAACCCAAATCGATTGGGTTAGGTAGCAATGAAACCACAAAAAGAGGCTAGTGCCTCTCTTGATAGTTCTAGCTTTCTGGCTCTGCCACATAATCAGCAAGGCCTTTATATTCGCCTTCTACGTCCAAGTTTTGGAGCAGGTTAATACTTTCATTACCCAGCATTTCCAAAGTACCAAAAGCGGTCATAGAGTCCATAGGGATAGGCTTATCAGAAAGCAAGCGATCAGCATAGTCTAATAGTTCCAGCTCGTAGTCTGTGACCTTATTCAGCAAACTATCAAAATCCTCTGACTCTTTGAGTTGAAGCACGCGCTCCCGTTTGTAACGTTCTTCAAATGCTTCATCGTCCACTGGTTGGTTGTAGTAGTCTTTAAAACTGTCACAAATACGCTTGAAGGTCTTGTTTAGTTTGTTATCCTCCACATACTCAGCTACAAGAGTGCCTTTATCCTTGTGGGTCAATGAGATTGTAGGCTGGCAATATGTTCCAGTCATATATCCCAGTAGCGCGTGACCTGCTACCAGAGCAGTATCTAGGTCTTTAAATTCGTAAGTGAAAGTAAATGTTTTGGCTTTATCCGAAAATGTTTTTAATGTCATGTTGTTTTTCCTCTTTCTGTTTTAAGGGTGTCACTAGATGGTGTACCAGAAAATTTAACGTCCAGCACTTCAACAGTTGCCATGAAGTCGTTTAGCTTGACTTTCATGTTGTTTTTCTCCTTTTTCTCCGGCTAAAAATTGCGCTTCATCCTCTTATCTTTAATGTCTGTAATAATAAATACGTTCCCCTCTGATTGTTTTCCAATGCGACTGACTAGCTTATCATTATAGATTCTGGCCAGCTCTTTTCCGTTGTGATTGGTGTTGATGATAGTTGTGTCTCGCTTATCAAAAATCTTGAAAAGAAAGGCCTGTACCCAATTATTAGCTTCATTTTTTTGGCTGTTCATAACGCTTTCTGTTCCTAAATCATCAATAAAGAGATAGTCAACCTCAGTCAGCAACTTCAAAGCGTCATACTCTGTAAAATCACTCTGTCTATACTGCCAACCTGACTGAATGCGCGTGATAATCTCAGTAATACTGACAAAAAGCACACTCTTAGGATCATTCCTAGACTTATAGCCCTCGTTAATGGCTTTAGCCATAGAATAGCATAAATGACTTTTGCCAGTACCTGGATTGCCCATAATTAGCGTGTTTCCTGTCATACCGTTTAGGTACTGCTTAGCTTGCTTGATAGCAAACTCCTTGGCCTCGTGTTCCTCTTGCGTCTCGGCTTTGAAAGTGCTAAACGTGGCTTCTCTCAGCTCATTTGACACCGTACTTTCACGCACTAGCACATCATAGGTTGAAGAGTCCAGATCATGGCCTAGGGCTTTTTCTATGCCCTCTAGCTCCGTCTGTTTGATGTTCTCCCTAGTGCATTCCATACAGTAGGGAGATGTATAACCATCTGGCTTTTTGAATTGTACTAGGTTAATCTGATGGATTGGGCAAAGCTCATCAGTGACCTTTATTTTTTCATTGAGCTGGTCTGTATTCAGTAATTCCATTGTTTCTCCTCTCCGTCAGTAGATAAACGGGTCTTGAATATCATCGTCAGACTGACCTTGTTTCTTTTGCTGAAACAGTCTCTGTTCATCTTCGACTTGTACCATGGTTCTAATACCATTCTGTCGCCAGTTCTTGAGTATTGAATTGATATAGCTAAAAGATCGCTTGCCATTATCTGCAGCCTTGTCTATAGCAATCTTGATAACCTCTAGCTCCATACCGTCAAGAGTGAGATAGTCAGTCAGTATTTGATATTGTTGCCCATCCATAACCCCTATACGCTTTTGGTAATAGTTAGAGATTTCAGCAGTAGGAGCAGAAGAAGTTTTTTTCTCTATCTCTTCTTCTAACTCTTTCTCTATCTCTGTCTTACATGTAGTTAACAATGTAAGATTCTCAGATGACATTGTAAGGTTTTCCTTTTGTTCTCGTTGCTGTTTCCTATATTCTCGCATGTATGCTGCTTGGTTGGTTTCCTGCTGTACCAAGGCTTTTGCCTGCGGTAGTTCTGCGTTTTTATCTTCATCAACTTGTATTAGACCACACTTAGTAAAGTATGCCATGGTCATATCTATATCATCTTCCGATACATCTAATTTTAGGGCTAACTCTTCCTTGAGATTGTCAAAGTAACCCTCATAGTATAAAATACAGTCACTTTCTAAGCTCTCTAGCATGAGCCTAATATAAATCACCGTCATAGTGTACCCACCAGGTACCGTTTTTAGTCTCTTGATAAAAATATTATCAAAAAATTTCTTATCAATTTTTAGCCAAAAATATATTTTAGTTTTTGCCATTCTCCACCCCCATAAACTTCCAGATGTCAGTTATTTTATAATAAACCTTTCTTGTATCTTCAAGCGGTGGATGGTATCGCCTTAGCCCTGCTTTCTCCCACTTTTGGAGTGTCAGATATTTTATATCTAACTCGCCCATGACTTCCTGGGCTGAGATTAAACCTGTCAGTCGTGGTTTGACTGTATCACGCGCTTCCAGGTATCTTTCCACTACCTCTATAATGCCATGCGCTAGGTCTTGCTCGCTTTCTCGGCTTAGGCTAAACATATCCGCCCACCTCCTTCAAGGTTTCTTTGTAGCTTTCTAGGTCGCTGTTCATCAACACCACTAGGCGCTTTTCTTCTTCTCGTATCTGATTGTAAAAGGTTTTTGCACTGTCCAATAGCTCCTCTTTGTTAGCTGGGATAAAATATCCTCTAAATGTCCCGTGTCGAACCCCAACAATAGGAATGCTATTGCGCGTGATTAGACGGCTGATAATGTCCTGTACGGTTCTTTCTGCCAGCTTAGTGATCAGGCTGATTTCTGCCCCTGTTATGGAGTTCTCAGCCCCTACCTTGATTAGTCTTAATACTCGTTTGTCATTCTCTGATAGACTCATTCAGTTCCTCCGTAAACTCTTACCCCTGCAAGCTGGATATAACGCCCATAATAAGGGTTTAAATCCTCGCTAGGTGTTTCTATCGTCTGTTGGCTTTCTCGCTCTATTTTGGCGCTTTTTTTGCGGTCTCGGTGGTTTAGATAAAGCAGTAAGCCAATCAGTACCACCATGAAGATTAGCGCCTGTGTATTGGTTAAATCTAGCTCATTCATTTCATCACCTCCTCAAACTTCTCTATAAGATGATCTTTACTTACTTTCCTATTAGCATTTTTAGAATTAAAAAGAATATCTTTTAAGGTTATAGTAGCCTCTAAATACTCCTTTTCAGCATGTTCTATATACGCCTGTTGCTCTGCTTCGTTCTCAAAAATACCAGGGTGGAAAAGCATTCCCGTAGTGCTTTTAGAGACCGCTTCGATTTTATGGCTGTCATTCAATTCAGGGAGTTCAATCCAAAGTAAGCGGTGTAAATTTTCTTTGATAGCTTTTAATTGTCCTGATAAGAGTCCTATTCTGAAAAAATCATTGTTTTCGTCTGCTTGGTGTAATTCCATATTAATTCTATCCAAGCTTTTAGCGATAATATCGTATGTTGTTTCTATCATGTTTTTTACCTCTGTTTCTATGTTGTGTAGTTGCCCTAAGGGCTTTTTAATGCCTTTTACTATCCAGGATATCCTCACACTCAAAGTTGAGCGATGGCGAGTGTGGGGATTTTGAATGGTTGTTTCTTATACAGTTTTTCTTGCCTACAGCCTCATGCTCAGAAGTTTGCCGACCGAGAGCGTGGGGCTTTTTAATGCTTTTTTTCTTACCACTAGCCTCACGCTCAGAGTCGCCAAATTGAAAGCGTGAGAAAGTACCAGTTTAAAGAGTTGGCGCTCTCCGTATGGTCAAATTGCCCTAAATATGCTATAATCTAGGTATAAATCTTTACTAAAACCTCTTTGATAATAGCTTGCCTGCTTTGTTAAATTCGTTTTAGTGTTAGTGTGAAAGGCTCTGCGGTGTGGTTATTGCTAAGCCTTTTTTGTTGCTCTCACGCGCTTCTTTGGCGTGTTTTTTTATTTCTGAATGCCATAGCCTTGATTTCCTGATAACTCATATTCAAGCTAATCATGGCTATTACCATATCCTCAAAGGCTTGATATTGCTCCAGCTCGTCACTTGTCAAGCTATCAATACCATTATAGCCCCCACGTTCTTCCCTTAACTGCTTAGCGTTCCTGTCGGTTACTGCTTTTAGTAGCAGGTTGTTCATGGTGCTATGCGCGTGCTTTGGTGCTTGTTTCCAGTTCTCAATACTGTCATGCAGTGTTTTTCTTTTTGGCTTTTCTAGCGCCCTCTGCATACGGAACTTAGAAAGTTCCTCACGCATTTCAAAGAAGGCTTTGACTAGGTTCTTCTTAAACTCTTTTACGGGTTCTGTATTTCGTAAGTAAGTGATCAGCAATGTTGCTTGTTGTTCATTTAAAATATAGTCCCGTACATTTTGCCCACTTTCTGAAGGTGAAATTTTAAATTGCACCTTTCCGAAACTCTCGAAGTCCTCTCGGTGTTTATTTAGCAAAATCTTCAAATGTCTGTGCTTGACTTCTGCACACTCCGCAATAATACTGCTTAGTGTATACGGCTCTTTCTTTCCGTCCATGTAGACTAGTTCCATTGTTTGCTCCTTTCTAAATAAGTTCGTTTTTTTCGTACTTTTTCCTAAAAAAATAAGATCAGGGGAAATATTATAAAGTGAAGTTAATTCTCTTAGTAAATCAATAGGTATTTTAGTACTATCTTTTTCGTACTTTGCGACAGTCTGAAAACTTCTATTAATTTTTAACCCAACTTCACGCAACGTATAACCAGCAGAAACTCGCGCTCCTTTTAAAGTAATCTGTTCCATCTTT
>ERZ746981.474-NODE-474-length-10508-cov-27.453744_pt1 | contig 10508 bp, 12 predicted proteins | sample MGYA00374948_ERZ746981 | MGnify/ENA primary metagenome ERZ746981 (study PRJEB28757, sample SAMN06711160) | food metagenome | host: microorganism | place: China:Harbin | collected 2017-01-30 | study: EMG produced TPA metagenomics assembly of the Analysis of...
AACGTGCCTTCTTCATCGCCTGTCTCCAGTGGACAGACCTTACTTCAAATCGAGGGCATTTCAGGGGGCAGGGTCAATAAGAATGGTTCTTAATGTGGTGAAATGCTGAACGGGTAAAGGAGTCGAACATCCTCTGCCAGCCTGTTCGCGGAGTGAGAGATCGACGCCGTGTCGCATGCAGAGACGATCGAGGTGGCTTATCAGAACAGCCGGTCTGAACTGCTGAAATACGCCACGGCCATAACAGGCGACCGTCAGCAGGCGGAAGATATCCTTCAGGACGCATGGCTTCGCTGCACGGCGGCTGCGGTTTCAGAACAGATCAGGGAGCCAATCCGTTTTCTGTTCCGGGTCGTTCGGAACCTTGCCCTCGATTACAGACGGCGGCGTACATACGAAAAGCGCTACATTAATGTCGAGGTCGATGAGAGAGTCATTGATGCGGCACGGGCGCACGAAGCCTCTCCTGAAGATGCGGCGATCAGCACACAGGAAATCCGTATGCTGATGACAGCCCTCTCGGAACTGGATCACCGCACACGCATGGCGGTGGAAATGCATCGGTTCGAGAATGCGAAGCTGCGCGAGATAGCCGAAACGCTCGGCGTGTCTCTGACCATGGCGCATAACCTCGTGGCGGAAGGTCTGCGGCATTGCAGAAACCATCTACGTCGCGCTGATTGATGATAAACGTGAAAATCTGGTCTGGTCATTCGCCTTCTAGGGGAGGGACGAAAGCGGAAGGCATGCTGTCTGACGTAGCCGCGCCTGACAACGAAGGAATAGCGGGCGGATGACGGCTGCATCGGATCATCATCGTGAGCAGGCAGACGAAGAGGCCATCAATTGGGTGATCCTGCTGCGGGAGGAACCTGACGCGCCTGATGTGCAGAAGGAGTTTAGCCAGTGGCTGGCGGCTTCATCTCATAATCAGGAGGCATGGAAAGAGATTACCCGGACCTACCAGGGGCTGGGTCAAGTCGCGCCTGCAACTCTTTCGGAAAAGGATAAGCCTTCCGTATCCACTGGCGTTCTGCGGATCGGTCGGAACGACAATCACAGACAGGTATTTTCCACGAGGCGACGTCTTGTCGCTGGTGTCATGGCTCTCGCGGCCTGTGTTGTATTAGCGCCGATCATCTACACGCGGCTAACGGCGGACGCCATGACAGGCATAGGAAAAACGAGTTCTCTTACCCTGGAGGACGGTAGTCATGTGTCAATGGGGCCAGACACAGCCCTGCGTGTGGCGTTCGGTCCGACAGGGCGAGAAGTCACGCTCCTGAAAGGGGATGCATGGTTTCAGGTCGTGCATGATGCCAGTCGTCCGTTCCGTGTGAGCATTGGAAAAGAAACGCGGGTTACGGATATTGGAACAGCGTTCGAGGTCCGGGCGCTATCGTCCTCAGTGCAGGTGCAAGTGGCGGAAGGACGTGTCGAGCTGTCCAGACAGGGGCGTGAGCCATTGTTTCTGGGGGCAGGAGACGGGGCAGTCGTTCGCCCTGCCAATGTCGAGCATTACGACGTGCCCGTTGCAGACGTAGCATCATGGCGGGATGGGCAGCTTGTTGTGCATGATCGTCCCATCCGGGAAGTGGTCGATGTGATCAGACAGTATTATCGCGGGTTCATCGTCGTGCGGAATGGTGTGGGAGATCAACGCGTGACGGGGGTCTTTGATCTTCATGATCCTATGGCCGCACTGGCTGCCGTGGCACATGCTCACGAGGCGAGTGTGACCCGCATTACCCCTTGGGTTGCGGTGCTTTCACGGGCCTGAGTAGCCGCAGACGAACTTTTTTCGTCGTTCATGCATTTTTTTGCGAAATCCTGCATTAGCCGTGCGTCGGTTCCAACAGAAGGTAATGCAACAGCTTCGCATTTGCAGCGATGCTTAAAGTTGGAAAAGAGCAGGACAGTGGACACAGCGACAGGGACGCCGCACGGGGTTAGTCAGACAAAAAATTCTGCATTTGCAATGCTGCTTTTGGTGAGCAGCGGTTTATGCGCGCTTTATGAAGCGATGCCGCGATGTGCATTGGCAGAAACTACAACCGGAGTGAAAGCCTACCACATTCCGGCTCAGGCATTATCGACGGCATTAACGACATTTGGGCAGCAAGCGCATATGCAGGTAAGTGCAGACCCAAAGATACTGAGCGGGCACCAATCTGCTGCACTCAATGGGAATTTCACGGAACAGGAAGCTTTGGCTCGACTATTGACCGGGTCAGGGTTGACGGCGCGTGTGTCCGGAAACGTAGTCAGCGTTAGCACGACTTCAAGTATTACTCTTGGTCCTGTGCGTGTTGGCGGAACTGTTACTCACGAAAATCCGACTGGTCCTGGTGTGGGGTATGTCGCAACAAGCACAATGGCGGGAACGAAAACAGACACGCCAATTACCGAAATACCTAATTCAATATACGTGGTCACGAAACAATTAATGCAGGATCAGCAACCACAGAATGTTGCTGAGGCATTACGTTATGTTCCAGGCGTGTATGCCGAGGGAGGCGGAACTACAGGTAATGGTGCCGCTCAAGCGAACGGTGGCGGCACGATAGTCCAACGGGGCTTCACGTCGTCTCAATTCATTGATGGTCTTATGGCGCATTCCGCGGCGGCAGGTGAAACTAGCTTTCTGGACAGAATTGAAGTTGTAAACGGACCAGCATCCGTAATGTATGGGCAAGTGACTCCTGGAGGAATGATCGGGATGACCTTAAAAAAGCCCACCAACACCCCACTTCATCAAGTTTCAGTCGGCTTCGGAAACTGGGGACGTTATGAAGCTACGGTCGATGTCAGCGATAAGATAACGAAATCGGGTAATATTCGATACCGTATTGCTGCCATTGGCGTTACTCAAGGAACACAAACGGACCATGTAGATTACCACAGAGTTGGTGTGCTTCCATCCATCACGTGGGATATTGATCGCAATACAAATCTTACGCTTCTAGGTTCTTATATGTATACGCCCGGGGATGGTCTTGGCGCATACTACCCAGCATTGGGAACTCTTGTATCCAACGGAGAAGGGCGGATTGCCCGGCATACATTTTTGGGGACTCCCAACTGGAACACTAGTGGTGAAAAAGACGCTATGTTTGAATATCAATTTAGCCATAAATTCAATAAGTTCATCAACTTTAATCAAACATTCCGCTGGGAGAAATCCCAAAGAACAAGCAAAACATCTTATTTTGACTACATGTACAGTAAAGATGAAATCGCCATTCAGCCCTGGAATCAGTGGTCAGGGAGCACTCAGGCTGCGCTTGACACTCGGTTGCTTGGAAAATTCAAGACAGGTCCGGTCCAGCATACTTGGGTAGTCGGATCGGATTTTAGACAATACAATTATACCCTCGGTGATGATTTTGACTTCGCAAGCGAACCAATAGTTAATGTGTACAACCCTCAACCAAACTACAAACCATGCTTTAATGCGAATTCATCAGATTGTTATTTGGTGCAGGGGAAAAATAATTACGGATATTTTCAAGAGGGAGTTTATTTTCAAGATCAAATTAAGTGGAGAGGGCTATCTGTAATTTTTGGTGGGCGCGAAGATTGGGTAAACTATAGTGCTCATAGTTCAACAATATATCCAGGAAAAAATATTATAAAAGACACAGTTCCGCAACCTCAGACAGCCTTCACATGGAGAACAGGAGTTGTATACAACTTCGATATCGGACTGTCGCCTTACTTTAGTTACTCAACGTCGTTCATACCGCAGACAGGCACAAATTGGCTAGGTCAACCATTTTCACCCTTGACGGGTAAGCAGATGGAAGCAGGTTTAAAATATAAAGTCCCTGGGAAGGATATTCTTATTACAGGGTCGGCTTTTCACATATTAGAGAATCACTACTTAATATCAGACTTGGCGCATAATAGTAGCGAAGATGCAGGGACAGTTAAATCTCAAGGATTTGAGATATCCGCGAATGCAAATATAACAAGAAATATAAAATTTGTAGGATCATATACGTATGAGGATGTTCGTTACGCGAATAGCAATTTGACTGCTCGGAAATATGATCCTGTTGCGATGTCGTATGTAGGAACGGCTATCAGCGAATCTGGCAAGTTCGTTCAGATGGTGCCCCGGAATATGTTTAACGCATTTGTGGATTATACATTTAAGAACTCATATATGAATGGGTTCGGAATTAATGGAGGCATCCGATATATAGGCTTTACATATTCAACAGCAGTTGAGTCTTATAAAGTTCCAGCGTTCATGCTTTTCGACATTGGTGCACATTATGATTTTGGAGTTAGTATACCTCAGTTAAAAGGACTAAAAGCGCAACTCGCCGTCTCAAATTTGACAAACAAGTATTATGTGACGAGCTGTCAATCCTACCAATGTGAGCTAGGGCAGGGCCGAAAAGTTTACGGAAATTTGACTTATAATTGGTGAAGTTTCGCCACCCAAACTACAGCGCATTTTCCCTATTAGTTTCAGTATTTTGCCCCTCGTCTTCATGCCAAACTCGTGGGGCAGTCTCGTGGCAAGAAACGTGGACTGCCCCCGGCAATATGCGAGAGGCAACCCATGTCAAATTCGTCGGGTGACACTGCGCAAGACGCGTAGAGCGTCCCTGCAATCTCCATAAGGTCATGCCGCAAGGCGTGAGAACTCAATGTAACCAGAAAAGTGGGGCTGTCTGACAGGTGCGGCATGTTTTGCCGCACCCGGTCGGCGGCTTTCCAGCCGAGAGGACCATCCCCATGCCATTCGACATCTGGCATTCCGAGCCCGATCTGGTCATCCTCAGAACCCTCCCGGCCTCCGCCCTTGCCGGGGCCTTCATGCGGCGCTGGTCCCGCTACATCAGCGATTATCGCGACAGTCTGCTGCGGGCCGGCGGGGCCAGCGCCAGTCCCTCGCTCCTGTGGGCAGCGTTCCGGGACCGATGGAGGTTACAGTTTTGTCCATGATCCGGACATTCCCATCACCCGGAAACCCGTGATCTGGCGTAGGCAGGACACAACACGCGTTATCAGCCTGACGGATGCCCCTCGGGGTTTTGCCGATCTCCGCTCGCTGGATTTCGAGGCGATGGGCCGTATCCTGTTCGACAGTGAGGATGATGCCGGGCGTTCTGTGACAGTGACTGGTACCTTCGGGACATTTTCGTTTCTGCTGGACGATCCTGCTGCCCAGAAACGGCCCGCCGTGGTCATTCCGATGGACCCCCATTACCGAAACCGCTGGTATGAGGCAGGCCGCTTCGTCTCCCATCATCTCGGTTTCAGGCTGCCATCGCGCGTGCCCCCGGTCATTACGCCGTTTCGGTCCCTGCATCTGATCCGCTGCCTGCATGCCTATGACCTCCATCGGACCGGTGCCGATGAACGCCGCATTGCCGCCGTCTTGCTTGATCCCCGCGCCCTGACCATGTCCTGGAACGAATGGCGCGATCATACATGGCGCAGGACTGCGAAGGACTGGCGTGATGAAGGCATCGCCCTGGTCGAAGGCGGCTATCTCAAGCTGTTGCTTGAAGGATGATCGTTATCGTTTGGCTCATGACCGGTCCGGCGCATCGTCGGTCCTGTCAGCGGGCCTCTGACGCATGGCCGGAATATCGAGCGGGATGTCGTCGCGGAACGACCGTCCCTGAGAGAGCCGCCGCCCCAGCGTGTCCAGAAACCGGGCGAAGCGTTCCTGCCCTAGCGCATTGGCGGCGGCCTGGGCTTCGACGGGCAGGGGTGGCATCTGTCCCAGCCAGAAGCGGATGAACAGGGCATGGGTTTCCAGAGCGATCATCAGGTCACGCTCCTGGCGCTGCATCTGGCGTGTCAGCCGGTCCAGTCGCCGTGTCAGGGCCGCTTCGGTTTTCTCAGCACTGTCGGGTGACAGGAGCGAGGCGACCGCCGCTTCCACTACGGCGGAGCGCGTCACTTTCCGGCGTGTGGCAAGGTCACCGATTTGCGAAATCATGGCGACGGGCAGGGAGACGTTCAGGCGGTCACGCATGGAAACCCTCCATGAAAAGCCATGATATGGTCGAGATGTTTTCCATGAAACAAGAGCGGAGATGCATCCGGCGTACCGCAGCGAACGACAGCGTGGAAATAGGATGGGCGGATCACATGCTGATCCCGAGATCGCGTTTGCGGTCGTGCCGCCAGTCGACGCCCCCGTCATCGCGGGCGACCCCATCGACATAGCGGTCGTGCTGCCTGTCCAGCGACGGTGCCCACGGTACAAGCTGGAAGCCGAGGCCATTGTCGATCATGGCGAAGCGCCCCGAGGACAGGCTGAGACGTTTCACATACTGGCCGGTGACAAAGTTACCCGGAACGCTGCGCTCATAAGCCAGCCCGCTCTCCTTCGCGAGTTTCGCGCCCACCTGATCGAGTTCCTGCTGACGTAATGTCGCCAGGAGGTTGCGCTGGTAGCGTGATGATCCATCCTGTTGGAATGACGCCAGCCCGCGATCCGTGAGATGGCGGGTGCGCTCCTGCATGGCCTGCCGCACCTCGGCCCCGAAGCCGGTGCGGGCGAGGTCCATGGGCTGGCCCTCTACCAGCCGGTGATCCAGCCATGTTGCCCCCGGCGCTTTCACCTGAGCGGCAAGGTCCAGATCGGAACGCGCGGACAGCACCAGATAATTCCTGCCGCTCGTCCTGACGGTCGCCGTTCGCACCTCAACGATGCCGCCATCGGGCGGGGCGTCGCGGAATGCCTCGACGTCGGGGAAGCGGACATGATGCACGCGCCCGTCCGTGGCGTCGATCACGGCATAGGCTTCGCCGGTCAGTTCGTTGTGCAGACCGCGTTCCAGCAACCGCCCCGTCAAGGCGATGGGCTGATCGCGCCCCGAGATCACGTAATCGCCGGGAGACATCCCTCGATCCCGGCTTCGTTCCGTCATGGCGTGGTGCATGGTTTTGATGATGTCACCCCGCGCGCCCATCTCGCGCAGCGTGTCTTCCATACCGGGTGTGAGCGACCAGCGTCCCGATCCTTCCGGCGTAGCCAGCCCCATGTGCTCAAGCGTTTGTGCCCTGCCGGTGAGAAGGGCGCGATGCGTCGCATTTTGCCCGAGGTCATGAGTGACCCCGGCTTCAGGCCGCAGGTCCACGATCCCCAGATCATCGGCATGACGCTGCAATTCGGCATCAAGGCGTGTCCAGCGTTCCGCCGTCACGTCCTGACGGAGAGCCATTTCGATTTCATGTTCCGCGCGCGGGCCGAGTTCCAGCGACACCAGATCCTCCGCCCGCGAACGCAGCCCGTGGCTGATATAGTCGCGGGCGATCACCAGATCGGCCCCGGCCTGATCGACACCCCGCACGATGAGATGCACATGCGGATTGTCGGTGTTCCAGTGCGACACGGCGGCCCAGTCCAGTCGCGTGCCGAGATCGGCTTCCATCTGCTGCACGAGGTCGCGGGTAAAACCGTCGAGGTCCGTCATCTCCGGCGCGTCCTCGGGCGAGATAATGAAGCGGAAGTGATGCCGGTCATCCCGGCAACGTGCCGCGAAATCCCCGGTATCCACGTCTTGACCATCCGGCCCGAACAGATGCGCCTTTTCACCATCGCGGGTGACGCCATCGCGGCGCAGATAGGCGAGATGATCGGCCAGCGATCCGGGCCGTGCGCCGCGCCCGGTCTGTCGCACCACGCGGACCTTGACGGTGACGCGGCGATGGGCGTCGAACAGGCGGCTTCTGCCAAACCGGGAATGCCCCCGCCCGAAGGTCGAGGGACCAGAGCGCGGACCGTAACCTTTTCCCTTTCCGGGGCCGCGCGCTGCTTCCCTTGCTCCGGATACGGCCCGGACGGACGCGGAAATCCTCGTCGCGGGCCATCAGAACCTCCCAGTGCAGGAAAGCCCCGCAGGAAAGCAGCATACAATCCAAAACCCTGCACACGACCGACCCGACATGCACACAAGAAGACAAGGCGCTACCGCGCTTTGTCGCTCGATGTGGCAGGCCGTTTTATATTGCCTTCTCTTCTTTTGTCTTTCTGATGTCGAACGAATACATGAAGTTATACCGGAAAAACTGCGCCACGATTGCACAATTCTACACCAATACCACAAACAGGACGTCATGGCGCGCTCCTTTGCGAAACGGAGACGAACAGGCCCTGAGGTGGGGCCACAAATTGCATCACGTGACCAGAAACAGGCATCACTTCCGGCGCGTTCTGGACGACGGTTTGGGATGCAAACGGACCGACGAAAAGCGGACTTCCGGATGGTGTTTCAGCGTGCGATTGATTGACAAAACCCGCATTAGGAATCGTGCATCCGACCGCCTCTCCACGCAGCAGCCGGGTGACTCTCGTGATGTATTTCCGCGTCTCGTCGGGCAGCGCCCGGCTACCTCTCAACAGTTCTTCATACCGCCCAGGACCAGCATTATAGGCAGCGAGGAAACCCGCATCGCCATAGCGGTCATGCAGCCAGCGAAGATACGCCGCGCCTGCGACGATATTGTCGTGCGGATCATAGGGATCGGCCCCCAGATTCAGCGCCGCGCGAAGCTCCCGCCATGTGTCCGGCATGATCTGCATGAGGCCCATAGCGCCCCTGGGTGATACCGCAGAAGCATCACCTGTGCTCTCGGCGCGCATCACCGCTGTGATCCATGCGGGCGGAATGTTTGTCCGCGTGGCGGCCTCGCTGACATAGGCATCGAACGACGCGGCACTGGCAGTCTGCATAGGGATGGCAAACCCTGCGCAGACCACCAGCAGACCGGGCACTGTTTTAACGCGGATCATGACGGTGTTCGGGGACGGTTCCAGACCAGATGGAACGTGTCGTGTTCGTCCCGGTCCGGCAGCAGTCGGGCACGCAGAGGGCGGGAGAAAAGCGGGTCGTCAATCATCACCGCCAGCCACAGCCCGATGCGTTCCCCCTGACGTGCCCAGGCGCAGCCCACTTGTATGGCGTCATCCTCCAGGCCGCGCAGGATGCGATAATCCGGTGTGTTCTCGGTGCTGGGGTCTTCGATGGGGAGGATCGACAGATCATCCTCCATCAGGAAGGTGGTGATCTGGCCGAAAAAGCCGTTTGTGGTGCGCGTGAAAGTGCCAAGACGGATCATGATACGTCTCTCCTGATCTGCGGATCGCAGGACAAAAAAATTGAAAACTGGGGGAGGGCCGTTTGCGCTTACTGAAGCGGATGTGGGCTTTCGTTGTGGCGGGTGGCGGCCCGTCTGGTCGTGACCCAGAGCTGGATTGCACGTCCCATCACCGTGCTGACGGGAAGCGGGCCGAAATAGCGCCCGTCCAGACTGCGCGGTTCCGCCGCATTCATGACGAAAATCTCGTCATGTTCCAGACGACGACATCCCTGCCAGACGGGCAGAGAACGGCCCCGATGATCACGGGTCAGCGCATCGCCGACGGGTCTGCCATCGATCGTGATGCTGCCGCTTGCCCGGCATACGGTCTGTCCCGGCAATGCCGCCACGGGTTTCAGCAAGGGCACGCCGAATGGCAGATAGCCGCGCTGTGACAGCAATAAAGCCAACCGGTCGGGCAGACGCAGGGCGGCCATATCTCCGACATGGAGCGTGCTGCCGGGCCACACCCGATATAGCCCCACTGGTACGCTGGCCGTGCTGTTCCATAGCAGCCGGGGTGCGACAGGCACGGCTGCGGACACACCCACCGCCAGCACCACGAAATACGTGCCGAAGAACCAGGCGCGCCGGGTCATGACACCAGCCTCGCACGTTTCAGCCACGCTGCGTGCAGGGTATGCGTGTAGGATCGCGGTTCCTGTCCGGCGGTGATGCGGTTATGGACATGCCGCCAGTGATCGGGAGAGACGGCGCAGGGATCGAAGCCGAAGCGTTCGATCTGGTCGATCGCCTCCAGAACATGCTTCACCTGCGGCCATCCGGATACGTCGAGCAGCAGGTCGCCGCCGGGCCAGACAAAGGGCACGGTCTGGAAAGCGGTGCCCTGTTCCACAGTGCGTACGATGGCGAGGCAGGAGACGACCGTGCCGTAATCATTGGCCGCCCAGCGGATGAAGCCGAAGGTGCTGCCGGGCGTGAAACTCAGCAGGCGGCGGCGTTTGTCGAGCACGCGGTCGGAGACCGGTCTGCCAAACCTGATCCAGTGTTCGATGCGCTTTTCGATGAAGGTCAGTTCGACCGTGGTCAGGTTGGGATCATCCGTCCTCATGACCTGTTCCTCCGTGAGGGCATTTCACGCAGGGCGGCGACATAGTTGTCGTCGGAAGTGTTGCGGCAGCGATGGCGCTGAAGCCATGCTTCTACGTCCTCTCGAAGATAGAGGACACGCGAACCAACCTTCAGAAACGGCGGGCCTCCACCGGTGCTGCGGTATTTCTCCAGTGTGCGAATGGAGACCCCGATCAGTTCGGCGGCCTCGCCCCCACGCAGATAGGGGCGCAGGATACGCGCGGGGGACGTAACCGGCCGTTTGAGGCCGCCTTATGATTGAGGATTGTGACTGGTAACTTACCGTCGTTAACGACGTCGTT
>ERZ746981.475-NODE-475-length-10450-cov-237.250651_pt1 | contig 10450 bp, 12 predicted proteins | sample MGYA00374948_ERZ746981 | MGnify/ENA primary metagenome ERZ746981 (study PRJEB28757, sample SAMN06711160) | food metagenome | host: microorganism | place: China:Harbin | collected 2017-01-30 | study: EMG produced TPA metagenomics assembly of the Analysis of...
CAGGTGGTGGAATTCGTGCTACGCTGCGCACGAGCATTCCGGTTGCGGGGCCGATGGGGATTCCAGTGGGCCAATAGCTGTTCACGTCCCAGGATCGGCGCCTTCGGTGGCGGTGCGCATCTGCTTGACCTTGGCAGGCGCAGGACGATTACATGGATGACCACCGATCGCTGGCTGGCGATTGCTCTGGACGGAGGTAATCCCGACACAGGAGGGCAGGGCGATGGCGGGGCATGATGCAGGCGATCTCGCCCGCCGTCTGGCGGAGAACGCGGAGGCGGTATGCCGTCGGTATCTGTCCGCCGGTCGCCGTCACGGCAATTACTGGCTGGTCGGCGATGTGCGCAACACGCCCGGTCGGTCGCTGTTTGTCCGGCTACATGACACCGCGAACGGCAGGGCCGGTAAGTGGACCGATGCGCAGTCCGCCGAACATGGCGATCTGCTGGATGTGATCCGCGAAAGCCTTGGTCTGCAGGATTTCCGCGACGTGGTCGACGAGGCGCGCGCCTTCCTCAGCCTGCCTCGCCCTGACCCGGTGCCGCCGTCACAGGACCGGCCTGCCCGTGAGCGTGGTTCCGCCAGTTCTTCCGAAGCGGCGCGACGGCTCTGGGCCATGTCCGGGCCGATCGCGGGTACGCAAGTAGAAGCGTATCTTCGCAGACGCGACCTTACGCTTTTGCACGGAACCGGAGCCCTGCGCTTCCATCCGCGCTGCTTTTACCGCCCCGACGAGGACAGTCCGACCGAGACCTGGCCCGCCATGATCGCCGCCGTCACCGATCTCGACGGCACGCTGACCGGGGTTCATCGCACCTGGCTGGCGGCGGACGGGCGTGGCAAGGCCCCGGTCGATCATCCGCGCCGTGCCCTGGGCGGACTGCTCGGCCATGCCGTGCGCTTCGGGGTGGCATCCGACGTGCTCGCTGCCGGAGAAGGCATCGAGACGGTGCTGTCGCTCCGTCAGGTTCTGCCCGATCTGCCGCTGGCCGCCTGCCTGTCTTCGGCGCATCTCGCTGCCCTGATTTTTCCGCCGCCGCTGCGCCGTCTTTACGTCCTGCGCGATGACGACCCGGCCGGGGATCAGGCGCTGGCGACGCTCGACGCGCGGGCCACGGAAGCCGGGATCGAACTGATCGGCCTGTCACCGCGTCTGGCGGATTTCAACGACGATCTCCGTGCCCTGGGACGCGGCGCGCTGCGGGCGATCCTGCATCCGCAACTCGCTCCCTCGGACGTGGCGCGGTTTCTGGAGAGCATTGGCACCTGAGCAGGCCGGGAAAGGGAGGTGAGGTTCATCATCTTTCCCGTATGGTGCGGGGCTGTCCTGTATCCGGATGGGGCGCGCCCTGGGCCTTTCAAGTGGGGAGCGGGCGTCAGCCGGGCCGGGCCTTCAATGGCGGGGCCGGCTATTTTCCGTCGCGCCCCTTTGGGGGCGCTTTACATCGCGAAGCAAAATAGCCGACCCCCTGCATCCTTCGCTGCGCTGCGGCCGCGCGCGAGCGCGCGGTTCCGTCCCGTCCCTGGTCTGCCGCTATCCGCCCCCGGAAAGGCCGCGAAGGGCGCGGCCGGTATCCCGGAGGACAGCCCCATGACCCGCGTGACAGACGATTTCGAACCCGCCCATGCCGCATCTCCGACCGCCCATGTGCTGGCGGAACTCCAGATGTATGGCTACCGTCCCTTCGAGGACGAGCCCGATCCAAGGCCGCTGCCCGAAGCTCCTCGTATCGGGGGTGCCGTCGCCGACATCTTCGACGCCATCGCTGCGACCCTGACCGAAACGCGGCTGGAGCCTGACCTCGAAACCCTGCTCTGGTCCACGGTCAACATCTTCCACCGCATGGTCGGCCAGGTCGAACGCGAGCTTGACCGCAACGAGCAGGCGCAGAAGAACAGTCAGAAAGAACAGGACGGCAGCGAGATCCGCTCGGTGGAACTGGAGCGGCTGATCGCCGAAGGGCTGACCCTGATCGAGCGCCGCAACGCCTACGAGATCTTCCGAGACGAGGCGCAGGAGCAGTTCGAGCGCCTGACGATGAGCGCGTGGCGTCCGAAGGTCGGTTCGCTGGTCTCCCGTCGCACCATGACGGCGTCGATGATCGACAGCCGCGACTTTCTCAACGCCCGCCGCAAGGCCGAGGGCGAATTGCTGGTCCCGCCCGGCCCCAGGGTCGTCGTGACCGGCGGTCTCGATTTCGACGACCATATCCTGATCTGGGACCGGCTCGACAAGGTCCGGGCCAAGCATCCCGACATGGTGCTGCTGCACGGAGGCTCGCCCAAGGGCGCCGAATTCGTTGCGTCACGCTGGGCCGATCATCGCGACATCGTGCAGATCGCCTTCAAGCCGGACTGGTCCAGGCACCGCAAGGCAGCGCCCTTCCGCCGCAACGACGCCATGCTCGACACAATGCCGATCGGCGTCATCGTCTTCCCCGGAACCGGCATCCAGGAGAATCTGGCCGATAAGGCGAAGAAGCTCGGTATCCCGGTCCTGCGGTTCGGGGGCGGTGCGTGAGCACCGTCTTCAGTCCGGGTCGCCCGCAACCGCGATCCTGGCGGCACGGGCATAGAAGGCCAGTTCGGTATCACCGGGAACCAGCAGGTCGAGCAGGCCTTTCATGTCCTGCATGTCCGAATAGGATTGAAACGGCCCTGGTTGCCGTTCGATCGCCAGCACTGCAATGGCGAGTGCTTTTTTGACCAGATGCAGTTCCCGTCCCCTGATTTCCGCCATGAGATTGTCTCCCTGAACAGCCCCACGATGCACGTTCTTGTGCCGGACGCCAGCATGATTTTCATTCCGTCGACAGACCATTTTCGCTATGATGGGGGTTGCGCCGTGGTGGTGGTGGCAGGCGCGACCGTCAGATCATGTCATCTTCACGGGAGCCGCCACCATGGTGATCTTCGCATCGTTCCTGATCGTCGCCGGCATTGGATTTTTCTGCTGGCTCATCTTCACGCTCGCGGTCTTCGCCTTGCCGTTTGCCGGCGGGCTGTATGCCGGGCTCTGGGCGTTCCATACCGGCGCCGGAGTGATCGGCGCCCTGATCGTCGGCGTCATGGCGGGCATTGCGACCTTCATGGTCGGCCAGATCGCACTTGCCTGCACCCCGTGGATCTGGCTGCGAGGGCTGATCGTCCTGCTCTATACCGTGCCCGCCATCATTGCCGGTTATAGCGCCACGCACGGTCTCGCCCAGATGATGATGCCGTCCGCTGTCTGGCAGCTCTTCTTTTCGGTGATCGGCGCGATCGCGGTCGGCATCACCGCGTTCGTCCGCTTTACCGGCATGGCCCCGCCCGAACCGGCCGACGGGAGCGTCGCGCGGGTCTGACCGCCTGTGCGGCAGTCGGCGGGCAGGCATGGATCAGGCACCGGCCTGTCTTTCCACGTCATCAAAAGGCGGGAAGCGATGGGCCGCGAAGCGCAGATGTGACGCGCTGTTCCTGATACGGTCCGCCTGTTGAAGCAACCGGACTGGCGCTCTGATTGCCCGCAGGCCGATCGCAACGGGGAAAGCCGGGCATGTTCTGCGAGGTACTGTCCGGGAACGGGCCGGTTCGGTTGGCTGGTATGGAGGGAGGATGACGCCGTCATTCTGGTTGTCGCCGGATCTCGTGTGCTGTGCGGGTCGCCATAGTCTCCGTGATGGATGCTCTGTCGGGCCGCGCACGCATGCTGCCTCTCAAGATGGCTGATCTAGCCGAAGGCCGGCTACGCCTCGATCGGCTATGGCGCAACAGCGGGCCATAATTTTTTTCCCCTGCCGGCTGCCTCGTCATTCCTCGCGAAACAAGAAAATTCCGTCCCGCCGTCCTCCGCTGCGCTTCGGTCCCTGCAGGATGCGCCGCCGCTCGCCTCCGTCTGTCCGATCGCCATCGAGGCCGCAATGGTGCGGGCTCGATAACAGAGATCACGGAGCAGTATCATGGCCACCATCGGCACCTTCAAGAAAGTCGGCAACGGGTATAACGGCGAGATCGTCACCCTCTCGCTCCAGACCCCCAACGTCCGTATCGCTCCCGAGACCGCACGCGCGAACGAGAATGCACCCAGCCACCGCGTCTTCGTCGGCAGGGTCGAAATCGGAGCGGCATGGTCCAGGCGCTCCAACGAGGGGCGCGACTATCTGAGCCTCAAGCTCGACGATCCGAGCTTCAACGCCCCGATCTTCGCCAATCTCTTCGATGACGAGGACGGCGAGGGCTACAGCCTGATCTGGTCCCGCCCCAACGGCCGTCGCAACGGCGACTGAGACACCCGCGATCCCCGCCCGGCCGGTCCGGGCGGGGCCTTCGTGGTGGCGACCGGAACGGAAGGGTGGGCGTGGCTGATCGCCCGCGATCCGATCCGCCTGTCTTCGGGTGGGGCAGGGGAACAGGGCTTCCCTCAGTCTTCCCATTGTACCATGCCCGGCGGGAACCGCCTCAAGGACGCGCGGTCCCCCCAATTTTGCCCGAGCCGACCTGCAGGCCGTCCCGAACAAAATCGGCTCCCCCGCGCGCCGGCGAGCCGGTCGCCTGCGGCGATCCCTGACCCGGCTCCCGCGTGCATGAGGCGGAGTCCTGTCTTCGAGAAACGAAAGGAGCAGGACGATGACCACGCTACACGACCAGATCCAGATGCTGCGCGCCGAACTCACCAGCTTTCACCTGAGCCGGGGCGAGCGGACGCAGATCGAGCGTGAGATGAAGCGGGCGACCGCGGAACTGGCCCGCAAGGGTGCCACGGAAAGGGAGGCTCCCGCGTAAGGCGGGGGTTTTCTTGCATGGTCGCCCGCGCCATTGGAAATCCAGATGCCGATTCCCCTTTGCCATCATCCTGAAAGAACGATATTGAATCGCTCTAACGCGACTATTATAGTCGTATTTCTGGTGTGTAATCCGAGCATGTCGGATGTGATCATGGATGATCACCGGCCGACAGGTAAGGGCGGCACGGGCACTCCTGAACTGGACACAGGAGATGCTTGCTGAAAAGGCCCTCGTAGCATTGACCGCACTCAAGCGCCTCGAATCCGAGCGCGGTCTCGGTGTCCATGAGGGTACGACCGACCAGGTCCGCCGTGCGCTGGAGGCGGCGGGCATCCTGTTCATCGAGTCCGGACAAGGGCGCGGCGTCATGTTTCTTCACGAGACTTCCGGCACCCAAACGCGGCAGGCTAGGGCGCGTCGCGTTCGTTCTCCGACCTGATCGGACCCATCATGCAGAAGCCACCGCTTGACCCGTCCGTCGCCGACAGTGCCCCGGAAGCGTCCTGTCTCACCGGCTACGACGAACAGCATCTGATTACCTATCTGCGTCTGCTGGACGCCGAGGCCGACGGCGCGGACTGGCGCGAGGTCGCCCGGATCGTGCTCCACCGTGACCCGGCGACCGACCCTGAGGGCGTCCATCGCTGCTGGCACAGTCATCTGGAGCGGGCGCACTGGATGACCGAGCATGGCTACCAGCATCTCCTGCGCGGCGGCGCGCCCCACTGACATCCTGAATCGTTGCGTGGCCTGCAAGACCTGTTGCAGGTGCGGGGCGTAGCGGGCAGCGGGACGGTCTGGCATGCTCTCGCGAGCAAGTGCTTGCCCTGTTCCCACCCGTTACGCATCGGAGACGACGCCATGAGCCGCGCCAACTGGCAGTCGGCGAGCGCGTACGAGGGCCTGCGGTCGCTCGACGCCCCTGCCTTTGCCTTGCAGTTTGTCAGCCGTAATCGCGACTTTATCCGCGATCGTGCCGCCCTTCAGCGCGCCGCGCGCCGGGCCGCGCTATCCGCAACAGACGCCGAAGCCTTCGCCCGGCGCTGGGGGTTGCGATTTCGAGAGTGTCCGCACGGTCCTCAATCCGTGTACCGCCCGCTGGACTGTTGCGGTATCGCCGGCCGTGATTGCGGTTGTCCGCCTGCCGACAGCACTGGCTGACGCGGCGTATCATCCGGTCTCCCTCGCTCGGGCAGAACTGCCGCCTGATATGGCGGGAGAAGTGCTGGTCGAGCAGGGGGAGATGATCCTGCGGCTGTACGTCTTGCCGCCTGACGGGGCTCAGCTCGGCGTGCTCCTGCCGCTCGACGCGCTGTTCGAGGTGCGTGTCCAGGCCGCCCTGCGGCTCTGGCGCGTGCTGATGGATCGGCGTCCCGGTCGTGATCCGGCCTGCCTGTCATCCGATCGCATCCGCAGGCTGATTCTGGCGCTCCGGACGCTCGATGGCCTGGACGACGGGGTGTCGCAGCGCGAGATCGCCGGCGTCCTGTTCGGTCGGGAGGTTTCTGCAGGGGACTGGCTCTCCCATGATCTGCATTTCCGCATGAAACGGCTGGTGCGTTTTGCGCGGGGACTGACTGACGGAGGATATAGGCGCCTGCTACTGCACCCGTTTCGGGGACGATAGTGGATGATGAATGTCTTGTAGGGCCGGAAGAACAGAACAAGGAGGCTGATAGTATCCATGGCCTCACTTGCTGGCCGCTCCGGTGCTTTGTGTCGAGGAAAACCGAAAATGGTCCGCTATTGGAGACGCGTGACGGTTCGTTGAAAAGAAGAAGTGAGGCTTCAGATACATAAGGAGAAAATAGTCCATTCCTGAACATTATACGTCAAAAGATAACGTTGACACGAGCCATCGCATGTTTGCATCGGGAATGTTTCTGCAGGGGCAGTTATTTTGTAATCGAATACCGCAACCCAGATATGGAAAACCTGCCCGGAAAAATTGGCCTGACGGCGAATTTTTCCGGACATTTATTCGAAGTTTATCAGGTGGTCAGGAGCTTTTCACTGGTCAACCGCATGACGATGCCATGCCGGAGCGCATGCAAGCCCTCGATTTCAACTTCAATGTCGCGAGCCTTGAGTTTGGATACGATCTTCTCAATCATAGCCACCGAGGTCACGTCCCAGAAATGGGCGTTGTTCAGCCTGATGACGACCCGGCGCGCATTAGTCCTGAAGTCGATCTGATCGTGAAGAAGGTCAGACGAAGCAAAGAAAACCTGTCCCTCAACCTCGTAGATATCCGTACCCTCTTCTCTGATCTTTTTGACGTGCATCAAATGCGTCACAGACCAGGCAAAGAACACACCACTGAGCAGAACACCGACAAGCACACCTAGAGCCAGATCCGAGGATGCGACAGTCACGGCAACGGTTACGACCATGACGAGGCTTGAGAGCTTTGGAAAACGCGCAAGATCACGCAGGGACGACCACGAGAATGTGCTGATTGAGACCATGCACATAATGGCGACAAGAGCAGCCATTGGAATGCGGGCGACATAAGTATGCAGCATGACCATCAGAAACAGCAGGAAAGCGCCGGCAGTAAAGGTCGACAGACGTCCTTGACCGCCGTACCGAAGATTGCCGACTGTCTGCCCTACCATACCGCACCCGGCGATGCCGCCGAACAGTCCTACAAACACATTCGAGACACCAAGACCTACGCATTCCATTCTGGGATCACCGTGCGTGTCGGTCTCATCATCCACGACACCTGCTGTCATTAGAGATTCAAGGAGGCCCACAGATGCCATCGCAAGGGCATAGGGAAACACAATTTTCAGTGTGGCCAGATTGAATGGTACGTGGGGGATCGTAAAAGCAGGAAGGCCTGTCGGCAGCGTGCCCAGATCAGAGACAGTGTGCACCGGCATTGGATACCACATCGTGATGCCTGTCAGAACTACGATACAGATCAGGGGCGACGGTATCAGGGTTGATATCCGTGGCATGAGATAGATGATGGCAAGCCCAAGGGCAATCAGTGCATACGTGTGCCACGTCACATGAAGCATTTGTGGTAACTGTGCCGAAAAGATCAGGATCGCGAGAGCATTCACAAAGCCGGTGCGGACCTCAGCCGATACGAAGCGCATAATGACCTGAAAGCCAAACGCACCGAAAATGATCTGTAGTCCGCCAGCCAGTAATGTCGCGACGAGAAGGTATTGAAGCCCGTAGCTATGCACGAGGGCCGCGGCTACGAGGGCCACGGAACCCGCCGCCCCTGAGATCATTCCCGGGCGGCCACCGGTGATGGAAATGGCGACGCTAATGACAAATGACGCGAAAAGGGAGACGGCGGGAGAGACGCCGGCAACGTAGGAGAAAGCAATGACCTCGGGAATGAGGGCGAAGGTGCCGACCATTCCGGCCAGCACTTCGCGCAGCGGGTTATAAGCCCACTGCGACCGATAAGTCGCAAAGTTCATGGCGTTTTTTCGAAACCTCTCTAGGTAGTAAGCACGCTCAATAAGGTTTCGTCGTATTGTGGCCCGACGCGGCAATGGTGCTTGCAGGGTAGTCAGGTCGTGAGGTCGATGCAACCCGAGAAGACAGACCAGCAAACACAACGTTGACTGCTGCAATGGCGTGATCGTCTTGTGAGGACCGACATCCCAACGTCCCAGAACGTATGGACTGTAGACCGCTGCCCCACTGTTGAACCCGGCTTTCTTTCTCTGTTGGCTGAACCGGACGGCGATACGATGCAGTAAGCGGTCCAGGCCCCATGTCCTTGGCTACTGGGTCATGGGGCCCGGCATGGGCTAAGTTCGCAATTTGCTGAGAGCAGACCATATGGCATGGGTTATGGTTCAGAAACTGGCAGACTGGCTCGTGTCATCGCAGCATGATGTCCGCTTACCGAAACCTTCAGCAGAACTTTGTATGATTAGGACGAGGGCGAAAGCCGAAATCCAGTTGGTTCGGTCGCCCGGTTCGAGGCGGCCGCGTCGCCATCTCCCGCCAGCCAAGGACCGATCTCACCCCCGGCGAGATCGGTCCTAGTCCCGGAAGACCCGGTTCCGCCACGCTGATCCCTGCTGGCCGCATCTGTCCCGCGGCCCCAGACAGCGATCACGGAGCCTTCTCATGTCCGCCAATTACAGCGACCTGCCGCCGCGCTATCTGCGCACGCCCGACGCTTCGCGCTTCGTCGGGCTTTCCATTCGCACTCTGGAAAAACACCGGATCTACGGCACCGGCCCGCGCTATTCGAAGCTCGGCGGCCGCGTGGTCTATCGGGTCGACGAGTTGCAGGCCTGGGTCGAGAGTGGGGCACGCGCCCACACCTCGGATACCACCGCTGGCACCGTGCCCGCGGCCGCACGGCAAAGCCCGCTGATCCCGCCGACCTCACGCGGGAACCGCCGCTGATGTCCCCGACCGGCAGAGCGCGCTCCGAGCGCGAGCAACTGGAACTCTTCCATGCCATCGCAGGAGATTTCGCGCCTCGTGATGCCCAGGATCTGATGGCATTCCCGTTCTTCAGCCTCGCCAAATCCCCTCGCATGGTCCCGATCGATTACCGGACCCCGGACGTCACCATCCGCGTCGAGGCGTCCGCCGAACATGGCATGGCCACGATCTGGGATGCCGACGTGCTGATCTGGGCTGCCAGCCATCTCGTTGCCGCACGCGACGCCGGTCGGCGCACGTCGCGCCTGATGGTGGCCAGCCCGCGCGAGATCCTGACCTTCATCGGCCGGGGCGACAGTGCGCGGGATTATGAGCGGCTGGAAGCGGCGTTCGATCGGCTGCAATCCACCACGATCAAGACCTCGCTCCGGCAGACCGGAAAGGGGCAACTGCACCGCTTTTCCTGGATCAACGAATGGAAACGGCACACCGAGCGGGAAGGGCGTACCCGTGTGATCGAACTGATCCTGCCCGACTGGTTCTACCAGGCCGTGCTCGATGACGCGCTCGTGCTGACCATCGATCCGGCCTATTTTGGCCTTACAGGCGGTCTGGAGCGCTGGCTTTATCGCATTGTACGCAAGCATGGCGGTCGCCAGCGTGCGGGCTGGGCCTTCGGCCTGCGCCATCTCTACGAAAAATCCGCCAGCCTTTCCCCGTATCGCCGCTTCGCCTTCGAGCTACGCGAAATGGCGAAGCGGCAGCCCTTTGCCGGCTATCGGCTGTCGGTGCGCCTCGACCGTAACGGCAATGACACGCTGGCCTTCGCGCCTGTCAAATTGTCCACAGGAGCCTGTGGACAGACTGTGAATCCATCCGTGCTATCAGTTGTGGATTTATCCGTGCCTTCACTGCCACGGCATCCGTGCTATCGTTTGCGGAAAACGCCGAATCACGACGTTGAATCAATTGGTTATGGCACCCTTAACTTAGAATCTAACTTAAAAGAGTCTAACTTTAAGGATGTTGGCCCCCCTTCCGATCCGTGGATAAGCCCCGGAGAGGGGGCATGATCGTGGCCCTCCTCAACCAGAAGGGCGGCGTCGGCAAGACGACGCTGGCGTTGCATCTCGCGGGCCAATGGGCTCGGGAAGGCCGGCGCGTGACGGTCATCGATGCCGACCCGCAGGGCTCGGCGCTGGACTGGTCGGCGCAGCGCGCGCGGGAAGGACTGCCCCGGCTGTTCGGCGTGATCGGGCTGGCGCGCGACACGCTGCATCACGAAGCTCCGGCACTGGCTCAGGGGGCGGAT
>ERZ746981.476-NODE-476-length-10445-cov-12.069734_pt1 | contig 10445 bp, 7 predicted proteins | sample MGYA00374948_ERZ746981 | MGnify/ENA primary metagenome ERZ746981 (study PRJEB28757, sample SAMN06711160) | food metagenome | host: microorganism | place: China:Harbin | collected 2017-01-30 | study: EMG produced TPA metagenomics assembly of the Analysis of...
TTTCGCTTGTCACGCGAGGGATCCGAGTTCAATTCTCGGTCTGAGAGATTTTTTTGCTGCTTTATCATTGCTTTTTTTTAATTCCCTTGTCAGTTAAAAGGGGCATCGAATTTACTTAACATCAGAATTTATATAAGAACATTTTCTAGTTCTTGCGCTTACAAAGATCAGTTTAGAATAATTTAACCTGTTGCCTTTCTTTTCGTATACAGGATATGGAGGGTGATTATGATTTTTACTCGGAGGATGTCCCTCCTCCGGTGGATGAGGAGGAGATTTTAGAATTTGAACCGTCAGAAGAGAAGGAGGCTGTGGCGGATACTTCAAAAACAACAGGCGTGGGAATTGAGCAATTAAATACGAATAAAAAAGATGATCGTGACATGAATAATGTGCAGGTTGATAATACAGAAGTGATTACAATCAAATCGAGGGAGGATTTCGAGAAAGAACTTGTTCGAAGTTTAGATCAGGTCGATTTCAGTCGTAACAGAGGATATAATGTGGAAAAAGTAAGATCTACACGGTCGCAGGTAATTTCTAGGATTAAAAGTGAACTTTTGGAATTGGAACTCGGAAATCAACTGGATGAAAATTCTGAAAAGGATGACCAAGAAATACAGGTTTTGAAGAATCGCCTGAAAAACATTTCATTGGGGGAGAGCTCCTTTGTAAAAGAGTGGATAATGCAAATACATGAATTCAATTCAGCAATAATACGAAATAAGAGGGAATTAGGAACACCTGATACGGGGAAGGGAAAGTATACTGAATCTGTCGTATCAACCAAAGACTCGTCAAAAGAGCTTGAATACATGGAAGAAAGATTTTTGAATATGGAGGGTCGTCTTAAAGAAATGGAAAATTTGGTAGGAGGATCAATGGAAATTTCCAATTCCAGTGATTCAGATCACCTAACGATACAAGATGAAATAGATGATTTGTATCGAAGAATAAACTTGATTTTTAATTCAAAGAAACTTACTGATGATGCTCAAGATAGATTTAAGAAAGCTTCTGATAGCTTACAGAAGTATAAACAGAAGAAAGGATCAATTGATGGTCCCAAATTGGATGATTTTGTTCCAGCTTCTGACAGGAGGATACATTTAATTTTTAAACGATTACAGCGAGTAGAAACGTACGAGACAGCTATCCCCTTACTAATTGGGAGGCTGCGGGCGATGAACAGTATCGTTTCAGAGACATCGGGTACCATTAATTTTATGAAAAACTTGGATAGTGAACTTTCCAAGACGGAAATGGAGGTGATCAAATGGAATACAAAATTGGATGATTTGGAAAGGAAGTCTGAAGCAAAGCAACAAACATGGAACAAGGATAAAAATTTAATCAAAAAATGGATACATAGTTTGGAAGAAAAACTGAAAGTCCTCCAATAATTCAGAATCTAATGAATGAGTAATCATACATCTTATCTACCTCATACAATTCATGATTTTATTTCACAACAATACAGACAACGTCTTGGTCATGAACAACGTGGCTTAATCCACATTTTTGGGGTGCAATGCCAAATTTAGAGGAGGATCCCCATACCAATGCATACTTAAATTGGTCTTTAAAGTCTCGGTGAATAGAGTCACACACATCTTCGATGGTGGAATTTGCTCTTACAACCATTGGATCACTGAAGTCAGGAGGTTGTCCCCTGCGTTTTGTATAAAGCCGTGCTAGGTTTAGTCTGTACCAAATCTCTTCGACCACGTCATTAATTCCGAGCGACATTTCACAGGACATAACGACAGTATTGGGCTCTCTTGCGATTCTATCTACTTCTTCAAGAGAAACTGCATCAACTTTGTTGTACACATATAGGCATGGCATGTATACAATCGTCTTTTCGTTTATAATATCAACAAAATCATCAACGGTTACCAGATCATCACGAATCATTACATCGGCATTGTGAATTTTGTAATCCTTCAATATATTGGAAATCATTCTAGTGTCCAAGTATTTTAAAGTAGTCAATGAATTCACTTTTATTCCCCCAGACTTCGTAACTTTAATGCTCATATTAGGCTTTTTTTTGTTCAAACGGATTCCTATTGCCTCAAGTTCTTTCTCCAAATTCTGCCTCTGCTGGGAGAATTTCGTCGCATCTAAAATCATAAGAATCATATCCGCCGTCTTAGCCGTTGCAACAACTTGTCTTCCACGTCCTTTTCCTTCCGCAGCACCCTTGATAATTCCGGGCAAATCCACTATTTGAATATCAGCTCCTTCATAATTCAGAACGCCAGGAACACAGGTTAACGTGGTGAATTCATACGCTGCAGTTTCACTCTTGGTCTTCGTAACCTGCGACAAAAACGATGATTTACCAACAGATGGATAACCAATAAGACAAACCCGTGCATCTCCGCGTTTTGCCACCTCAAAACCAAAACCTTTAGATCCTCCACTTCCTGGGTCAGGTTCCAGCAACATTCGCCGGTATTTGGCCAATTTTCCTTTCAAAAGACCAAGGTGATACTCAGTGGCCTTATTTTTTTGAGTTCTGGCCATTTCGGCCTGAATCTCTTCAATCTTTTCCACTATGTTCACCATTATATATTGTATAAAGCTAAACTAAACATAAGACAAATAGACTCAACTGATCCGCTGACTCCGCCCATCGTTAAATTTCCAGACTGATCTTAAAATAAAATAGAGAAGATAGGTACGAAACGAAAACTTAGAATTAAAAAAAATTTGATTGAGATTTTTTTCTCCTATCACCTCGTCATTAGATGTTAAACGCTTATACTAGCGGACAAAACATAATACACACTTATAACTTAAATGTTAACTATTTTCAAAATAGACATACAAAGGCATGGTCATATACATGTAGTATAGATACGGTACAAAATATCACTTCGTCTCATATTAACGCATTGAGTTTTCTAAACGTCTCTTCATCAATAACACCAATTTTGTAGAGATAGGAATGAAGACTTTTCACAAATTGAACAATTTCATCAGCACTAAGGTTAATAATCACCGTTTGTAACAAGTTTCCAACATTAAGTTGATGAGTAGAGATAAACGTCTCATAGTATAAGTAGGAAAACGATCCCATCAAAAACTGACAATCAACTCTATCGGTGATGCCACCGTGACCAGGAATGGTATCTCCAAAATCTTTGACACCGCATGCTCTCTTCACACCTGATGCAAAAAACCCACCGAATGGAGCGATTAACGATGCAAAATTAGAAAGAATTATCGCGTGCAAATATATGGGACGTATTTGAATAAGATCCTTTCCTACTATTTTGGAAAGATAACTTGGAATCCTATAAATTTGGCGTATAAAGACAGGATTCGGGTCACACTGAACACCAGAAAGACAGTTAACAAGGACGTCATTAGCTGAAGGGCAGATAAAATAGGCACTGTTGCTGAAAATAAAAGTAAGGAAGACAGACATAATTGTTGTGCAGATCCATGCGCCAATAAAGCCTTCAACCGTCTTTTTGGGTGAAATAGAAATCAACTGCGTTTTACCAAAGGTAATTCCACATATATAGGCAAATATATCATTAGTGATAACCAACCCAACTGGAAGGATAAACCAGAAGATTCCATGCAAAATATTGTTGATAATACAGTACCCTTGTAAAACAACTAAGAGCAGAATCATATGCGTGATGCAGAGCTGTGCAAATTGGAATTTGAGATGTCCTCTTCGTAATGAAGACACAAAGAAGACAAAACCCAGCACGTATAAGCAGTAACTAATGAACTTATGGTTCATAAGAAGATTGATAGCAATGGCACCTGTATAATGAGAGACTATAAAATTCTCTAGCGAATATCTCACAAATGAGCGACCCTGCAGATAGAAAATCGTGGTCAATAGGAAATACCAATTGAGATAAGCCGTATGGCGCAGGTCTTTATTCGTCGCCTTTTTAGTTGTAATAGAAATGAGTTCTTTAAATACACCAACCTGAATAAGTAACACTGCTGAAATAATCCAAAAAGGGCCAATTCCAATTATTAAAAAAAATATGATTAACATGATAAAGGTCCAGATTGTTCTAACAATGATAGCATTTCGTTTGGATTCCTTTTCGTTAAAAACTGGCTTAGTGGAAGAAACACCATCTGTTGTAGAATGTGAACGATCTGTCCTTCCTTGCTTTTCAGCAGATTCCATCTTCCGTTCATTCGGACGCTTTCTAAGTACGGAACTCTGCGCCATCTCCGATTGTGAAGATATAACCACAGTTTAGATCAATCTAATAGGGAACTGCAAACGCAAAGGAAAAGATTTATTAAAATATTAAATGGTCAATATTATCCTGCCAATTTGCGAAAGGTAGAATATATCCAGCCAAATATTAAAAACCAAGGCCAGTCAACAGTGATTAACCGTGGCAAAATGTCGAATATATTCGAACCGTTCCGGATACCCAAATATGAAAACTGAAAACGTGTCAGATCCTTTTCAGCTTGTTTGAGAGAAATGAACAAAGCTGGTAGGCGATTTCACTAATAACTAAGTCGGATGCAATTTGTTTTTCGGAGATTGAAGCAAACAATATCACACATCTAATTAATTGAAGAGAAGAAACTCATTATTTATGGATGCTTGCGAAGACTGGCGTGGACTTTATGTAGACTACATCTGGCGAAAAATTTTAGTCCTTCTCATTCGGAATAGTGGTTCTTCGTTTTCAAAAATTTTGATTTGCACATGTCTTTTTTTTAGTGGGGTCAAGAAAACATCAAGGCCTATTTTTTTAGTTTCCTGCTCTTACCCAGTTAATTAGATCTCTCTACCTTTTTAGGATTGAATTGAATTCCACACTCCCAATATGTATTATCAGAATGGTAATTGAATTCAACCATGTAAAAAATAGACATAAATTATAAATTTTATTGTCTCTTTGTATATGTATACAATTATTCTCCTTAAAATAATAATACCCGTAGTCCCCAATATTTCATAAAAGTATGTACAAAAATACCGGATTTTATCACTAATCAAATCTCAATGGGAGCAAAGTGTAACGATTGTAAACCCAACAATTCACTCATGAATTAGACCTAATTTATCTGATCAATCGGCAACGCTTTTCAATTGTTCTTCCCGATTTTTTTTTAGTCTGCCATGTGATATTGATATTTGCAGTGACATTTGTACTCCATTTGCACTTTACTCAAGAAACTTTTTCCCGAAAACCAAAGCTGCCCTAAGGATTTTATCGATCCTTGAGCGTTCAAGTTAGAGCCGAAACCTTTATCGCTTCATAGTGTGCTTTAACCATATGTTCGAAAAAGTATCATATCATTCGCTAGATAACAATTATAGATATTTGTCATATTTGAAGATGAAAGGAGTGCAACACCCTTTTTCTTTCGAGAAAAAAAAAGAGTAGAGGGGCAAATTTATAATCGAAATGATCATTCGGCAGGCTTCAAGATTAGTTCCTTTTATTCAAAGTTTTACAATATTTAAATTGGCTGGAAATTTTTTTAAAAAAACACTGTTTCTGTGCTAAAATTGAAAGATAACAACATCAATAATAATATGCTTAACGAAATTACAGATCAAATTGAAAAGCTTGAACATGATCATAAACAACTGAAGTATCAGAATTTAGAGAACAATAAATTACTTGAAAAAATCGATGAAGATATTCAAAGGTTGAACCGGTTGAAGTTTAGGATTCAAAAGAAGGTAGAGAATGAGCAGGATACTAATTTTAAAACTGCAGAGATTAAAGAAAATGACGTTGATGATTTAAAGGATACGAGGAGAAACAAAAAAGAAAAGAAGGACAAATCATTAGATATCAAAAATGAGACCGAAAATGAAAGTGGGCAGTGGATGGACAATTCTAAATCTGTTCTTTTGAAAGGGGTTAACCAAGATCAATTTCGTAGATACGAATTGGCATATGATAGAGTCAAGGACTTCTATCGCCAGCAGCATGAAAAGCAGACAGTTGCATATAACATACAGGCACGAATAAACTTTAAAACCAAAGTTAGGGATCGGATGTCTGTATGGGATGCCCTCGTAAAACTCAATAAGCTTTTAGACGAGAGTGACCCAGACACAGAATTGTCACAAATTGATCATGCTTTGCAAACTGCCGAGGCCATAAGACGGGACAAGAAACCTCGATGGTTTCAATGTGTCGGCTTAATTCACGATCTAGGAAAGCTTTTATACTTTTATGATGCTCAGGGGCAGTGGGATGTTGTCGGGGATACATTTCCTGTTGGTTGTCGGTTCTCAAAAAACATAATATATTATGATTATTTCAAAGAAAATCCAGATTATAAGAACCCATTATATAACACCAAATATGGAATTTATTCTCCTCACTGTGGATTGAAAAACGTGATGTTGAGTTGGGGACATGATGAATACATGTATAATCTTGCTAAAGAGCAGAGCATTTTACCACCAGAAGGTCTTGCTATGATCAGGTATCATTCCTTTTATCCATGGCATCGGGAAGGGGCGTACAAATATCTTATGTCAGAGGAAGATAAAAAAAGCTTGAAGATCGTTCAAACGTTTAATCCCTACGATTTATATTCCAAGAGTGATATTCGTTATAGTGTTGATGAATTAAAACCTTATTACCTTGAACTTATCGATGAGTTTTTCCCTAATAAGCTGGTTGAATTTTGATTAAGTTACATAATGGACAGTTTTTCCACAGATTAATGAACAATTGAGCTTTATGCCATGACGAAATTATGCAACTATTAACAATTTAGATTCAGATTTGTAGTTAATTAATCAATTTTTTGTTCGAAGTTAAAATACTAAACTGAGAGAGGAGAGAACACCTAAACAAAATAACCTGTTATTATAAATTTACACCAGAAAAGCAAATTGCGAGTTTTAGAGTCTTTGCATTAGACAATTTATTTGGGCTTTCAGTAACATAAGATATCACTTATTATTTACTGAAGCAATTGTATAATTCCGAAGCTCTGCTCAATGCCATAATTTCCTGGCTGTTTCCAATAATCGTTGAAAGTTGTGAGAATAGTAACATTCGTTCCCACAATGTCAAATATATTTTGTATAGCAATCTTTTGATTCAAAGGGGAAGGAACATTTTTACCATTAGTTATTCCAGCACTTGGATATCCGGTTTCAGTAACCACAACATCCATATCTGGACACACTCCTTGAACAATTTCTATTTGACCTTTAACAAAATCCCCAGAAGTGTCTGCGCTGGCATAAACATCAAAATACGAATGTGGATTGATACCGACAAAGTCAATTTCTGAATCAGTGCAAAGTGTTGGGTTCTCCTCAAAGGTGACAGGAGGCTCAGATGTTGTCACCAAACCATCATAACCTGCATTTCTAAGTTGTGATTTAACACTTGCAATTTTAGAAATAAGCTCATCAACGGTACAGTAATCGCTAATGATAGCTTCGTTTCCGATCGTTATAAACGAAAACAAACTCCAATCAAAACCTGAATTACCAGATGTAACGGAACTAATCAAATCAGAGACAGCAGAATCAATTGAATCCACTCCATCAGAAGAGATCCAAAATCCTTGGTTCACCTTGAGTCCCAATATGGCAGCAATTGGCAAAACTGTCGTGAGATAGTTGCAATCATTTCCATAAACTCTAATTTCACTGATTTGCTTTGATTTAATTAGGGAAAGATCAGAATACACAGTATCATAGGATTTGCAACCGCTATCGTTGGTATAAGGAGAGTAAACAATTGTAACTGGATGACCAGTAACATATCCGATACCAGATGAAGAAGAGCTTTCAGAAGTGGAACTACTGGTTGAGGTAACTAAATCTGTTGTGGACGAAGTTACAAGGGTTGAAGTTGTTGATGCTTCGTATGTGGAAGAGCTTGATGTGGCTGCCTCATATATAGAGGAGACAGGCGTTGATGTTTGATATGAGGAGGAATCGGATAGGGATTCTTCCTTGGTAGATGATATAAATACTTTGGCAGTTGAAGATTCAGATGTAATATCTTGTGTAAGTGAAGTAGAATCCTTGTTATAACTTGTGGTAGAAGTCTGTAGGGTAGTAGTCTGAATATTTGCTGATCCAACTGACAAGTCTATACTATCTGAAATGTATGTTAACGAGGGAAATAATGAAGCAGAAGAAGAATCTGCAACTAAAGCCTCCGAACTAACAGGATCACTTGACTCACTATTTGTAACTATACTCGAGGAAATAGCGGAATTTATGGAAGAAAATGAAACTGAGCTGGCAACATTTGAAATGATGGGTTCAGACGAAACAATAGAACTAGTGATGAATTTAGAGACTGATCCATTTGAAAGAGTGCTTGAAGTGGCAGAAGTAGCATATGTCACGATAGTTCCAGTACTTGAAACAACAACGTAGTTAGATGGGATCTCTTCTGATGTAGAAGTGGTAATTGGAACATTGGTGGATGTATACGTTGTAGTAATTGGATCATCAACACTAGTTGCTCTAAATAATGCGCCTGGATGACTGACAACGTTAACAATATGCACTAAGCCGTCATCTGGGGTATCAGTGGCATCCGGGTCGCTGACAATAACACTAACGACACTTGTAGAAGTAGCTTCTTTACTTGTTGTTATGGTCTTCAATGTAGATGTATCACTCAGATCTTTTGCCACCAGCACATTGGCCTCAGCAGAGGAACTATGTGATATAGAAGAAGTTGAAACACTATTGGTAGCCTCAGGGCATGATGTTGCAGTAATCGTAACTATATTGATATCTGTAATGGTATCCACATGTGTGGTACCACTTTTGGTCACCACCGCAGCGTTTCTCTTTTGAAAGATCTGAAGTGGAAGAGGAAGTCCATGTGTCACACCAGAAAAAAGATACAAACTCAAGAGAGCCTTGTAGAATAGCATACTGGAACCGATCTAACAAGCGTGATATAATGCGAAAAGTGTTACTTTTAAATAAAGAATGAAGTTGAGTTTGGAGATGTTATGATTGTATAGTATGAAGTCTACTACTAATTTTCCAACTACAAGCAAAAGGCTACTTTTTTTAGCTACTTATCTGAATTATAGTGAAACAGACTGACTTATATACAGAGAAATATGGGCCGGATCAACCGAATAAAGGGAAGACGTATAAAACGGTATACCATAATAGATCTATCCATAAAAGGAAGAAACTGATTTCAGCCACGAAATGAACAAATACTCTTTATTTATGTCTTATTTGCAATTAAATGGGAAAACAACTATCTTCTGACCTTCTTCTGCACAGGAGATTAAGGTTCGAAATTAAAGAGAGGGGCATGCTTTAAAAATTTCCCTTTTAGGAATTCGGCATTTCAAACGCGCAAAGAACAATAAAAAATTTTTGATCTGAGTGTTTTCTTTTAACAAATGTGGTCACAAAAAATGGCTAGTACTTTCACTGATTCGAATTCGAACAAAAACTTTCCCGTTGGAGTAATCATGCTAACAAAATTGGAATAAATGCCTCTTTACATCATTGATATATTGGACTCATTGTTTTTGAGCATTAACTGTTTTTGTGATTTGTGATCATCCAAATTGTGATTCTCTTTGAGTAGGTGCGAAACCAGGAAAACTTCCAACTTATTATTAAAATATGGGTTGTGAATAGTTTTCACTTGCTCCTGAGTGTCTCAGACTATATTTTGAGACGATCGACGCAATGCCACTTATAACATTTTTCTATTTCGCTATTAGTTTTCATTATTACGATAGCGCAGCCGTCAACTTCATTTCTTCCCCTTTTCCTCCCACAACACTACAGAATAGAGCACAGCCCAATGAAGATACAATTCATGTTTATTCTCTCACAATAATGATAACCTAGAACATGAAATAAGGCGAATAAAAACAAGTGATTACGTGATATGATAATACAAGTATAGTTGTAATTGGTTTGCAGGCTGTCAAATAAGCCTTATCTCTGTGAAGGAATGCACAAAACCACGTATTATATTTAGAATGGATCAAACCGAACTAGAGGCATTTGGAATCAAATAAAAAGAAAGAGAATGAAAAATACCATTTTATGCCAAGAAAAAAAACGTGAGTAGGATTTATAGACGACTTAGAACTAATGAATTAGCATCTATAAATAAAGACGCATTTGAAAATCGAAATTCACGGTTACATATTACGTTAAAACATTTTTCAGCAGAAATGATCACCAAACTAATGCCAACAAATTTAAAAGTAAACATCAGAATGATCCACAACCGCCTCGAAAGAACACAAGTGTGTCAAAACAATGAAGCTCTTGAATAATGGAGTTCAAGTAAGGAAAGATGGTATTGTTATAATCTGATTAATACGAGAACTACATCTATATAAAGTGAAGATATTCCCTTTTGTATATCATTATACATACTCTTTATTATATACTACAATAAATATCGAAATACTATATAAATCTGGTAACACTAACTTTAACA
>ERZ746981.477-NODE-477-length-10333-cov-38.946860_pt1 | contig 10333 bp, 6 predicted proteins | sample MGYA00374948_ERZ746981 | MGnify/ENA primary metagenome ERZ746981 (study PRJEB28757, sample SAMN06711160) | food metagenome | host: microorganism | place: China:Harbin | collected 2017-01-30 | study: EMG produced TPA metagenomics assembly of the Analysis of...
GTCAGTTCCACAACCCCAAGCGACGCGCCAAGGTGCCCGCTGGTGGTTGACACCGTGTCGATCGTCTCCGCCCGCAGTTCGTCCGCAAGCGCCCTGAGCTGCTCCACCGAAAGGTTGCGCATATCATGCGGGTAACGCACACGGTCAAGCTGCGCAAAACGGCCCAGCGTCGGGATCGATCCCCATGCGTCAGACCGGGTGTCCGCCTGGGTGCCCGACCGGGTGTCCGACTGGGGGGGAACCTGTGGGGCGGTGTCGGGGGACGTTGGTGCGGCACCCACGGACGCCGTAGGGGAGGCCGCAGGGGAGACCGCAGACGGGGGGGCGTCGTGCTGGGGGGCTGCCTTCGGCTGGTCCATGATGGTCGCGTCCATTTATGTTTTGTCGGGGTCTGTCCGGGGAAACGGGTCAGACCCTGAACCGGTTTCTTGGTCGGCCGCCTTATGCCCGGCACCATGCGCCGCCCGGATCTGGGGGCGGTGGTGGCGATCGGGTATCTTGCGGCATGGTCATGGTCATTCATGACGACCGCAAGGTGTTCGCGCCTTGCGCACGTTATGGCAAGAGTGGATAAATACTAAATCGGCATGTGTGGTGAATTCGCCACACCGTACATGATTGCAATTGAATACAGGATGTTTTTCGTCCTATACAGTCGCCAAAGTGTTCATGTGTCGTAACAACTCCGCAACCTCGCCATGTTCTTGATGCACGGCTGACAGTTATCGGGGTTGTTTTCTTGCGATCGGACGTGTCCATAGTCCGGACTACATGATTTGGAATCAAGACCGGCGTTACGCCGCCGGTGCAGGAGCAGAGGTTTCATGGCCGTTCCTATTATGCAGGCCGTCCGGGTGGGCGCCTACGTCGTCAAACAGCATCTGACGCGCCGCCAGCGCTATCCGCTTGTGCTGATGCTCGAACCGTTGTTCCGGTGCAACCTTGCATGCGCGGGCTGCGGCAAGATTGACTACCCCGCGCAGATCCTGAACCAGCGCATGACCGTGCAGGAATGCCTTGATGCGGATACGGAGGCGGGCGCCCCCGTCATCGCCGTCGCCGGTGGCGAACCGCTGTTGCACAAGGAAATGCCGGAAATCATCCGGCAACTGATCGCGCGCAAGAAATACGTCTATCTCTGCACCAATGCGCTGCTGCTGGAAAAGAAGCTCGACGATTACGAGCCCAGCCCCTTCTTCTCATGGGACGTGCATCTTGATGGCGACCCGGCGATGCATGATGCCTCCGTCTGTCAGGAAGGCGTGTACGAACGTGCCGTCGCGGCGATCAAGAAGGCGAAGGCACGCGGTTTCCGGGTGTCCATCAACTGCACCCTGTTCGATGGCGCTGATCCCAAGCGCGTCGCCACCTTCTTTGATGAAGTGATGGCGATGGGCGTGGACGGCATCATGACCGCGCCGGGTTATGCGTATGAGCGTGCGCCGGATCAGGAACACTTCCTGAACCGCCAGAAGACGAAGCAGCTTTTCCGCGACATCTTCCGCCTGGGCAAGGGCAAGAAGTGGCGCTTTACGCAGTCGCCTCTGTTCCTGAACTTCCTTGCCGGGAACGAGCAGTATCACTGCACCCCGTGGGGCAAGCCGCTGCGCAACGTCTTTGGCTGGCAGCGCCCGTGCTACCTGCTGGGTGAAGGTTACGCCAAGAGCTTTGAAGAGCTGATGGCCGACACCAACTGGGATTCGTACGGCACCGGCAACTATGAAAAGTGCGCCGACTGCATGGTCCATTCGGGCTACGAATCGACGGCGGTGATGGATGCAGTGCGTCGTCCGTGGCACATCGCCAAGGTCGCGCTGTTCGGGCCGGAAACCGAAAAGCCGATGGTGCCGGAAATCTCGCTGGCGAACCAGCGTCCGGCGGAATACGTCTTTACGCAGCATGTCGATGCAAAGATGGAAGAGCTGGCGGCCCGTAAGAAGCCTGCCGCCCCGCCGCGCGTGAACAAGGTGTCCGCGCAGCCGGAAACGGCCGCCGCCGCAGACTGATCCCACGCCCCATGCGGGCATGGACAGGATAGAAGGTACCGGAAATGGCGGGGCATGTCCCCGCCATTTCTGTATCCACCCCCTGATGGCATGCCCTGCGAATCGGGACTGTTGCGGTCCGGGTTGGGCATATGCGTAATTTCGGGTGTCATCGTCGCACGCGATATGCTCTAGGATCGCGGCATCATGCTTGTCTCCCTGATTATCATATTCTGCCTTGTCCTCCTCAACGGTGTCTTTGCGATGGGGGAACTGGCGCTGATTTCCGCACGGCGCGCACGCCTTGCGGTCATGTCAAAGGCCGGGATCAAGGGGGCCGACCGTGCCCTGAAGCTGGCGAATGACCCGCAGGGGTTCCTGCCGACGGTGCAGGTCGGGATGACCCTTGTCTCGATTCTGGAGGGCACGTTCGGCGGCACCAGTATCGAGGCACGGATGACACACTGGCTGCTGCATTTCCCGCGGCTTGCCCCATTCGCCAGCGAAATTTCAATGACCGTGGTCGTCAGCAGCATCACCGCCATCATGTTGGTGGGCGGGGAACTGGTGCCAAAGCAGATCGCCCTGCGCCAGCCGGAACAGATCGCCACCCGCCTTGCGCTGCCGCTGGAAGGGCTGGCATGGATATCGCGGCCGGTGGTCTGGCTGCTGGGGCGGGCATCGGGGCTGGTGCTGCGTCTGATGCGTGTCAGTGCGAACGCCGGCACGGCCCTGACGGAAGAGGAGCTGCGCGCCTATATCGCCGAAGGTGCGCAGGCCGGTGTGCTGGAGCAGGAAGAGCGCGACATGATCGAGCGCCTGTTGCGCATGGCGGACCGGCCGGTCCGTGCGATCATGACGCCACGCACGGAACTGTGCTGGATCGAACGGCATGTCCCACGTGCAGAGCTGCTGCGTATCCTGCGCTCCACCACCTATTCGCGCATTGTTGTCTGTGATGGTGGTGTGGACAACCCGGTGGGTGTCATCCTTGCCAAGGACATGCTGGACCGCTTCCTTGATGGTAAAAGCCCGTCGGTCGAGGCTGGCTTGCGACGTCCCATTTCCGTGCCGGATACGCTGTCGGCATTCGACATGCTGGACCGGATGCGGTCATCGCCGCTTGGGCTTGCGCTGGTGCTGGATGAATATGGTTCGTTCGAGGGGATCGTGACATCCTCTGACCTGTTTGGCGCCATCGTGGGGGAGCAGCACGAACCCGGCAGTACCCCGCCACAGCGGATTGCCCATGACAATGTGCTGGTGCTTGATGGGTCGATGCCCGCCGATGAGGTCAAGCACAGGCTGGACCTGTCCGACCTTCCGGCAGAGGGCAGCTACCATACACTTGGCGGCCTGATCCTTGCCCTGTTGCGGCGTGTGCCCGCCGGGGGGGACAAGGTCGTGTTTTCAGGCTGGCTGTTCGAGGTGCTGGAGATGGAGGGGCGGCGCGTGGTGCGTGTCCGCGCCAGCCGTCAGGTGCTGGCGGAAAATTAAGGCAGGCCCGGCACCCCAATCCCGCAACGTCGCGACAGCAACGCAAAATCCGGGTGATGCTTTTCCCGCATCGCATCCACTCAATGCGCCATCCTTTGGAAAAAAAGGCGACGCATCGGGAATGCCATTATTCGATGGCCCCGTTCAGAGAGTGTTTGAAAAGTCAGGCGCGATAGCACCCTGAAATCATAAAGGTTTTTGGTGAAGCTTTTCCCAAAAAGCTTCAGAAGACGCCGCCTTTTTCGATCGAAAGGCGGTCCCCAGAAACTTTTCGTGTTTTTTATCAATGAGTTGTTTTCAAGCACGCTCCTGGAAAGAGTATCCCGCCACCCTGATCGGGGGCAGGACACTCTGGATAGGCTGGTATGGCGCGGAATAATAAAAGCTTTTGGTGCAGCTTTTTCAAAGGGCTTTGCAAAGAGATGGCACCGACCCGAAAGCAGGCGCCATCCAGAAGCTTTTATCATTCCCCATCAGCGGGGTGTTCCAGGCAGCCTGTTAGTGGATCGTATGCGATCCCCGGCCGGTAAGGCCCTGTTCGGCGCTGAAGGCGGGCCATTCATTGCGGGCCAGCGTTTCAAGGGAGGGAGAAGGCAGGCCGAGCCGGTCGGCATAGATCCACAGATAGGTAAAGGCGCGACGCACATAGTCGCGGGTTTCGTTGTTGGGAAGCTGCTCGATATACAGCAGCGGATCATCGGCTTCGTCCGTGCCATTGGCGGCGCGGCGGGCGATGGCGGATGGTCCTGCATTGTAACTGGCAAGCATGCGGATCAGGTCACCCCCCGGCGGGGCATGTGGTCCCGGATGCTGGGTCGAAAGCTGCGCCAGGTACAGGACGTAAAGCTGCCCGATCTCCAGGTTATGCCCCGGATCATGCAGTCCGGCCGCCCGTGTGGCGTTATCCGTGCCCGTGCTGTGGGTGACAAAGCCCGCCGTCACCGGCATTACCTGCATCAGCCCGTGCGCCCCGGAGCCGGAAACCGCGTTGGCGTCAAAATTCGATTCCAGCCGCGTCAGCGCATAAACCAGCGCCGGGTCCATGCGGAACCCGTGGTCCGGATGCAGCGGCGGCAGGGGAAAGCGTGTCTGGTGGGCTGACTGGTCCCCATCCTGCGACTGGATCAGCAGCGCCATCTGTGAGGCCAGTTCCTTCATGCCCATGGCGTCCGCCACAAGCTGGAGCGAGCGGCACAGGGCGGCGTCGTTCTGTACATCGGGCCACAGGCGGCGCAGGGTGGCTTCGGCGCGTGCGTTCTCGCCCACCTGTGCAAGGGCGAAGGCCCTGCGTCCGGCGGGGGTCGCGGCGACGGCTTCCACGTCGATTTCACCCAGAACCGGTGTGCCTGCATGCAGGGCCTGCCGGTCATCGGCCAGTGTCATGGACGCCGCATCGCCGATCGGGCCGCCATGGCGGGTGGGGGGGGCATGGTGCAGGCCCAGCGCCTGACTGGCGAGCAGGCCATAGAATGTGTGTGGGGCGGCGGCGGCGCGGTGCAGCCACGGTTCATATGCCGCGACATCACCCACTGCCCGGTGCGACCGCGCGGCCCAGAAGGCTGCGCCTGCACGGATGCTGCCCGGTGTCAGGGGCGCGCGTGACGCCGCCTCGAACAGGGGTTCCGCCTCGTCAGGGCGTCCCTGCCGCCATGCGGCAAGCCCCGCGACATATCCGGCCAGCCCGAGCCGCCCCGAAGAGGTTTCGAACGCTTCGCGCGCGATGCTCAGCGCCAGGCGGTTTTCACCCGCGCTGAACAGGGTCATCGCGACCTCGGTCCGCAGATGGGCCGCATACAGGTCGTTCAGGCCGGGCGTGATCTGGATCAGGTGCAGGGCGCTGCGCGCACCCTTGACGCCCTGTGACGCACGTTCGCGCACCGTATGGTCCAGCAGGCTGTTGCGCGTGAATACCCGCAAGGAGGGGTCGTCCTCCTCTGGCAGGTGGACATGCGCGGGTGTGTGCATGCTGCCCAGTGCGATGTTGGGCGGTGCGGGGGGCAGTGTTGCCCCGCGCGGCGTCTGTGCCGCCAGCAGGCCATAGATGGCCGGGGAATCCGACAGGGAGGAAAACGTCCGCAGCCACATGCGCAACTGCCCCGTGGTGGGGTGATAGGCAGGGTTCAGATAACGCGCGGCCAGCAGGTCGCCAAGCAGCAGGTCGTCATGGATACCGGCGGTCTGGCTGATGGCGGCGTCGAAGCGGCCTTCGCGCTGCAGGGCGAAAACCTTGCGGATACGCGCCGCATCATCAGGCGCAAGCAGGCGTGGCAGGCTGACACTGCCCCCGCCCCTGGTTGGGAAGCGTGGGAGCGCAAGCGCTGTTTCCTCGTTGTGGCCGCTATGGGCTGATCCATCCGGATCCAGCGCCCTGGGGTCCACCGATTGGGCACGAAGCGGCGCGAAGGCTGCTCCTGCCAGGAATGCGGCACCCGCCAGAAAAGCGGTTACCGCGGTGGGGGGGGTATGATTTATCCCTCGCATGGCCCGCGGGGTTTAGGGCCTTGCGCCCAAGAAAGCAACCCAATTACGTCGGGTGCTTATCAATAAGATTTCACAACAGTTATGGAACCCGAAATATATCCTTGAAAACATGCGATGAAATGCAGGTTGATATACCTGCTGTTAATGGATTGCGTTCTGTTAATATATCATGATTACGCGTCATGATTGTAACCGTCCTCCTGTAACGTTTTGCGTAACTCCAGCATGTCTTTCCATGCGTCGCGACGTGCTGTCGGACTGGCGCGCAACTGCTGTGCATGGCGCATCGGAAGCGCGGGGATAACGTGGGGAACCGCCGAATTGTTGCCTGTGGCGGACAGGTTTTCAGGCACGGTGATATCGCGCCATCGCCCGCGTGCCCGCGCCGCCGTTATGCGCTCCCCCGTCAGCAGCGCGACGGGGATGTTGCCCATCAGGATCAGACGGCGTGGCCGCGCCAGCACAATCAGGCGTTGCAGGAATGGCAGGCATGACTTCAGCTCCATGGCCGAGGGGGGACGCCCCCCCGGTGGCCGCCATGCGATGACCGGGGCCAGGAACAGGTCATCGCGCGACAACCCGATGGAGCCGAACATCCGGTCTGTCAGCTTTCCCGTTTCCCCACAGAACGCCATGCCGCCGCGGTCCTCGTCCGCGTCGGGGGCCTCGCCCACCACCATGACATGCGCGCCGGGCCTGCCCTGTGGGGTGACGGTATGGGTCGCGGTATCACGCAGGGTGCATTGCCCGAACGTCGCCATGGCGATGTGCAGTTCCTCCACCGTGGTGGCGCGCGCGGCGCGATCGCGCGCGTCGGCTGCGGCCAGTTCGGCGGTGGTCGCCGCCGATGGCGGCGGGGCGGGGCGTGATGGCCGGACAGCGGGGGCGGAGGGGGGGGAGCGTGAAAAGTGATGTTCCTCATCCCGCGCACGCTGTATGGGGGGGGGTGGCTTGGCCTGGGGCTGGGCCAGCCGGTCCACGGGAACAGGGGACAGCGCTTCGTCCGCGCCCCATTCCACATAGAGTTGCAACAGGGACAGGGAATCGGTCATCGGATGGATACATCCCGGACAGGCAGGGCATTCGCGGCGACAGGCACGGCAACGGGCATCGCGGCAGAAGTGGCGGCAGGAGTGGTGACAGGCACGGTGCGGCCGCGCGGGATTTGGCATCGCGCCGCACACACGCTAGATTCTGGTTTCATGCTGTCCTCCCGTTTCTGGCGTCTCGCACTGCTTGGCGCTGTTGTACCGCTGCTTGGCATTATTCCCAACCGGGAAACGCGTGCCGCCGCCCCCGTGAGCATACCCCACGGCCCGGCAGGCACCCCCACCGTGACGCAGAGCCTTGCGACAAACGTACTGGTCGCCACCGTCGCGGCCAGCGAGGGTGACAATGCAGAGGCCGCGCGCACCTTTACCCGCGCGGCGCAGCTTGCCCCATCTTATCGCCCCTTTGTCGAACGTGCGTTCCTGTATTCCATCCTGGCCGGCAGCCCGGACGCCGCCCGTCTGGCACGCCAGCAGCCGCCCGGCGTGGTGCCCGAACTGGTGATGGGCAACGCGGCGGCGGTTGCGTCGGACTGGGCCGGGGCGCTGTCGCATTATGAAAAGGCCCCCGACGACCCCATCATGCGCATCGTCCGTCCCCTGTTGCGGGCATGGGCGTTGCAGGGAATGGGCCGCACGGACGATGCGCTTGTGGCGTTGGCGGCTGCGCAGGCGGATCATCTGCTGGGGGGGTATTACACGCTGCATGCCGCCCTGATTGCGGAAATGGGTGGTCAGGTCATGCGTGCCGATACGCTGTATCGCCGCGCGCTGGACATGTCGGGTGGGGATCTGTTCACCACGCGGGTACTGACCCACTGGCTTTACCGGCAGGGGAAGGCGGCGCAGGCGCGTGACATGATCGCGGCGAAGATCGCGGCCATGGCGGCGCTGGAACCCGCGCGGCCCGCGCTGGTTGCCGCACTGGGCCGGCCGGTTGTCACCAGCCCGCAGCAGGGGATGGCGCAGGCGTATGGCCTCCTCGCGTTGCTGATGGACCAGCAGAACAATGCGGAGACCCCGCCGCCCAAACCGGGCGAGGACCATCCCGCCCATGACCATGACATCACCACCCTGCGCAGTACGGAGCAGATGATGCTGCGCCTGTCGCTGATGCTGGACCCCGCGAATACGGAGGCGCGGATACTCCTGTCCGCCCTGTTCCATGCAGAGGACGAGAACCAGCAGGCGATCGACGTCCTGGCGGAGGTTTCGCCCAATGACCCGATGGCCGTTGTCATCCGTGCGGAGGAAGGCGAACTCGACATGGCGCTTGGCCACCGGGCGGAGGCGGAACGGATCATTCGCGGCCTGCTGCGTGATGCGCCTGCTGACCGGACCCTGTGGTGCGACATGGGGGATATCCTGCTGGGGCAGGGTAAATGGCGTGAGGCCCTGTCGGCCTATACCCGTGCGCTGGCGCTGTCCGGCACGCTGGAGGGGGATGACTGGCGTGTCCTGTTCGGACAGTCGATTGCCTATGACCGCGTTGGGGACTGGAAACATGCAAAGGCCGGGCTGATGCAGGCGCTGCGCATGGCCCCGAATGAGGCGGAACTCCTTAACGACCTTGGCTATTCCATGGTGGAACATGGCGACGACCCGGCGACGGCGCAAGATTACCTGCGCCGCGCGCTTGCCCTGTCGCCCGATGACGGGCAGATCCGCGACAGCGTGGGCTGGGTCGAACTGCGCCTTGGCCATGTGGGCGAGGGGCTGGTGTTGCTGGAGCGCGCGGCGGAGCAGTTACCCCAGGACCCGGCGATCAATTACCATCTTGGCGTGGCCTACTGGGTGTCGGGCCGCAGGCTGGAGGCGGTGAATGCGTGGCAGGACGCGGCGCAGTTCCATCCTGACCCGCCAGACCAGCGCAAGATTGCGGCCGCCCTTGCCTATGCCACGTCACAGGCGGCGGCGCACCCGCCTGCCCATGCGGTGGCGCCAGCGGACCTGCGCATCACGCCATCGCCATCGCCCGCCGCCAGTGCCGGTGTCAGTGCCACGACATCGCGCGTGGCGTCCCCTCCGGCTTCCGGGTCTGTTCCGGCGGTGGGAGAGGCGGCATCCCCCAATCCCCAACCAAATCCAGATACCAAGGCCACGGCCCCTGATGGCAGCGGGCCAGCAGGTGACAAGAAGGACGGAGCACACAAGTGACGGCAACCCAGAGCGAATCGGCGCATGCGAAAATCAACCTCTACCTGCATGTGACCGGACGCCGCGCGGACGGATATCACCTGCTTGACAGTGTGGCGGTCTTTGCCGGGGCGGCGGATGTGCTGGATGTGGAGGTCGCGCAGGCACGTGGCGGTGCGCTCGGGCTGCGGATCGACGGGATGTTCGGTGCGGGATTGTGCGGCGATGACGCCACCAACCTTGTCATCCGCGCCGCCGACGCGCTGCGCACGCGCGCAGGGGCTGCGGCGGATGGCCTGCCATCGCTTGACGCCGTGCTGCACAAGGATCTGCCGGTGGCGTCGGGAATCGGTGGTGGGTCGGCTGATGCCGCAGCCGCGCTGCGCACTGTGATGCGGGCATGGGGGATGACGGTGCCGCGCGATGAACTGGTGCGGATCGCAACCGCCCTGGGCGCGGATGTTCCGGTCTGCCTTGACCAGGTGCCCACGCGTATGAGTGGGATTGGTGAAATCCTGCGCCCCGCGCCTGCATTGCCGCAATGCGGGATGATGCTGGTCAATTGCGGGATGAGCGTTTCCACCCCGGCCGTGTTCCGTGCGCGGCAGGGGGGATTCCGTCCCGCCCCGGACCTGCCCGCACGGTGGGAGACATTGTCGCAGATGGTGGGGACATTGTCGGAACTGAGCAACGATCTGGAGGATGCGGCGTGTGCGGTCTGTCCCACGATTCGCGAGGTCCTGTCGGCCATGCGCGCCGCCCCCGGTTGCCGCTTTGCCCGGATGAGCGGGTCTGGCGCCACCTGCTTTGCCCTGTTCGATACGCCACAGGCCGCCGAACATGCGCGCGATGTGGTGGAACGCCCGGGATGGTGGGTCTGGGCGGGGGATCTGTATCGTGGCGGGCGCGCCGCCTGAAAATCAGGCCGATCCAATAGGAGTATTTAAAAGACTGTTTGAAAAGCCAGGTCCGATAAAAGCGTGAAATAATAAAAGTTTTTGGTGAAGATTTTTGCCAAAAAGCTTCGAAAGATGTCGCCTTTTTTAATCGAAAGGCAACACCGGAAATATTTTTCTATTATTCATCAACGGTTTGTTTTCAAGCAGTCCCTAAGAGCCTGAATCAGAAAGCGGTTTGATTGATTTTTCGCAGAACTCTGCGGATATGGGCAATCATCAACCACGC
>ERZ746981.478-NODE-478-length-10320-cov-10.174265_pt1 | contig 10320 bp, 5 predicted proteins | sample MGYA00374948_ERZ746981 | MGnify/ENA primary metagenome ERZ746981 (study PRJEB28757, sample SAMN06711160) | food metagenome | host: microorganism | place: China:Harbin | collected 2017-01-30 | study: EMG produced TPA metagenomics assembly of the Analysis of...
AAATTACATCATAACATTCTAAAAACACTATTTTACAACATACAATACTTCATCTTTTAGTGGTTTGATTCAACACTTCAAAACAAACATACAAATCACTTTGTACTTACATAATCTAAAATAATTTAGGTTCAAACCTAAGCAGACCCCTTACAATCAGTGTAGTTCCCGCCTTAGCTCAGTTGGAAGAGCACAAGACTGTAATTTAACGTTGACATCTTGGGGTCCCTGGTTCGATCCCTGGAGGCGAGATTTTTCACATTGTTTTTGTAAAATGTATTTTTGAACATTATATTTACGAGCATAGTAACATGTAACAGAGCCTTTCCCAACCAACAACATAACCATCAAAGTCATGAGGTGTGTTATACATGCATGCATTTGCATTTTTTGTATTAAAAAGTTTTAATTATATTGCCTTAGGTCACAATTATGTTTTCTCTATCTCAAAGGTTTCAAGACATCACTGGGCTTTTGAGTTCAACGATCATGTTCATGTCAGTTGTCATTTCAATTTTGTCTGCCTTTCAATTGAATGCTAGTGGTTATCAGCGCTTACCGGGTCAGATTGTTGTGAAAGAAACATTCAATAAAATTCGTTACTCTAGGGATTTTGGTGGGAAATATAGTTCTGGAAAGGAAAATGTGAAACTCCGGTTTGATCTCGAAGCGGATCTCACTTCCCTTTTCAATTGGAATACAAAACAAGTTATCATTTATCTTGTCGGAAACTATAACAATTCGCAAATGAATGGTATAAACCATTTGGAATCAAAAGTTGTTTTTTGGGATAGAATCATCAAGGATCGTGATCATGCCAAAATTCACTTGAAGAACAAGAAGAGTAAATATTCAGTTTATGATTATTATCCTATACTATCAAATAAAACGGCTACAATGAAATTAGAATTTAACGTACAGCCATGGGTGGGCCCATTATTATGGGGAACGATAGATTCAAATGATACGATCATTTTTGCAGATAGTGACATTCACAAATGAATAATCAAATCTTATAATGCATACACATCCCTGAGTGATTGTCAACGTTCTTACGACTGACAATCCTTTCAAATCTAATGGAAGAAAACATTTCAGCCATCACTACTTACTTCATGGAATTGGTTATATATATTTTGTTTTAATCAAATAATAACCAATTTGTACCTATTTTGTTATTAAGGATAAGAGAATTATATCGCAAACAGCAAAGTATATGCTATGAATTTCTCGGTTTAGACCCAACCGCTTCACTTTTTTCGGTTGGATCAATGCTTGTCCGAGTAGCAGAGAATTTATACAAGTTAAAATCACCCACATTATATTTCTTTAATCCAGAGTTCTCTTCCCTGATACTGTTCAACACAGACCTTTTCTTTCTATTCAATTCCAGAAATTCTTTTCTGACCTTATCCTTTTTCAAACTTAACTGGGATCTTGTCTCTGCATCATTCTCGTTAGTTAAGTCTTTGATGATTTCTTTTCTTCTTTCTCTCAAATAAAACTCCTTCGATCTGTACCTAATTCGTTTATTCAACATATTTAACACAAATAATTTCGCATCATAACGCTTCCAGTTTATTAACGAATGATGCCTAATATTGTAGAACCGCTCTCTTATTTTTCTTGTGAACTTAGATAATAACACCAACCTATTCCTGCTTGCAATTACCTTTCTCAAACTTTGTAAAATGTTGAAGGAACCAGAGAATGTGACAGAATCAAGCAAATCATCCTTTTGAGCCGGTGTTAAACGTGCACTTAAGGCATTATCAAAATTATCCATAATCTGAAAGAAAACATCTTTCTTTATGTATATTGAGGGTGTTCTTTGGCGGGAAAATTTGCCCAATCGGTATCTCATTTTGGAATAATTATATTGTATTTCCTTCAGATGTTTGGATAAAAGGTACCGGTTAATAAATAACACTGTATCTCCAATTAATTCATAATGCTTACTCATCAGGAGCGCAGTATCATTTAAATTATTATTGGAAAGCATAAATCCATTTTTGTAGAGTAGTTTAATATTGGAATTCACGTCATCAAGCTGCTCCATATATTCTAGTTGACGTAATCGATATGGCCAGACCGTGAACATGGCTTTTTTTATAGACGAAGGTATTCTCAAAGAGGGACTGTGACTGATTCGGATGGGAAATTCATTAACGGAAGAGGCAAGTGGATATCCAAACTGTTTAACTCTGGTGCTATATGTAGTGGAACTCGAACGAAATCTCGCATATTTCATTTTGCTCTTCAGCAACAATATATATCTATCGTAACATCCAGAGAACTCTTCCCATCGACCTTCCTCGCCCAACAACATCAACTCTATATTCAAAATGTGTATATTGTCCAACAAATAGTTTTTTGAACTTTCAACATAAAGCTCAAAATACTTTCTTGCAGTGACAACGCCCTTAAATTTCAAAATATGCATCATTACAAGTTTAAAGGACATCGGATTGAGATCCCTATTGAGCTTCCCTAATTTGTCTTTCCGCCTGTTGAGCAACACCTCATTTAACAATTGAATCGTTTCTTCGATATGCCCTTCGGAATAACGGTAGGATGAACAATTCGATTGCAATAATAAAGAATATGTTTTAGAAGAAGGGATACAACCTCTGTTGAGTGCCATTTTAAGAATGTACGGTGTGTACTCCGGACGTCCTTTCCGAATTGACGAAAATATCATTTCATTGAAAATTTTTATCGGAAAGTGTTTACATCTCACCACTTCTTGAATTTTATCCAACTCATTATCAATATTGAACAGCCCGAAACGGCGAACATAGCAATTCATGTAGATAATGTATGCATCAATTCCCATAATTTCATGATTTCTTTCAAGTTTTCTCCAAAGACTCCAGAACTTTAACGGATCACTATACTTACTTGCCGATTCTAATGCTAGCACCGTGTCTTTATAGTCGATAGGGGAATGCATCTTCAGCCTTCTGTAATAATTCTGAATCACAGTTCCAAATCGATTACCATAATAATGTGACCAATTAATCCATCTCATATCATTATTCGTTATAACAATATCAAACATCGGATAATATTCTTTAAGAACCTTAATAACCCCCTTGGTGTCACCTAGCAATGCGCACTGCTTGAGTAATGGCTTCATTTGTAGGGAGGTTAACTTCAAATTTCTCGAAGACATTTCATCCAACAAGCGAAAACAAGAAGCAAAATCATTAGTGCTGGCCAAAGCGTTTAGCATCAAGCCATATGACTTTAAACCAAGGGGCACATGATAATATGAATAGGCTGAAAACCATTGTAAGGCCTTTGTATATGATTTTGTTTTTATGAAGCCAAAAATAATAGAGGCTAAAATCGTTTCATTTGGAGTATATCCTCTTTTTGTGAAAGTATCCCACAAGTTCAAGATATATTTTGTGGCTCCTCTGGAAGCCAATGACATAAACATTACTGAGTACTCTCTTAAAGTCGTAATTTGCTCTTTTTTATATAGGGAATCAAATTGGTCCTTAAGTTTGTTCCATTTTTTCAGCTTGGCAAGTGACAAAAATACGACATCATAACTTGCAGAGCTCATAACATTCGCTTCTTCTCCAATACAACCATCAAGAAACTCTAGTACTTCAGAATACCTCTTCAAATGGGCAAGACATTTTAATTTTCCAATTCTATCAGAAGTCTCTAACTTCAAAATATGCGACTCCTTATAAGAATAAAACTTTAAAGCTTCCTCTTTCGAACCCCATAACGTGTGACCATAAATTAAAATGCTAACCAAACGTGATATCTCATTTTCACTAACACGGAGATTATCCAACTGGGAAAAGTCAAATTTATGGGAAAATAACCACCTGCTTTTCAAAATAAGTAACTCCGATGGAACTGTTTCATAATTAAGAGACACATCTTTAAAAAGACTGGCCCACAATAGAAAACTGTAAAGTGGTCTCTTGTCACCGTGCTTCAATGCAGAAAAAACAATCCAACCTTTATCAGTATACGCTATTCCAGGACTGTTCACCATCCGTTTCATCCACTTTATCGCCTCTTCTAGACCTTCGTCTTCTAATATAAAATCATACATCACACAAATTAGAGGACCGGAGTAAAATGCTTTTGGCAGATCACTTTGAGTTACTCGTTTAACTAGAGCACGAGCCTGATCTTTAGTGCAAAAATTTTTGATAATGTATGATAATACAAGAGTGATCATAAAGGTTCCAGAATCTGTTCTTGAGTTTGAAAGACGGAGAATATTGGTAAAGGATTTCAAAATATTATCTGCCTTACAGTCTTCTAGCATACCTATAAGAATATTTAGAAACTCATTCTTTCTCAAGTTAGTAACGACCACTAAATCCTTTACCGACTTTGAAGATGGAAATGCTCTGAATAATTCAACAACATCTGTTTGGGTACCAAAATTATCAATTACGTACAATACTTTTTTAGTATCTGTGTGCGTAAACCAACGAAATCTAGGTTTTGGAATGATGGATAAAACCTTATAACAATGTTCAAAGAGACCATAGGAATAAAACCATTCAAACATATTCATAATTAGATCAGAAAGATCATAATGTTCCTTTGTGTTATCATTATTTTTAAGCATTGAAGTGAAGTTCATTAACTTCTGATTTGCAATTTTGACTATTTGATCACGATTTGTATCCCTTTTCACCAGTACGTCGTAGTTACTATTAAAATACTGGCACGATACAACAGAAAACTTCCGCTTCCACAATCCAAAATTTCTCACACCAATATTGGACAATTTGCATGATAACTTAAGATTCATTGGTAGCAACATGGATTTCTTCTGAATTCTGCTGGCTGTGTAATTCGGTAGAACGTCGTCAAGACACCATCTAAGCATTTCAGCATGTCTTTTTGCAGACTGCAATTCCAGATACCTATCGAAGGCAATCCTGATATTGCTCATCGACTCCCAGTGTTACGATAAAACTTATCTGCCTATCAGGATCAATTTGTTCGGAGTGCATAAAGCCTCTGTTGTGATATATTTTCTATTGATATAATAAGCTTTCTGATGTGAATATTTTGGGTTAAAGAAATACGATCCTCCAATTGCCGAGGTATGTACAAACAAGCGCAGCAGAGAAGTTAGTTACTATGCAATCGTTTCACTGAAAAAAAATGAACAGAGGTGATGACATTCGTCAGAAATATATTATTTACCTCTTTCCGCGGTTTTCGTAGTTTCAATGGTACTTCAGTTATTGAAGCGTGAATGAGATGCTTGTGAGCTTCGGGGTAAGATCACCATCGAACAAAAATTTTTTCACTCATTTTTTCCCCTCAAATTATTTGATTCATTCCTATAATTTTTATATTCTTAATGTATATATATACTTGTTGTGTTCGTCCTAAATTAGCTCTATCATTTGCCCAGAAACAACATATTGTATTCCATTAAGGAATATAAATAACCATGGGGAAAGAGTATAAAAACTATAAAAAAACATCCCTTCATCGTGTGAAGGATAGGCGGAAATATTATAAGGGTCGTGAAGGGAAGACAGAAGAAATTAAAAGAGCGCTCGGCCATAGGGCTAGACTTCGAAAACAATACTTTAAAATACTAAGAAATGAAGGTGAAGACATTCCTAATAAAAGTGTCAACAAGGACATCCCAGAGCTGTCAGAGAAGTCTGAAGATATTGATGCTCAGGAAGTTGCGACTAAAAAGCCTCTTAGTTATCAGGAGCGTATGAACATAACGAGAAGAAGGAAAGAGATTAAAAGAGTGGCACGCTTTCAAAAAACTAAACAAAAGATGCAAAGTATTAACAAGAAAGAGGATGAAAGAGCCCAGAAACGCAAAATGATTATGAAGGGCCGGACTAAGAGGGGACAACCGTTGATGGCACCACGGATCACCATCCTGCTTGAAAAAATAAAAAAAGACATGGGGACTAGCTAACTGTCAAAACTTTTCACGTACACATACATACCCAAGGTTTAATAAGCTTTTATTAAGAAAAATAATATTCAAATTATATTATTTCTATGAATAACACTGATTTGGGCTCAAACCAGGGAGGAGTGTAGCAACCAAGCTATATCAGGGTTTTCTGTCAGGTATGTTTTACTTAAACATGTATCAGCATCAACAACATTAATATTACCTGCTTCTGAAAAGAGATTATTACCAAAATCCAGAGGACAGAACGTCGGAAGGGTTAAAAACCTTTGCCGTGAAGAATTTTCATACTGAACTCGTTCCTTTTCGTACAATTTTTCAATAGTATGACCTTGGACCATCGTGAATAAACTTGCTTCACCGGCAAGACCCACGGATAAAAATTTTCCCAAAATTGTACAATTTTTTATTGATTTATCATAATCTTTCATCCAGATTGGTGTAAAGTCGCACGACAGTATGCGGGGGATGTACGGAATGCGTGCTTGTGCTTTGACTGCCGATGAATTCCCTTGCGCATTATAGTCCGTAAGTTTTATTGAAAGAATATTAGGATATTGCTTATCTGCAATTGTAATTAATGGATCTCCCGAAGCAGAGGCATGAACAACATATTTAGCGGCTAAACGTCTCGAAACAAAATCCGATTGCAAGGCTTTAACGGTACCATCAGCTCTCAGAAGAAATCGAGAAAATGAATCCTTTTCCGTGTTAACGATAATTTCTTCGAGGTTAGATCGTTGATTAATAGTGATATATTTGATATTTGAAAGAAGTTTCGCAATATTAACTGTAGCAGCCATATGACAAGCCACAGGGTCATACTTTTTTATTTGAAGGGAGTTACCACAGCCATAAACTATGGTTGAATCATTTAATTGATTTAACGCAAGTATTGGAAAATCTTCCTTCCAGCTATTCAGAATTTTCAGTGAAACAGTTCCGGATGCCTTTCTTACTTCCACTATTTTTATAGAACCGTAATTACTCTTTTTACATCCAATTAGGAGAAGGTGATGCTTTTTTGTGTTTGAAGATCTTGAATCAACTTTCCATTCAAACAATGAAACCGGATACTCATCTTCTTGAAAGAGGTTAATCGCTGCCACATTACTGGACATCATCTTTCGAGACTTATGATCTATAAATATCAATTTATCATCATTCCTTGAATTGGTTGCTGAAGGTATAACGATAAACATACGCAAATGCTTATAATATTCTAATTTGATACCGGTTACTCCAAGAGGAATTTTTTCGGCCTGGACTGATTTGAAATCAGAAAGAAACAATTCATTAAGTCCATTCCTACCTAGTACCAAAAACATTTCAGCTTTTTCTATGAAGTCCTCACACATTCTCTCAGAATTCTGCGGAATCGGAACACAATCTCGGTAACATCTTCTGCTCCATCCATGTTCAACAATCTCTGTGGGATAACAGCATTGGCCATAATCCACTTTCCACAATGATCCACATGCTAATATAAACTTTTGTTTATTAATTCTAGTGATATTCACAGGGCCGTGACCTAACTTAAGCCTGGATACAATAGCAACATTTTTCAAATGCACATCAACTTCCAGGACCAAACATTGCCCATCAATTGTGGTTATAAGAATCATTTTTTTATTTATTGTGTTTAAGGAATAAGGAATTACTGGAGTAATGCAAATGCCTGGCTTTGTATTTAAATCAAGTCTGTCCAAAACTGAAAAACGCACCATTGACTCGTTCCAACAGAGAGATATCAACTCTCCATTTGTAAGACCAATAAACAGGATAATTTTGGAATTAAAGCAGACAAATTCTAGCATTGAGGGCTGCCCATAAATATTGTTCGGCAATGAAAGTAAAATTGGACTTGTGTTATTTTCTGCGTCAATTTTAAAACATTGAATATCAACCATTAATTTATTTCCAACAGACTTCTCATAAGTTAGAGCAACAAATGAGTCTAAAGATGAAGCTAGAGTAATTCTAAATGAAGATTTTAGAACATTAAAACATGTACCGCAGGAGAATTTACCTATCCTCCAGCCGTCACTAAATACCTGAATAAAACGATCATGTTCTAGTCTTCCAAAGTGTATTGTTTGCTTGGGAACATATAAATTATTGCATATGTCTAATGGAGAACTTGAATCCTTGCTTTTATTCTCTTCGACAAATTTGGAAGAGCCATAACGAAATACAATGGAATGATTTAAAGATGATGCAATATAAAATATTTCACCTTGTTCCTCGTATTTATAAAGTCGACTTGAGTTTTCAAAAAGTCTACTGATACAATTGCTTGTGGCAGCAAGCCCAACATGAAGATGGAACAAAGATCCCTTCTGAAATCTTCTTCCCAAACACCAGAGTTCTTCTGTAGTCAGGAAATCACAATATTTAGAATATAGTGATGGTACAACAGTAAAGTCATACAATGGATGCCAATTTGTTCCGTACTTTTCTTCATTTAAAACACTGCAGCCAAAGCCAGGTTTCCCATTCTTACGCGGAACGAGACTGATTAACTTGTTCACAGAAACTCCATCATCATTAAAATAGGTAAGATCATATTGTTGTTCAGTTATTTCTTCCAGAGAAAAAAACGAATACACTGCTCCTTGTACAAAAAGCTTGTTGAATCTGAGCTTCCATTCACATTTTCTTTTCATATAAAACACATCCAAGAGGAACATCTTATGTGATTTATATGAAATAAGCACCTGATCCATTATCATACTGTCATCATTGTATTCCTCAGAACGTAAGCAGGTGATTTTTGACTTAGGGATATAATAGCATGTTGCAGGAGTATCTGCCAAATTTAGCGGATACTGCAATGTTTGCGACTCAAAATCCTCTCTTGAAAAAAAAAAATTTAGACTCTTGACAGAAAGCTGCGATCTCTGAATAAATAGTACACCTCCGGTGCGGGGTAGAGGTACTATAAAGTCAGGCATTTCAAATTTGACTGATAGTGCAATTGTATACGATTTGATCAAAATGCTTCTATATATACCCAAACCAAGTTCATTAAGTTGAAGATGAAGTATATTTGAATCATCTAGTGTTAAACATAACATTGCTGCATATGCAGAAGTTGTAGATGAAAGAAAGCAATGCTTTAAAATCATACCATCAATTAGAATATTCATAGATTCTAAAATATTTGGAATTCCATCAATATCATATTCAACTTCATAAACTTTAATAACCTTTGAAAACGCCGAAACAGATATAAATGTTCCGAAATTATTACAAGTAACACTGAAACCCAATTGCGTTAATTTATTATTATTTTCATCTCGTGCTAAAGACAATCTTTGAACAATGACAGGCTCCAAGTCTCCCATATTTGTTATATGCATTCTAATAATTAGTAAAAGTCGTGTTTCAAGAATTAGTATAAGCGAATCCTCTCCTTTACTCTTCAGACAGCCCGGAAGAATTGCCGCTGAAAGTATTTTGCAATGAAGATTAAACTTCTTTCCTCGATTTAATTGTATGGATGTTGGATGAACTTCTACATCAACATAAACATATCTATCCTCTTTAGCAGTATCCCGATTGATTAAAATTTCTTGTTTGTTTTGATGGTTTTCAGTAATATCCGGAGCCTGTGTTTCATCGGCTATTTTACCATCGGACGCCAAATCCTCAACAATTTCATCATCACCCTCATCCATAAATGTATCCATAGATTCAGTGGGTTCAGTCAACTCTTGCCACAGAAAGGGCGTCATCAAACGCTTCTCAACAATCCCTTTGGATACATCAGTTGGTGTATTCTGATACCGCACATCATCACACGGGGTAATTCTAACGTTAAAGTTGTGAAAGAATTGGGAAACTAATGGCGAAGAAAATAGTGTCTGCCTCAAGTAATAAATCGGCTTTTCAGCTGATCGTGTCGCATCCATGGTTAAATGTAGAATCTGGCTATATTTTTCATGTTCACATGTGGATTATATTTAAATTATTTACCAAAAGGACGTCGTTAATTTGGGCCTTGGTGTAAAGTGACTTCAAGACAGAGAAGATGAAAAAAAAAACAGCGCGAAAATATCACTGAGATGTTAGTTAAACGACAAATCTAAAATAAGGCGTCTCTAATTAGGGGTAGGATTTATTTTTCTTCCACGAAGCGCTTGTTATATAACACTTTACATATTCCCATTAGATATTGTCTTCGAACAAGAAGCTAACAGCTTACCAGTTAATAACAGTCAGCTATTGATCATGACAGGATTAAAATGTTGATATTACATGAAAATCCTGGGAACTGATAAAAACATTTTTTTAGGAATATTGTAATAGTTTTGTTTAATTGGTTTAAGTGTGACGCCGATTACTTTATGAAGTTTTTGTTATAACTAGTATTGAGT
>ERZ746981.479-NODE-479-length-10316-cov-2.742260_pt1 | contig 10316 bp, 7 predicted proteins | sample MGYA00374948_ERZ746981 | MGnify/ENA primary metagenome ERZ746981 (study PRJEB28757, sample SAMN06711160) | food metagenome | host: microorganism | place: China:Harbin | collected 2017-01-30 | study: EMG produced TPA metagenomics assembly of the Analysis of Microbial...
TGTAATTTCCCATCGACAATATGGGCACATCCGATGCCGCCATCACCCACGATGATCATGCTGAAATCCGGACAGTCACGCAGAATGCCAAACAGATGTTCGCCCTGTACCAGGGCGTTGGCGTCATTTTCTGCGAATACCGGCACTTTCAGCCGATCCTTGAGTGGTGTGACAATATCAACATTGCGCCATACCAGCGCGGTGGAGCGCAGGCACATGCGCCGGTCACGTGCAACAAAACCCGGGATGGCGATACCAACACCACCCAGCGGTCCGGCCCTGTCGCCCGCCTGCACCAGCAATGCCTGTATGCCGCTGGCGATATGATTCACGCACAGGTCAGGATCGGACATGCGTGGCAAATCCATCTGGACCAGAATTTCACCATGCAGATCCGTCAACAGGATCTGTCCGGGGTCTGATTGCAGGGAAATGCCGGCAAAACAGGCCGAAACGGCATTCAGGCCCAAAAGGATGGCGGGGCGTCCCTGCCCGAAAACCAGTTCACGTTCAGACAGTATATTGCGATCCAGCAGTTCGCGCGTCAGGGTCGAAACCGTGGCCTTGCTCAGACCCGTAATATCCACCAACTGCGTCCGGCTTATATTGCCCATCATACTGATGGCGCGCAGTACCCGATATTGTCCTGACGTAAACATCTGCATCCTGCGCTGACTGTGCCCTATGGATTGTTTTTAATTGATACGAAGCCGGAAGACAATTAGTATAAAGGCCGAACTTAGTGAGTTAGCTGAATGATTCCGGACGTTTTTCTGCGGGCATGTCCTGCCATTGATGCCCTTTCCCCCCGTCAAAACCAGCCTGTCATACATAACCGCCAGGAGGAGGTCCGGTGATACTTTGCGCCGATATCGGTGGGTCCTATATTGATTTTGCCGAAGCCGACCACAGCCACGAACTGGCGCACCGGCAGCGGCAGCCAACACCTACGTCCGATCTGGACGCATTTGTTTCCGTGCTGAACAGTATGGCGGCCTCATATCCGGCCGCCGTTCCGCTGCATATGGCGATTGCCGGTGTATGTGCGCCCGATACGGGGCGGACATTCACTGCCAATATCCCCTGTGTCAATGACGTTCCTCTGCGCGAACTCCTGACGCAGCGTCTGGGACGACGTGTGCTGGTGGTGAATGACGCGCACTGTTTCGCCCTTAGTGAGGCCATGCAGGGCGCGGGGAAGGGGCATGACATTGTTTTCGGGATCATCCTGGGGACAGGGGTCGGCGGTGGCCTGATCATACATGGCCGTCCCGTCATCGGCCGGGATGGCCTTGGTGGGGAATGGGGGCATGGTCCCTTTATCGCGCAGGATGCGGGGGGGGATGGTATTCCCTGTCTGCCGTGCCAGTGCGGGCAGAGCGGTTGTCTGGATACGATCGGTGGCGCGCGCGGTATCGAACGCCTGCATTATCACCTCAGCGGGAAAGAAATTCATGCCCGCACCTTGCTTGCCGACTGGCTGTCGGGGGATGCATCCGCGCGCCGCACGGTGGATGTCTGGCTGGATCGTATGTCCGCCGGGCTGGCTATGGTCGCCAATGTAACTGGCGCTTCCATCATGCCGGTGGGGGGCGGATTGGCGCATCAGGTGGAACTGATCGGGGCGCTGGATCTCAAGGTAAGGTCGCGCATTCTGCGACAGCAGGACGCGGCGCTGGTTGTGCCGGGCTGCCTGCCTGCGGATTCCGGCCTGATCGGGGCGTCATGGCTGAAGGACTGAAGGACTGAAGGAAAGGCTTTCCCGGATTGTCCGGCAACAGAATTAAAGGGGAAAGCTGCTTTTAATGTCGCCGTGACCAGGCAGTCGGATGAATTGTGACAAAAATGCTACGATCATATCGGCACTGCAGATGCGCTTGGGGTCATAAATAAACTATATAAAACAGTATATTATAGGTGTTTTTGGTTATTACCGGGTAGTTTTTGCGCTCAGAACAACTCGAAAAATACCGCATCCACTTTGTTTTCATTCTAAAACTATCATTGGACGGTTGTCGAACTATTGCCTTGCTTTCGGAAGGTCTGCCATTATCCATTAACGGAACAAAACGTTTGTTTCGCCGAATTTTCCACCTGAATGCAGGGATTCACGTTCATGAACGTTTCGTATCGTAATCTATCCCTCTGTTGTACTGTTTTGGCGAGTTTGGTTGTCGTTCCTGCTTTTGGGCAGGGTGTGGCCACAACGCGCGAAGGGGGAGCGAACGCTTCGTTACGTTCTAAGGCAGGACATGCATCGACATCCGCGACGGCCAGGTCTGGCAAGACGGCTGCCATTGCAAGGGGCACCAGCGCGCAGCCCCATTCCGATGTGGAACAGATCCATGTCACCAGCCACGGCATTACGACGTCCAACGGTGTGAACAACCTGACGCCCGGTGGCGGCCTGATGCCGCACCAGACCGCCGCGCGTTCACAAAGTGGCATCACCCGCGACTTTATTGCAAAACAGGCGCCAACAGCCAATATTTCGTCACTTGTTGCTGAACTTCCCGGTGTCAATTACTCCAGCCAGGACCCATTTGGCCTGACGGGTAACAACATGACCATGCGCGGCATGACGCAGGCGCAGATTGGTTATCTGTTCGAGGGCGCGCCAATGGCCGACCCGATCAATTACCAGCCCTATACCAGCATGATGGTGGATTCTGAAAACCTTGGTTCGGTGACTGTCTCTCAGGGGTCACCTGACATGGACGCGCCGTTGTACAACGCGGTGGGCGGGCAGATTTCTGCGCAGGAAATCAACCCTTCGCACCGACAGGGGGGATTTGTCGACCTTGCTGGCGGCACGCATAGCGCAAACAAGGAATTTATCCGTTATGAAACAGGGGATATCGGAAATACCGGTATCCGTGGTTTCGTTTCCTTCTCCCACACCAGCTATAATAACTGGCGTGGTCCGGGCGGCCTGTTCCGTTATCATATCGATTCGAAGTTTGTGAAGGAATGGGGGGATGGCAACAGCGTCTCTGCCATCTTCTCCTATAACCGCCAGCAGCAGACCTCGTGGCGTTCGCCCACCATGGCGCAGTGGAAGCAGTATGGCGACAGCTTCAACTATCATGGTGACTTTACGCAGAATGACCCGCTTTTCTATGGCCTGAACATTACGAACCTGAATGCGCAGACCATCATTTTGCCGTCGCACTTCACGTTGACGAAAAACCTCAAGCTGCATGTCACGCCGTATTATGAACATCAGTTCGGTCCGTCGAACGGCGGTGAAAGTATCCCGACCACGGGTGGGTATATGGGCACGCAGCAATATAGCGGCCTGGTCGGTGTCCCAACCGGTACCGGTTCGATCCTGACGGAAGGTATCGACCCATGGGACCAGAAGAGCGCGTCAATCAATACGTCCCTGGACTGGACAATGGGTCATAACAAGCTGTCGATCGGGTACTGGTATAACTATACCACCCATCAGGAGCTTTCGACCTTCAATGAAGTTTATGCCAACGGTTCCTATTCCAACAGTCCGCTTCGTGTTGCGGATACGGGGCGGATCCTGACCGGCTATGACCTGAATTTCAAGCAGCAGGTCAACACGCTGTTCATTGCCGATACGCTGAAGCTGCTGCATGACCGTCTGACGCTGAGTGCGGGTTTCCGTGCGGCGATGGTCAGCCGGACGGGCACCAACAATGTTCCGGGTGCTGATCCGTATTACAAGGCGGGCAATTATTTCGAGCCACTGCCGCAGTTCTCCGCCAGTTTCAAGATCACACCGCACGACCAGATCTATATCAATGGCACCACCGCCTTCCGTGCGCCTGCGTCGGTGGAAGCATATAGCCAGATCTTCGACCCCAATTCGTCGCATGCGGTGGAACAGCCCGGATCGCTCAAGCCTGAATATTCCATTGGTGAGGAAATCGGCTTCCGCCATTCTGGTTTCTATAACGTTGCATTCTCGCTGTTTAACCTGAACATGACCAATCATCAGGTGACATCGATGAACTATATCCCCGGCACCAACCAGTTGATTTCCGAACCGATCAATATCGGTGGTCAGACGTCGCGCGGTGCGCAGATCGAATTCGGCCTGCGTCGCTGGCATCATATCAGCCCGTACCTGTCGGGGCAGTATCTGCACGCGACGATGGATAACAACTTCAATGCCGGTGGCGGAAACTACCTGCCCACGGCTGGCAAGGTCGCGGTTGAATCGCCCCGCTTCACGGGGGCCATCGGCCTGAACTATGACGATGGTCGCTTCTTTGGCAACTTCGCGCTGCGTTACGTCGATTCCCAGTACACGACCTTCATGGATGACCAGAAAATCCCCTCCTACATTACGTCGGATATCGCCCTAGGCTATCGTCTGAAGAAGCTTGGCCCGGCCAAGGCACCGCAGATCCAGCTTAACATCATGAATATAGGCGATAATCATTACTTGTCCGGTGGGTCGAGCTTCACCACCAATGCCCATGCGACCCATACGGTTGCCGGGAATCTTTATGGAAGTAATGGTGTGGCGAAAACATCTTCACCCGTCTATCTTGTGGGTGGCGCATTCGCCGCGATGGTTTCTATATCGGCTGGTTTCTGATAACTGCCTGGCGTGGTGGCGGTGGTCCTTTTCGGGCCACCGTTGTCGCGTTCGGGCCAAGGAGGCTTCTTTGTCCGCACCACATCCCGAAAGTCCGGCTGGCGCATATGGTTGGCGACCGATCATCATCATTGCATGCCTGTTTTTCATTATCGGGTTCGTGACGTGGCTTAATGGCCCCCTCATCACCTTTGTTCAGGTGGCATTCAATCTGAGTACCGTCAGTGCATTCCTTGTGCCGATGTGTTTTTACCTGTCCTATCTCATCTTCCCCCTGCCTGCGACGTTGCTGGCGCAGAGGACGGGCTTGCGCAGTGGGCTTGTGGTGGCTCTGGTCATCATGGCCGTGGGTATCGCGATTTTTGGCGAATGTGTCAGCATGCGATGGTATCCCGGCGCATTGTCCGGGCTGTTTGTCATTGGGGCCGGGCTGTCGTTGTTACAGATCACGATCAATCCCTATGTGACATTGCTGGGCCCCACGCAGAAGGCGGCACAGCGTATCGCGATCATGGGGGTTGCGAACAAGCTGGCGGGGATTGTGGCCCCGATCGTGCTGGCCATGCTTGTCATGCGCAATATCAATGACATCGCCGCGCGGGTGAAGGCGGCCCCGGATGCCACAACGCGCGATCATATCCTGGACCAGTTCGCCCATGCCGTGCAGGTGCCCTATCTTGCGATGGCGGTCATATTGCTGGTGACGGCGGTGGGGCTTGCACGTTCTTCTTTGCCCGAAATCGACATTTCAGGGGCAGGGCAGGGCACGGGTTCCGATGATGATGGGCAGGACACCCGCCGGGGACCGACCTATCTGTGGCTCGGTGTCCTGTGCATGTTCGTGTATGTCGGGACCGAAGTCATGGCGGGTGACGCCATCGGGGCCTATGGCGCAAGTTTGGGCCTGCCGCTGGACCAGACGAAGTTTCTTACGTCGCTGACGCTCGCGGCGATGATGGGTGGATACATACTGGGCATGTTCCTTGTCCCGCGCGTGTTTTCCCAGGAACGCTACCTGGGGTTGTCGGCACTTTGCGGGTTGGTGCTGTGTGTGTTGACATGGCTGACGCAGGGATATGTCTCGGTTATGTGTGTCGCGTTATTCGGTTTTGCAAATTCCATGATCCTGCCGTCATTGTTTCCAATCGTCATCCGTGATGTGGAAGAGCGTGGAGCACAGGCGACGGCGCTTCTGGTCATGGCGTTTTCAGGGGGGGCGGTGCTGCCCCAGCTTTTTGTACAGTTCATGCCGGTAATGGGGGTGCAAAGTGCGTTTGTCGCGCTTATGGCGCCTGCATATGGCCTGATCGTGCGGTATAATGTGTTGATTCACAGGCGGAACCGGGCGCGCCCGGTGCCGGTGATGATGGTTGAATCATGATCCCATATCACGGGTTGTATATTTATCCGTGGGATATCGAGGATCAGGACGACCTGCCTGGTTTCGCCGCCGGGTTGCGTGCGCTTGGCATCAATAGGTTATGCATGGCCACGGCATACCATACGGGGAAATTCCTGCGTCCCCACGGCAAGCATGGGCGTGTGGTTTTTCCGCAGGACGGGGCGGTGTACCTGCCCACCGATGCACGCAGGTATGGGAATATCCAGCCTGTCGTGGCAGCGCACATGCCGGGCATGGATGCGGTGCGGACGCTGCGTGAACATGGTCTGGCGCTTTCGGCGTGGACTGTCCTGTTCCATAATACCGCCCTTGGCACGCGCCACCCGCAGGCGGCGTGCCAGAATGCATTTGGCGACCGTTATCCCTACAGCCTATGTCCATCGAACGCGGATGTGCGTGCCTATGGCATCGCCCTGTGCCGTGATATTGCCGACCATCCCCATATCGACGATATTATTTTGGAAACACCGGGATGGCAGCCATCCCATCATGGTTTCCATCACGAAATGAGCCTGCTGGCTTCGAACCCATGGGCTGACACCTTGCTTGGGCTGTGCTTTTGCGACGCCTGCATGGATGGTGCAGCCCGTAAGGGTGTGGATATAGCAGGAGTGCGTACGCGTGTGCGCGGGCATATCTCCGCCTATCTGGCGCGCCGGTGCGATGGCACCGCAGCCGAAGGCGAGGACAGGTTGATGCATGCCATCGTCCATGATGATGGATTGCGTGACGTCCTGCGCTGGCGTTGTCAGCAGGTGACATCGTTGGTGGCGGATATCCGCGACGCCGTCCGGTCGGACGTGACGGTGCATGTCATCCCCTCGGTCCAGGCCAATCCGGTCCGGGCGTGGGGCGAAGGCAGTGACCTGGCTGCCCTGTCGGGTGTTTGCGACGGGTTGGAAGTCTGCCTGTACGGGCGCGACACACAGGCCCTGTTGGCGCGTTTCGAGGATATCCGGGACATTGTTCCCGCTGATCGGTCCCTTCGCGCTGTCCTGCGTCCGGCCCCGTGCGATTTCACCGATGCCGGGCCCTTCGTTGCGCAGGTGGATGAGCTGTCACGCCGTGGTGTGCGCGATTTCGCATTTTACAATTTCGGTCATTTGCGCCGGGAAAACCTCAACTGGATACATCAGGCGCTGTCTGTCTCTCCTGTCCCCCGATGAGGCGGGACAGATGATGTCAGTGCGCTGGGAATGGAGAATATCATGAAGGTTGTCATCTGTCCGACTGCTGAACGCGCGACCGCGCTGACGGCGCGTGTTATTGAACAGGCGTTGCGTCAGAAGCCGGATATCGCGCTCGGTCTGGCGACGGGACGTACGATGGAGGCTGTTTATGCCCATCTTGTACAGGGCCATCAGAACAGCGGACTGGATTTCGCGGCCTGCCGGACTTTCAACCTTGACGAATATGTTGGCATCGCGCCGGATTCAGCGCATTCATACCGCACTTATATGAATGCGCACCTGTTTTCCCGCGTCAATATCGCGCTGGAGGCAACGCATGTGCCCGATGGGGCGGCGACAGACCTTGATGCGCGGTGCGTGGCATATGAACAGGCCATCCGTGCAAGTGGCGGTGTGGGGCTGCAACTTCTCGGGCTTGGGGAAAATGGCCATATCGGGTTTAACGAGCCATTTTCCGCCTTTACGTCGCGCACGCGTGTTGTCACGCTGGACCCCGCGACGCGGCGGCAGAATGTGGGCATGTTTGACGGAGACCTCGAACAGGTTCCCTATCATGCCGTGACGATGGGGGTCGGTACGATCCTTGATGCCCATCGCAACGTCATGGTCGTAACCGGCGCGGCCAAGGCATCAATGCTGGCGCGTGTGATCGAAGGGGCCATGAGTGCATGTATCAGTGCGACGGCCCTGCAGATGCATGCGGATTGCCTGGTGATCGTGGACGAGGCGGCGGCAGGTGCGCTGTCATGTCGTCCATATCTTGAACCCCTGATGCAGCACGATCCCGAACTCAAGGCACTGCTGTCCTGATGGGGCAGGGCCTTATGGTATGGTATTCTGACAGGACGGCATGACGTGATGGATGATGCAATTCTTGCGGTTGATGGCGGGGGTACCAGGACACGCGCCGTTGTCGTCGCGCGTGACGGGCATGTCCTGGTGCAGCGGCATACCGGGGGCAGCAATCCGTATGACAAGGTTGACTGGGCGGAGACACTGACGCACCTGCTGCGTGACATCAGCCCCGTCCCACTGCGCACGGCGATGATCGGCCTTGCTGGATATAGTGCGCAGCGTCCGTCTTCGCGTATGCAGGAAGAGGTCATCCGCACCGCCCTTGGGCCGGCTGTGGCGATCACCATGTGTTCGGATGTGGAAATCGCCTGTATCGGCGCCTTTGCCGACGGCCCGGGCATCCTTGCACTGGCGGGAACAGGGTCGGTCATCTGGGCGGATGACCGCCGCAACCCGCCGTTGCGGATCGGGGGGTGGGGCTACATGCTCGGTGATGAAGGCAGTGGATACTGGATTGGCTCTGTCGCGCTGGGGCGCGTGGTGCATTTCCTTGACACCCGCCATCGGGAAGAGGCCGCGTTCGCCACCCGTATCCTTGAGGCGCTCGGCCTGCCGATAGATCCTGATGCGGCTGGAGAGGCCCTTTTGGAATGGCAGCGTGTGCAGGACCATCCCCGTTCGGCGATTGCGGCGCTGGCGCATGAGGTGAACCGCCTTGCCGACGGAGGCAGTGCCGATGCGGTGCAGATCCTCAGGCAGGCGGCGGGTTTCCTGTCATCGCAGGTGATGACGGCGCGCGAACGCCTGGGGCAGCCTCTGCCATGGAGCCATAGTGGCAGCGTGTTCCTGAGCCGGACCGTCATCGACACCGTCAGCCACCAGGTGGGGGAGGCCCCGCAGGCCCCGCAGTTTTCCGCCCTCGGCGGTGGGGCGATGCGCGCTGCACGCCTTGCAGGGTGGGATGTCGATGGGCCATGGCTTGCGCGGCTGCGTGCAGGGCTGTTGCGTGATTGACCGGTGCGGGGTCAAAATGAATGATGGATGTGATTTATGATCGGACCTAACCCATGAACATCAGTGGCCAGCTTGTCCTTGAGGATCGTATTGTCAGCGCGTCGATGTCCTTTGACGACCTGATCGGGGATATTACCCCGCAGGCCAGTGCGCCTGACCGTTATATCCTGCCCGGTTTTGTCGATGGTCACGTGCATGGTGGCGATGGCGCGGATACGATGGATGGGGTGGATGCCATCCACCATATGTCGCGCTTTCACCTGTCGCACGGCACCACGACCATCCTGCCCACCACGATTACGCGTCCGTGGGCGGATGTCATGGATGCCCTGCGGGCGGTGGCAGAGGTCTGGCGCAGCGGGATTCCCGATGGTCCGCAGGTCCATGGCGCGCACCTTGAAGGGCCATTCGTCAGCCCCCATCGCCTTGGCGCACAGCCGCCGTTCACAATCGCCCCGGACCCGGTGCATGTAGACGAAGCCCTGGCCACAGGTGTGGTGCGGGTTGTAACCCTTGCCCCGGAACTCGACCATGCGCAGACCGCTATGGAAACATTCGCACGTGCGGGTGTGCGCGTAAGCCTTGGGCATACGGTGACGGATTACGAAGGGGCTGACCGCGCGATCTGCCGCATCTGCGCCGCGGGTGGCGTGGCTGGGGCGACGCACCTGTTCAATGCCATGGCCCCGATTGAAAGTCGGCGTCCCGGCCCGGTGACAGCCCTGATGTGTAGTGACGTTGCCTATGCCGAGATGATTTTTGACACCCATCATGTTCATCCCGCGACCTTTCGTCTGGCGCACCGTGTCATGGGGTCACGCCTGCTGTTCGTGACCGACGCCATGCGCGGTACCGGGGGGGGCGATGGGATAAGCCAGCTTGGCGGACAGACCGTGCATATCAAGGATGGTGTGGCGCGGCTGGATAACGGGTCCCTGGCGGGCAGTGTCCTGACGCTGGACGCGGCGCTGCGCAATGCGGTCGATGCGGGGAAATCCCTGCCCGAAGCAGCGGCACTCGTCAGCACCAATGCCGCGCGATACCTTGGTCTGGATGATCGTGGTCGCCTGTCGGCGGGATGCCGTGCGGATTTCGTTGTCATGAACAGCGCATTGCAGGTTGAGGAAGTCTGGGTCGGCGGACGACGCCTGCGCTGATCATGGGCTGGCGGGGTATTCCAGGGGGCGGGGCATTGGGTTTTTCACGTATGCTGGGCGCCGGGTTTGTCTTAGCACTTCTGGTCGCGCCGCAGGTGGCGTCCAGCAGCCCGGCACTGATGCCCATGCCGACGTCCTATGTGGCGGGTTCCGGTGCCATTGCGCTGACCGGGCGGATGGAG
>ERZ746981.480-NODE-480-length-10260-cov-15.137091_pt1 | contig 10260 bp, 6 predicted proteins | sample MGYA00374948_ERZ746981 | MGnify/ENA primary metagenome ERZ746981 (study PRJEB28757, sample SAMN06711160) | food metagenome | host: microorganism | place: China:Harbin | collected 2017-01-30 | study: EMG produced TPA metagenomics assembly of the Analysis of...
TTTATCTGCTCAAGCTCATCGTCAACTCCCGGAATAGTGGCCGTAAAACCTTGGAAAAGCGAAAATGCACTCTCCCTGTCGTTGTCGTTGTTACTGCTGCTCCTGCTACTGCTGGTATTGTTGCTTTTATCACTGTTACTCACATCTCCTTTCTCATTTTCAACACTCATGTCTTCACCTACTTCCTCACCCGGGATCGCCTGGAGCATCTCGTCCGATAAAACATCAAAATCCTTCCTTTTCCATGCCTTGCCTCGCAGCTTTCTCTCCTGCCTAAGCTGCTTTGTTAGCATCTCAACTCTGATCTCTCCTCCACGCTTTTTCAGCAGCTTCTCATTCCTTTGCTCATCTCCCAATGCATTGTTGATCGCCTTCTGAAACATCTGGTTCCGAAATACTGCCGGCAGCCCTTTGAGCCGAGGTCCCATTAATGTGGAAGCTGTAGCAACCACTTTTGTAGCCAACCCACCTTGTTTTTCCACATTCGATGATTCTGAGCTTTTATCCTGCGACCTCTCCTCAGTCATCGGCTCAGTGTTTATTGTCGGTGTTCTGATTGGCTCGCCTGGTACCTTACTGGATGCATAGAAGGGTTGATGATCCAAAACCGGGCAAAAACTATTGTGATGCACTCTAATTTTTTAAGACGTCACAAGATGCCAAAGGGACTGGGGCGAATTCCGAAATGTTTCACCTCGCCTCAATAATGATTTTACAATATTTTTTTTTTCATTCCCTTTTAATATCAGGGCAACGGATTTACCCATAATTCTTATCCATACTTCTCTATATTCATTCCATATGTATTTATTTTATCCATATTTATTCTATCCATATTTATTCTATCCATATTTATTCTATCCATATTTATTCTATCCATATTTATTCTATCCATATTCATTATATTCATATGTACTCTATTTATTCCATACATACTTATTCTATTTATTCTATCCATATTCCTTTCATCCATATCCATTATTCTATTATACATTCCTTCTGTTTATTATACATTTCTTCTATCTATTTTTCGTCATGTCTTCACCCATATTCTATGCCGTTAAATGACACATGCCGTAATCCTTCTCTCATAGGCAAGTCAATCGTTCTTGCTTCATTCCGATATCGTCAACCTCCTTAATTCCGCCCTGTCGGCATTCACAACATTCTCGAAATCACATATCTCCTTTTGCAATTGACGTGCCTTGGCCATCTGATCATCAATATGCCCGCACATCCTTTCATCAGGCTTTGACACATCTAAAAGTCGCTTTATTCGATCTTCAAGCTCATCAATACACCGTATTAGCTCTTTGGGATCATCATCCTGTGGATATCCAGGTGGTGGACTATCGAGTAACTCAAGATCTTTACCCAAAAGTCTCGAAAGTTTCCACCAAATTCCAACTTTTTCATGTAACAAGTGTCTCCTGCTCTCAGACACACCTGATTGGCCGGCTGTGGGACATACCAGGCTCTCCAATAGGGCGGCATTTTCAGGCGTGTCATTATCAACTTCAGCTGCTGTTTTGCCTTTGACAAATGGTACTTCTGTAGGTTCTATATCTCGTATTATATGTGTAGTTACGACATTTTTAAGAAGTGAGTTGGTGAAAATCCCGGGCGATTTGAATTCGAGACTCTGGATCTTCAGCCCTGCTTTTTCTATACGGTCTATGCTCATAATGCTTATAGCTGAATAAAGAAGACTCCAATTCAATAGACAACCTAAGATGAAGGAAGAGATGGGAAAAAGATAAGAAGTACGCGAACCGTGATAACAAAAAAATACAAAAAAAAATGCACGGTGAAAAAATACACAACGAAAAAGGATTGACACGTTAATTAGGACGAAAAAAGGATGAAAAAAGGAAATGAAAAAAAAGTGAAGAGTGAAAAAAGGAGTAAAAAAGTATGCAAATGTGGGGAAATATTCTAAGATAAATTACAATTACACTGATCAAATACTCTATCATCATCTTTAATACACAAAATCAATCATCCCGCCATTTCACAAACACATCGTCAGTACGGAATTTCTGGCGACACACACTATCCTCTAAAGTGGTCCTATGACCAACCCGATAAGCAAGTAAACCGGCATGAGCAATCATGATTCCATTATCAATGCAAAATCTCTCATCAGTAGCAAATATAGAGCCATTTCTATCACTGGCCATCACACCCATCATCTCCTGAAGCCGCTTATTGCACCCCACACCTCCCACTATAAGCACCTGGTTGGAATTCACGTGTGCCATAGCTCTCTCCGTTATTTCAACAAGCATCGAAAATAGATTCTCTTGCAAGGAGAAGCACAAATCCTCAACCGTGATTGGCTCGCCATCATCTTCGTCCACAAGGTGTTTAGTCCTCTTTCCGGCAAAAAGGTCGTGAGCCAAGCTGTCCACATACTCTAGAATCCCGCTCATGCTCAAATCCATTCCCTTAACGGTGTAAGGAAGTTCTACGAGATGCTTTCCCTTTTTGGCTAGCTGCTCGATATTGAAGCCCGGAGATGGGTCATTAGAGATGTGCAACGTGCGCGCAAACCTATCCAAGCAGTTTCCAATTGCAATGTCGAGTGTCTCGCCGAAAATCCGGTATCTTTGCCTTGAATAGGCAATGATCTGCGTATTTCCTCCACTCACGTACAAAACAACGGGATTCTGTGCCCCCGTGATCTCTCTACCCATCTCAATATGCCCTATGCAGTGGTTCACACCCACCAATGGCACATTCCATAGCTGGCTGAGGGTTCTAGCGGCAATAACCACACTTTGAAGTGGTGCACCCATTCCTGGTCCTTGTGTAAAGCATAAACAGTCTAGATCTTGCACTTTCACACCCGCCTGCTCAATCGCCTGCTTTACTAGTCTTACCACCCAGTTTCTGTGATGCCTGGCAGTGTCCCTTGGTAGAAAACCTTGGCCTGGAGGTGCGTTGTATGTATTTCTGATGTTTGAAAGAATCTGGGCCCTATTTTCAGCTCCCAAAGGACCTTTTTCATGCCTGATAACACCTACTCCAAGCTTGTTGGCGGATCCTTCCATTCCAAGTGCCAAATAGTAGTTTTTTCCTGGTTTGATGTATTTGTCGAGGTCGATCATGCTGGGGTCGAAACTGAAATCTGAAATCTGCAAATGTTGCAAATGCTGTGAATGTTATGAATGTTGGAAATGCTATGAATGTTCTCTGATAGTTCTATAGGGTTCTTGATAAGATTTTATGAAGATATCGTGATAGTGCTATAAAAAAATATGACATATCTGTGTAGATCTCATGACTTAATGTGATCAATGGGAGGTGAAATTTCTCGATGTACCAAGTGAGGAACAAAAACATAAAAAAATTAAAAGAAAAAAGTAGCACCAAATAAATCGAGCATGAGTGAACACTCAAGAGTTCTTACACCAGCACAGCCGTATCTTCATATCCTTCTGCTTATGCTAATTGGTATTCAGTACAAATGTTACGTTGACTACACCTATCAAACCTATTACGCCTCTTACGCCCACTTTCATCTAACTTCAGTTATTTTTTATTCAGTTCTTTATTATTCAGTTCTTTCAGTTTTTTATTTATATCAGATAAAAGATTCAAGAAGCCTCTTCCCCTTAGAAATCTTCTTTCCTTCAGTAACAAACCGCTCAGTGGTCACATCCTCGCCAGAATCATCATCTGCCTCATCTCCATTCTCAGCAGACTCCACAGCCACACCAAAGGCCAATTTGTAAGGCTTGTCAAGTGCAGTAAAAGGCTTTCCGGTCTGCTTTGCGTAAAGATACAGAATACTGATTCTAACAGCGGCAGAAATGAAACCAAGCAAAATACCGGCAAAAGGAGCAATGACAAAGGCACCAAAGCCACCCCAGTCGCTGGCAGAGTAGATACCATTCCAGACAAGCAACAACTTTCCACCTTCCTCGGCAGAGCCATAGTAGATTGTTCCAAAGATGAAAACACCAAGAAGTGCACCTAGTCCACCAACAATGACATCGATGCCCCGGAGAAAGTACATCTTGTTCCAGAGACCAAGAAACATGATTGGGATGATGGACGAGGAGACCAAATCGGCAATGAAGTAGATCTGGAGCACATTGGCAGAAGCCTTAATGGCAACAACCAAGGATGGAACCATGATGACAATCACGATGGCTCTTGCCCAGATGATGGGAACCTTGTTTCTGAAGAGATCGTTGGAAATCGACGATGTTGTTGCACTCTGCAAAGAGTCAAACGTGCACGTTGAAAGTGCCACTGCGAAGATTAACACGACACCGATCACCCAGTTTGGCATTTTCGCGCAGAGAATGTAGAATGCGTTGTAGCCTTCATCATCGCCAACTTTTAGAACGCCAGTCCACACTGCATAGATGCCAGGAAGACCGGCCAAGGTGCAAACCAAGGCACAGACGAATGCGGCAATCGAACATGCAATAAGTAAGTCTCTGTCGGTCCTGGCGGCAAAAGTACGAAGCCAGAAACCAGAGAGAAACGCGTCATTGGTCAAGATGGCGACGAAAAGAATGTAGAGAAGCATCCAGCCCAACTTGTTGGCATCCAACATCTGGGAGGCAGTTTCCTGCTTAATCTTCTGGTCAATGTGGACGTTAGTGGCGTATCCGATAACTCCAACGACAAGCAACACCATCACGAAACCTGCCTGAAGCGAGTCCGTGGCAAATGACACCTTGAAGCCACCCAAAAATGTGTAGATAGTGGTCACTACACACTCAACAACGACACAAGGAGTGGCATCCAAGCCGGTTAAAGCGTTGATGGCCTCGTCAATGGCAGTGAGCTCCGACACCATGTACAAAAACATGGTCAAGAGAGTGAAAAGAGAAAGATAGAGTGCGGTGATGACTCCAAAACGCTGCCGGCACCATTCGGTAAGAACAAAGCCGTCAGGGCATCTTTTTCTGATCATGGGGCCAAAGTACGAGAATAGAACAATCGGGACTGCACCAGTGATGGCGTAGACAAGCAAACCATGAATTCCCGCGATATTAGACACCTGTGCATACGTAGTAAGCACACCACAACCCATGGCTAAAATATATCAATGTTAGTATTTTGAAAAATTTCGAACTTTCAAATCGCGAGGATTTTCCTAGGTGAAAAATTAGGGGGGATTGGGGAGAAAACTGTGAAGATCTTGCAACTGCGTAGCTTTAGCTAATAACTAATAGTTACTGATGGCTGGTTGATGCGTAGTTATCTAATGATTGGTTAATCACTAGTTGCCTAATGGGTTAATCACTAGTAACCTAATGATTATCACTCACTAGTTATCTAACGATTAGTTCATCACTAGTCATATACCCAGTATTAGGTAGCATAAGCATTAATTAACAATAATTATTGGCTAAAACCATTAGTATTCAACAACTATCCGGCCAATCAAGTTTCAAATAGGCCTGCATTATATCATTACCCAATATAACAACCTCAGACCTATTCAAGCTTTTCATTGGCAGCTGTTGCAATCACAGTTATAACAACCCCAATCCGGGTCGTTAAAATCTGTATTTTCTCAACAATATTAATCAGTCCTCACGCAAGTGTTATCTTGATCGAGTGAAACGGTATGATTTCAGCCCTGTCGAAGCAAAAAAAAAAAAAAAAAAAATGACAGCAGCACCCGTCCGATATAATATTGCTATGTTAAGTAAGGGGCAGCACTAAAACAGGAAAAACCTGTTTATAAATAAGTTCACTGCCCGCCATAAGTTTAATTCATATTAACTGTTAGAAGGAGGAGACAACTTTGAAACATTGCATAGTACTTTCGTAAGGATTTCTTTCATATTGACGTAAAAATAAGCTTTTAATGATAAATCAACTTTTCAGCATTCATACAAAATACTCACCACTTGCGATGAAATTAAGTGCCAATGGTAGGGCCTTTCTGGTTCCGTTGGAGCATAAAAAGTCCTTTGTTGTCTTGAATTTAGCATGGTAAAGTGCAATTGCCACACCTGTAATTAGCATTACACCGTATGTAACATAAGTAATGGCATTTGAAGCAGCAAATGAAAGGGTCATTTTGATATTAAAAGCTTCAACGTGCTTTCAGTTGTAATTCAAGAATCTGGATATAAATATAAGCAATAAGAAATGCTGCTAGTGAGGATAAATATAGCGTTTTATATAAGCAGGAGAAACAGATAAGTAGCAGGATAAAAATTTTATTCTTATTTATTCTTGAATAATTTTCTCAATTTAGAGTGACTCCGGAACACTGTCAGACAAAAAAAAATAAAATAAAAAGCGAAAAAAGCGGTTGATCCCATGATAATGAAGAAGGGCAAAAAGGTAAGGCTTCATTTCATTTGAACAATGCGGAATGTAGGAAAAACGTAGCGTGCAAGAAGAGAACAATGTAGCTGCACAACAAGCGGAGTTTCATGGCGCTGATATAGATGAAAAGCAAAAAAAGTGAAAAAAAAAAAAAAAAATTGAAAAAATACCTTCAACATGAAAAAACTGCGTGCATCTTAAAAATGGCAAGCATTGAAAAGAAAGTATATACAATATGGTAAGCACCCAAAGTACATTTTATAGCTGCAAAACTCCCGTATTATTAACTATACAACAAGTATGTATTGCTCATGCTTATTCATCATCGCTGATGATTATTATACTACTATCGTCTCCGTAATCAGACTCAGAGCTGGAGTCATGCTGAACGAACTCTTTTTTAACTTTGGATGAATGCTTTCTGGTAGCAGAGGAGTGTTTGGTAGCTTTTTTGGATGTGCTGATTCGATGAACCTTCTCAATCTTTACTTGATGAATATTCTCAATAGTTTTCTGTGCATCTGCCGTGACTTTTTGCATTCTTTTCTGTGCATCTTCCTCTACTTCTTTCTTTCTTTCCCTTACAGCTTCTTTCGCATTCGCATCTGTAGGATTCTCTATTTCCTGATTCTCCTTGTTTTCATTTTCCCTATCTTCCTCCTCTCTATTCTCCTCCTCTCTACTTTCTTCCTTTTTATTTTTCCCCTCTCTATTTTCCTCCTCTCTACTTTCCTCCTTGCTCTCATCTTCCACCTTCAGCTTTTTCGGCAGATCATTCTCCAAACCAGCCTCGGCCTTCCTCTTTTTGCCATCTTCCTCAATAATAAACGAGCTGTGGCCAACCGGTGACTCATTTGCCCCGTCGATCGATGCGGAAAACGACTCCGCCGTGGTTGCATCTCTGGCCACCACTTTTTCACTCTTTACATGTTCTGCCAAGGCCGGATCCTCCTCTGCCTTCTCTATGCAGGCCTCTATGTACAACTCAAGCTTGGCAAACGCATTCCGGTAGTGCGAATTCTTCAAAGCCTCTTCTATTTCTCCCTGCAGTAAGGTCTCACTCTCTAAAGCTGCTAGCAACTCTTGCAACTTGGACAACCCGGCCATCTCCGTAAACGTCAACTTGGGAAGCATCGAGAAGATTGCACGCACGCAAGATTTCTGGTTTTGGCTGCTGTCAAGCCGCTCGAGTACTTTTAGCAGCTGCAACCCGACATCGATCTGGATGCAGCTTTTTTTCGCATCCTCCGGATCTTGGCCAACAATTCTGTAGGGATCCGTCCAGTAGAGAAGCTGTTCGATGATATTTTGAGGAGTAAACGGCATCTGGCCGCCAGCCTGGTTCTTCATGTCATCCCAGCTGCCAAAGAGTCGAATTAACGTGTCTGCGACAACTCGAGCAATCTGCTCCTGGTGAGAAACGTGTGAAAAGGCAAACACGGGAATGCAGAAGGAGAGACACTGCTTCAAGGCCTCATTGTCGTTGATGGCCGGGTTGAAGTACGCAAGAAGCGTGGTCTCAAAAAGCTCATCATCGTTGATGACACCTGAAAGAAAGAGCTTGTACAAGGCCTCGCCAGACACAGCCTGGACAGTTTTCCGGCTGCTGTCTCTCAAAGTGCGGTAGAAAAGCTTGGCAACGGCCATGGAGTCGATGCTTCCTTCAACATCAACGCCCAAGATGGAAACTCCATGCACGGCCAACAAGTCGGTGATTACTTTCAAGCCTGCAACGATGAGATCGTCGTTGTCGCTTTTTGTGATAAACACACCGCACAAAAACATGTTTCTGACCGCGAGATCTCGGTCAAGCATGCAGCAGAGACCCATGCACGATAGTGCAAGCACTCTTGCCTGGACCTCTGGCCGCTGCAAAGCCGGACGCACCAAACTTCGCAGAATCGATGCCAAGTACATGTTGTCCTTGAGCGGCTTGCTGACAAGTTGAAGCATGCGTTTTGTGATCGTGAGACAGTCCACAAGCGATTCAACAGATAGCATGCCCACCTCAGCCGTCTCTTTGGCAAGCTCCTGCTGCCTGCTTCTGTTTGCATTGCGGATCGATGCCCGCGACATGCTCGTTGCTGCGTCTACAAACTCATCGCTGTCATCCTCATCTTCGTCCTCATCACTGGACCCCAAACTTTCGCCAACTGCTTGCTTTCCAGATCCAATCGTGTCATCCACACCGGGCTTACCCTTCACCGCCTCCTCGTAGGCAGCATCACGCATGTCGTTCACTATTTCCACGATCATCTGCGAAAAATCACGCTCGCTGATCGAAAGACGTCTGATACACAAAACTAGCACATCAACTATCTCTGCATTCAACCCATCCCGGGCAAGAATCGCACGCAAAACGGTCAACATCTTGCTGCGGCCAAACTCGTCCTGGTAGTCGTACCCAGAGGCAACCGTGAGAAGCTGCTTGATTACATAATCGTACTCCTCCGGGTCCACCACATGCACATTTGGGCATTCATCCCCCGCCAGCTCCCGCTTATGTGTCGAGATCTGTACGAGGTTCTCCCTCCGCCGCCGGAAATACAGCTGCAATGTGTCGGCAAACTCCGCTGCCTCCGGGAAATTCTCATCGAGCAAATTCTGCTCGTTGTGATCCGTGCAATACTGGAAAAACACCCGGTACAAGAGTGCGTACTCGCTGGTCAAGCTCTTGAGCACATCTGTGTTGAACGAGAGCTTCTTGGCAACACCCGGCTTGGCCTCAAGTAGGTCTCTGAGTGCAACTTCGGCAACCGCGTTGTCTGTCACTTTGAGTCTCTCGACAAACTCCAAAACGTCGTTTTTCAACGTGGCCATCCAGTTGCCGGTGATCCAGCCAACGGCAGCTTTTCGCACATTGTCGTCTCTGTCCTTGAGCCCCCAGTTCAAGAGCCTGTTGCGGTCGTCCGCGTCGATCGTCCGGAAATCGCCGAACCGCGGCAAAACCTGCGAAAACAACAACCGCCGGTTGACCGAGTTCACATCACGCGCCCGCTCGAACACGTACCGGTTTGTGAACCTATTTTTCTCGATTTGCTTCATGCAAACACGCCTAACCTCCGGGTTGGCGTCATTCTGCATGATGACCCGAAGCTTCTTTGCAGCATCGCTGACGCAGTCTGCACCATCCGGGTTCTGCATGGATGCCAATGTTGCAACCGCCTTCATGCGCACGCTCGGCTCCTTGTCATATATTCGGGCCTCCAGCTCCCGGGCCAACTTTTCATACAGTGTCTTGTCTATCGCCGGCATGTTGTGCATCATGTGCGATAAGAAATGGCACACTCTGTATCGGACATTCCTGTTTGCTGCCTCTAGTCCTCGCATCAAGTGCGATGTCACCACTGCAACGTACTCGCTAAATGCCTCGTCTTCCTCCAAATCAATAACATCCGAATCCTCAACTGTGCCATCACGTTTGATGTTTGGGTTTATTGCTGTCGTGAAAGACGAAACAAACTTTACAATTCGGTCCGCTGCCGGCTCATTGCGTTTCAGGGGCAAAGTCTTGTTGATCAGCCTGCAGATGAGTGCTGAAAACTTGTCTAACTGGCCCATCTCCCGACTTCTCTCATACAACGTTTTCAAGATCACAACCTGCGTTTTGTGGACTGAAACCGTTCGCTGGGCCTCTTGAAACGTCTCTCTAACGCTCTTCTCCACCTCAGCCATGTTCTCAAGCTGGTTGAGTGACTTGAGGTACCGTTTGCCCACCTTATGATGCGTGCTTGGTCTCTTTTTGGTGGATGCTTTTGTCATATAGATGATGCTTGCTGCGCGAAAAATGAATATTCGGTATAAATAATAATGGTCACAAAACTTGGTGGTGAGATGTAATCAGATGTATTAAAGTAGTAAAATGAGCTGATGTAGTTGTATGATGTATTGTATGATGTATTGTATGATGTATTGTATGATGTATTGTATGATGTATTGTATGATGTATTGTAT
>ERZ746981.481-NODE-481-length-10239-cov-726.469396_pt1 | contig 10239 bp, 7 predicted proteins | sample MGYA00374948_ERZ746981 | MGnify/ENA primary metagenome ERZ746981 (study PRJEB28757, sample SAMN06711160) | food metagenome | host: microorganism | place: China:Harbin | collected 2017-01-30 | study: EMG produced TPA metagenomics assembly of the Analysis of...
ATGAACTCCTGCCCTGGCACTGGAAAGCCCACCAGCAGGTCCACAATACCATCGCCGCCTGAATACGCCCGCGTCTCCCGCCGGATGCTTACCCTGCTTCTTGAGCATTATTATCTTCCAGACGATCTCGAACGCCAGATCAAAGCATTCATCGATAACTATAACCATCGCCGATATCACGAAAGCCTGAACAATCTCACACCCGCCGATGTCTGGTTCGGGCGGGGACAGACTCACCCGTCTACCGGTTTTTTGAGACACCAGATAAGCGCGTGAGGAAGGCGCGAGGGTGCCAGAATGACGAACGACCTGAAGAACGAGACGAAGAAGCCCGGACCTGGCGGACGGATGTCGCGTCGCCCATATTCCGAAATCTTTCGACGACGGACACGTGAAGGGCACCTCACGGAAAATATCCGTTTCTACGCCCGTGCCGCGCTGCTGATAGTCAATAAGATCGGATATCTCTCGAACACCAGCGGCGGCACCAATCTGTTTTTCCGGTTGATGAGTGCCCGATACAAAAAGGGACCGATGATCCTGACTTCCAACCGGGGGGTGCCAAATGGGCCGACGTGTTTGGCGATCCCGTCGTCGCAACCGCGCTTCGTGATCGTCTCCTGCACTATGCCATCGTGCAGATCGAGGGAGCCAGCTATCGGTTGCGTCAGCATGTCGACACGGTACCGGAACACACGCGGGTCATGCCAATCTTACGCCGCCTTCGCAGCCAAAACGCTCCGGCCGCCAACCCGGAAGAGGAACTGACGATCAAAGATATGGCTGCTCCCTAGCTCGACAAACTGGGGATTTTTAACCCAGCACCTTTGCAGGCTTTTATCCAGCATTCACAATGGGTTATTAAGTTTAAAAACTGTCCGAATGGAGGGGCCAGCTCTTGATTAGCTTTTCAGTCGAAATTAAAGCTTGTAAGCTAGTGTGCCTATGCATGCGCATAAACTGAACCCGGAAAGGTATTTATTGTGACGAATTTCAATAGTATGGGCGATCCGCGTTTCTTCGTCAATACGGGTCCCTATACGCTCGCTGCTGTCGCGCAAGCCCTTGGATGTAAGGCACCTTGTCGTGAGTTGGTGGTAACGGGACTCGCCGGGCTGGAGAACGCGGGGCCACACCACCTGAGCTTTCTTGGAAGTAAGAGGCTCGCGGCAAAACTACATGAAACGCGTGCCGGCGCGGTGCTGGTCCGAGAGGACATGGCGTCCCGAGTTCCGGTGGGCTCTACGGCGATAGTCGTGGAAAACCCCTTCATCGCCTGGGCAAAGGCTGCGGCTCTCTTTTATTCGGTGCCGGAGGTTGTCGCCGGTGTCCATCCAACGGCGGTTATTGCACATGACGCGGTTGTAGACGCAACTGCGCAAATAGGGCCGAATGTCGTGATAGGTTCGCACGCTGAGATCGGCCAACGCTGTCGTATTGATGCTGGTGCGATAATCGGTGACGGCGTGGTGCTTGGCACTGACTGCCGGATCCACGCGCACGTTAGCATCAGCCATGCGATTCTTGGCGCACGCGTGACCCTATTTCCAGGAGTGAGGATCGGGCAGGAGGGATTTGGATTCACGCCGACGGAATATGGGTTCTTGACATTACCTCAACTGGGTATCGTAGTGCTCGGCGATGACGTGGAAATCGGCGCTAACACCACAGTCGACCGGGGTGCGATGAGCGATACGGTTATTGGCGCCGGCACGCGCATCGACAATCTCGTTCAGGTCGGTCACGGCGTGCGAATTGGGCGGTGCTGCGCGATTTCTGGGCATGTAGGACTATCCGGCTCCTGTGTGCTCGATGACTATGTCACGATCGGTGGCCAAGCCGGACTAGCCGATCACGTTCATGTAGGGGCAAGGGCGCAGATTGGCGCGAAAGCGGGGGTCATGAGCAATATCGCACCGGGAACGACCGTGCTTGGTTCGCCGGCACAACCGGTGCGTGAATTCTTTAAGGAGGTTGCGACACTACGGAGACTGGTACGAAGCGGGGGCAACTCGAAGTGATCGCACCTCCACGAATGTGCAGGTGCTCTGATATTACCCGGCTTTGGCAGACACCGTTGTTTGGACTGGAAAGTCAGAATGGTCGATAAAGCTATTACCGCCGTTTCGCAGTGCAAGGTGAACCAGTGCACCGACGAAACTCGGGGTCATTCGCGCGTTTACTATTTCGTTCTCGCGGCTGTATAGGCGGCGTCCACTAGTCCCTGCCCTCGTTCATTGAGCAGTGGTCCCGCGCCCATACGGTTCATCGTATAACCAAAGGCCATCCCGATTTCTGGATCAGCAAAACCAACGCTACCTCCCGTGCCGACATGGCCGAACGCGCGCTCGCCAATCCGAAAACTGAATCCGCCCGCCAATCGGTTGTCCATGCCGACCATGAATCCCATCCCGAACCGCATGGGTTGTAATAGTGTCGCATCCACGTAAGTGGCAGATTGGCAGCGCCCCATACGCGCCACTGACTCCACCGAGAGAAGCCCACAGCCGGCACGTGCGAGCGGCGCATACATCCCGGCTAAGCCACGTGCGTTGGTCACGCCGCTCACGCTGCCAAGTTCAGCCGCGCGCATCGCAGGCGAGCTGAAGTCCGCACCGCCGGTGTTGCTTACAAACAGTTCTGGCAGGCTACCGGGCTGGCCAACTACTGCTTGAACGAAGCGCGAAGAAAGGTCGACTTCCCCAGGATCACTGGCGATCATCCGCGCAACGCGTGGCTCCTCAGACTCCGGCAAGCCAATATAGAAATCCAAGGCGAGTGGCCCGGCGATGCGCTCGTGAAAATAAGCGCCTAAAGGCATACCCGCCGCCAACCGAACGACATTTCCGACAGTCCAAGCGAATGTGAGGCCGTGATATCCTTGTCTCGTACCGGGCTTCCACCATGCGGGTTCGGTAGACACACGCTCCACCATGTATTCCCAATCCAGCATACCGTTGGGCCGTATTGGTTCGCGTAGATGCGGCACCGGGCTTGTGTGGCCCAACATCATTGCAGCAGTGGTGCCCGCCTTACCGGCTTGCGCGAAATCCGGCCAAAGCCGCGCAACGTCCTCATAAAGATTAAGTCGTCCTTCTTCGGCCAGAATATGCGCGCAGAGTGCTGTTGCACCTTTCGTACAGGACAATACCGTGCTCAACGTGTCCCGTTTCCAAGGGCGCTTTGTCGTCAGGTCCGCCACGCCACCCCACAAATCCACGACTGGGCGACCGTGCATGATGACACAGACGCTGGCACCCACCTCGTGTCTACAAATAAAATTTTCGCGAAAGACATCGACGAGCTCGGAAAAATCAGGATCATAGGTGCCAGCAACTTGGAACCCGTTTGAAACCATCTCGTCTAGCGTCACCTCCACCAAGAGCGTCTCCTTTACAGTTCTCCTCGAGCTGAGCGAGCGGACAATCCGGCCCCGGCACATTTCTGAGGAGTTAACCTCCACATCCTGTCGAAGACGCTATGGTGAATGGTCTAGACGTGGCATCAGCACTAGTGTTAGTAGCAAGGATGACCATTCCATCAGCGTGACGATGTCGCCTGAATACATCAATTGGGCAACTCTGTGAGAAGTCGCATAACGAGCTCGCTGGCGCACATTTCATGCTTATCGGCTTTTGCGAAACACCGCTTCACCGCGTCCCACAGTACTGGAGTGTTCTCCATCAACTGACGTTTCCTTGGGCCGCCTGAGGTAATCCTTTCCAGGCTTATCGGTCCCTTTGCTCGGAGCCTCCGAAAAGAGATAGCGACTCTCTCCGTCAGGGCCGTGTCCTGAGTACGATGAATTATGTCACCTCTGAGCAGCAGTAGATCGCCCACATCAAGCTCAGGTGTGACAGCCAATTTTTCTATATTTATTGGCATTGTCTCCCAGGTGTTGTCCTCATTATAGAGAACAACGGTCTCGTCTTTGCGTGGCCAGAAGTGTGTTGCACCGCCCCCCACAAGTTTTGAGTAATACTCCGGTGCATGAATCTTGAGTTGGTCAAAAGGCACAATACTGACGTTTGATTGCTTTTGATTGCCCTTTGTTATCGGAACATAGAAATTCAGATAGTGATAATGATCTTGAAACAAGAAAAAACTTTCGAGATCCTGATGCCAGCTGAAGTTTATTCCATTTTCGATCGAAAAATAAAGAGCATACGAAGTCATGTCCGCATCAATTCCAGTCTCTGTGCGGACAGTTTCACTAATCGCCTTCAACTTCTGTTCAAAACGCGGAAGAAGCGAATATGCGGCAAGTTTAGCATCGTAATTTGCTATCAACGTTCTATCCGGCGTACTTTCGTAGTCGTTACGAATAGCACTCAAATCTTCTTGAGAAAGAAACCCACGTAATACCACATATCCTTTGGATTCCAGATCTAGCCACGTCCCGTCCATGGAAATCACTCCTTGTGCGAACGATTTGGGGCAAAAATCGAGTATTCACCATAGCACGTCAATAGCGAAAAGCGCAAGCTTGGTAAGGGAGAATATGCCGGAAATTTAGCCCATCCGGCGGGCTATATTCCGAATGTGGTGCCTAGATGCGAAGAGTAAAGCCAATTTTGCAGCGGAACGATCTCCACAACAACAAACTATCATCTTATCGGACGGATGAGAGGTGGACCCGCCCATTCGGACGGGTTTGTTGACTTAGCAAGCTATACCCGGTTGTCGTCTATGTCGCCATTCTGGCGGCGTTGGTGTTGGCCATTTGGTCCCGAGTTAACCCCGGACGAGATGGCGTCGGCAAGTCATGATAAGCCTCACCGGCGTGCGTCCAGCGGGTGCTGAGTGCAGACGCTGCCCGGTATAATGGGCGATCCGGGACTGTCGGGAATTTATGGAATGGCCCGCCCCTCAGTGTCTGACCGAAAATGAGTTGAGTGATTTCAGCAGGTTATGATTCATGGTTTTGCGAGAACCTGATGAGATCAAGATGGCCTGGACTGAAATCACCCGCGCGCAGTATCGCCGGGACGACCTGGAATATGCAAGCGACCTGCGCGATGCGGAGTGGGCGCTGATTGCGCCGCTGATGCCCGGGAAGAAACGACTGGGCAGACCACGACGTACGGATTTGCGCCGGGTCATGGAGGCGATCCTCTATATCGTCACGACCGGCTGCCAATGGCGGCAGTTGCCCCGGCACTTTCCGGCCTTCACGACCGTACAGGGCTATTTCTACCGTTGGATCCGCGAGGGACGATGGGAAGCCATGAACCATATTCTCGTGATCCTGTCGCGTGAGCAGGACGGGCGAGACGCCACGCCTTCAGTGGGCATTATCGACAGCCAGTCGGTTAAAACCGCTGAAAATGGCGGCCCACGCGGTTATGACGCGGGCAAGAAGATCAGGGGGCGCAAGCGGCATATCGCGACCGACACGCTGGGTCATGTCGTGGTGGCTGTCGTGCATCCCGCCGACGTTCAGGATCGTGATGGTGGGCCGCTGGTAGCGGTCAGGATACGCTCATTGTTTCCTTGGCTCCGCCATCTGATCGGTGACGGGGATACGCTGGCGAGAAGTTGCGTGGTGCGCTGGCTGAACTCGGCCGATGGACGATCGAGATCGTCAAACGTAGCGATCGGGCCGAAGGCTTCGTCGTCCTGCCCAAACGCTGGATCGTGGAGCGTAGCTTTGCATGCCTCGGACGCTGCCGTCGCCTCAGACATTCGATGAACACGTTGTCCGGCAAACGAGCGCGCCCATCCATGCTGGTGCGAACCTGACGTCATTCCAGGACCTCGGTCGCCCGAGGCGTTGTGAATTGTGAACTGTGGACGCCCTTCTGTATTTCAAGTGGCGTATCTCGATGCATTGATCTCCGTACCGACCAGCCAAGGCGAGAGCGCTTCGAAAAACCGGAGAATTCACCCCGCAGCAAGCGACGGCGCACGAGAGCATTCAAGATTATCGTTCCCATGCAGCCGAAAAACACTCTTGGCCAAGTCAAGGCCAATCGTCGAAATCGTTCCCAGTTCCCAGTTCCCAGTTCCCAGTTCCCAGTTCCCAGTTCCCAGTTCCCAGAGACGGCTTCACGCGTTGCAGGCGGCAACGATCTCACCCTCGCAAATTCCGTGCGGGAGCCGTCCACAACATCACCTCTGTTCACGATTCACGGAGCGACGACCCCGCGGCGATATGCTAACCTCAAAACAATTGACACGAATGTTGTGATTGCGACATCATGACGTTCACATGTAGAATGTAGTCGAGTGTGCTGTTTCACCATATCTCTGGGAGAAAGTACGACCATTCTAGAGCTGAACTTAAAGGTAGGGGCGTGCTTGCGGCAGCGATGTGGAGCGAACGTTTCACTTCTTCCGAAGCGATTCGATAAGGTACGGTCGTCGTTACCTTGGCGCATGGAGATGCGTATCATGGATAAACATTACCTTACCCTGCCTGATCGACCAAAGGGCGGGACTCGCCAGCCGCATGGTGTTGTCCGTCGAGCAGAATGCAATTGTCTCGAAGTCCAGGTGTTGGGGTTAGGTTAGCAGCTCTCTGCTATGGCTTGGTGCACGTCGTTCTGCATTCGGGCCAATCAACATCACGCTCTGTCAAAATAGTAATCACGGTTACACACGAAGAAATTCACCATGCTGCAGCGGCCCACCGGATTCAGCTTCCGACTGCTTTAAGGAAGTGAGAAAGGGGCATCAGAGTAATGTTTTGCGGAAAAACCACAAATTATTCGAAGAAAAGTTGGAGAAAAGATGTGTAAACGAATAGCGATTATTGGGGCTGGTTTAACAGGAATTGGCTGCCTGACCGAGTTGGTCAATGCCGATTATAAAGTGCGGCTGTATGAACGTAATGATGACATAGGCGGTGTTTGGCATCCAGAGAACTGCTACTCTGGATTGTCCTTGCACGGCGCATCGGCAACCTTTGAATATCACGATTTTCCGCTTCCTCAATCCGTTGACAAAGCTAGACCCATCTCGGCGCGCGAGGTCTACGAATACTTAAAAGCATACTTCTCTCATAAGTCGTTCTACAATTACGCGGAATTCAACACAGAGGTGGAGAAAATTTCATACTCCCGGAGTTCTCGCGTTTACACATTGCATATGCGGAAACGTGGAACCAATGAGGCTCGCGAGGAGCAGTTCGACTATGTAATCTACACTCATGGCTTCAGCGCAAGAACAGTCCCTAGCATTCCAAACTCCGCCTCTTTCGCCGGAAAAATATTTCACTCCTTTGACCTTACAGATTCGAAACTCAACGATCTAGTCGAGGCAAGAAAGAATGTCGTTTTAATTGGAGGCAGCAAAACTGCAACAGATCTGATCCTCCGATTTAATCGTCACGGGTACAGGGTACGTTGGCTATGCCGTAAGAACTATTGGTTTCTTCGAAGCGAACCTTTGATAGCTATAACCGAGGCCCGGATGGCAGGCACATCTTGGGGTGGATATCGGCGACTGGGGATGTTCATCGGTAGCGTTGTCGGTGGGAAGTCACCGCGCCTTCACCTCGCAATATGGAGGGCATGCGGTCTACTTGACACATACGGGGCGCGCCATTGGGACTTCAGAAAATTCCACTGGGGCAGAATTGGCGATAACGCGATGTCAACGCTTAGACAATACTTTAAAGGGCACGGCCTGATCGGCGAGATCAAAAGTTTTTTTAAAGACGGGATTACGCTTGAGGATGGTAAAAATATCGAGTGCGATACGGTCGTCTTTTGCACGGGTTCCAGTCCTCATAAAACTCTGCTTTCAATCGAGCTTGACGACGAAGTCTTCGACTTAGCCGGAGTTACCCGGATGTATAGAGAACGAGTTATCCCGGAACTACCTGGGCTGATATTCACTGCGTTTCACGTGTTCACGTTTGGGGTTGTCAATGGCTTAGTAACAGGAAAGTGGGTCTTACGCTACATTCAAGGTGGGTATGGCGAGACATACCTTCATGATCACTCCAAAATGTACGATCCACCTTTTTTTTCGAGGCCGAGCTTCCTGTTCGATTCCTCTAGGCCCACGAATGTGAGATCTGCAGAGGTTTTAACGGAATTTTTCGAAAGCGGAGAAATATCCACCAGAGATTATTTGAGGTGGCTATGGAGTATAACATCCGCCCCGAGCGGCGTTTTACCGCTTGAGATCAACGCGCCGACAGAATTTAAATGAATATTATTAGTTCTAATTGCTGCCCCAGACAGCATCTGTCTTGCTGATTTCAACTTACGGGAAAGACGCAGGCTTGCTGCGGGACCGCCTCGTGCGATACGCGACGCAACCCTGTAGGTATGAGTGATACTAAACCAGGTTCTCCGGTACTCGGCGAAAGTGGATTATTTCTGGACGTCGGTGCCTAACGCGTCCGGTGTTTTGCGCCGCACACGCTACTCCGAGGCTGAGCTACGGGGAGCTATGCTCTGCGGTCTGAAGTCCTACTCAATACAGCTGCCAAAGTCAATTTACATAATTTACCGTTAAGACTTCAATGAACGGTGTACACCTTGACCCGCATGCCCTAACTACGCGATTATCATTGCGAAACGAATTTTACTGCCATTAACCATGTTCCAGAAAGCCCTCAATGGCCTCCAAGCAAACGACCAGTTGTCGTAATCAGGCATCGTAGGTTCGCTGCTGTGGACGCTAGATAGACACTGAGGTGCGTCTTTTCTGCGTGTTCACTGATCGTAAGACTTAATAGAAATCGTCCGAAACTAGACGGCCTTGTTGCTGTCCCTCTAAGAATCGGTCCAATAAATGAACCCGTCATCCCGCGTTGTTGTCATCACCGGAGCGTCATCCGGAATCGGTCGAGCGACTGCCGAGTTGTTCGGCGCCAAAGGTTGGAGCGTTGGCCTCATCGCTCGATCAGTGGAAAACCTTGATGTGACTCATTGCGCAATTGTCGAGGCTGGCGGCGTCGCGGCGACCGCGGCGGCGGACGTGACTGATAGTGCGGCCCTAGAGAACGCGGCAGATACGATTGAAAACGAGCTAGGGCCAATTACAGTATGGGTAAATTGTGCTGGCGTCTCCGTGAATGGTCTTTTCCTCGATGTCTCAGAGGCTGAATTTAAGCGAGTCACGGAAGTCAATTATTTTGGTTCCGTAAACGGTGTGCGCGTTGCGCTTCAACGCATGGCACCGCGAAAGCGAGGAACTATCGTCCAAGTCCTTTCAACCATGAGCTATCGCGGGATTCCTCTGCATTCGGCGTATGCCGGAAGCAAGTATGCCTTACGCGGATTTATCGAAACAGTGCGATCCGAACTGGTGACTTCCTCGACCTCCATTCACGTGACAATGGTGCATCCACCTTCGATAAACACACCGATTTTTGACCACGTCTTGTTCTGCAACTCCCAGCCTACAAGTCCAATACAACCGATTTACCAGCCCGAGGTAGCAGCAGATGCCATCTACTTCGCCGCCACATCACACCGGCGCGAAGTCTTCGTTTCTGCCTCGTCGTTTGGGGCCGCCCTAGCAAACAAGTTTGCCCCAGGGCTACTGGATGTCATTCTAGGGAAAGCTCGTCTCAAACGCTACCAATCAAGTAAGACACCTGCCCCCGTTCCCCGGGAATCCAACTTGTTTGAGGCGGGAAGGCTACCAAGCTCTATGCACGGTAAATTTGACCACATCAGCCGCAGCAAAAGCTGGCAACTTTGGGCGAGCAAAAACCGCGCAGGCTTAATGACAGCCGTGTCTATTGGACTATTGGGACTGATGCTTCTGATAAGAGGAGCAAAGCGCTGGCTCGTCGAAACGAAAATGCCTTCGCGATGAATGATCGCTAGAATTAAGAGGTGAAGTTGTGGACGGCCCCCGCCAGTCAGCAATGGGCCGCAAACCTGCTTGAGAAGAAGGCCGCGCGTGTCGTATCTGTCGCCGTGTCTAACAAGACAGCGCGGATGGTCTGGGCATTTCTGACGACGGGCAACGAAAACAGCGCAAGGAGCGTCTGAAAGAATACAGAAGTCTCCCGCCTCCCAGTTTTCTGAGACACTCGATAAGCACGTGAGACACGTGCGGAGGTGTCACGATGACGACCGAGCTGACGAACGATGCGAAACCACCGGGGCATGGGGGACGGATGTCACGCCGCCGCAAGAAGGAGGCCCTGCTTCGTCTGCTGCGCGGTGAGGACCTGGAGATGGTCTCGCGCGAACTGGGCGTGACAGCCGCGACCCTGAGCGGCTGGCAGGACGCCTTTCTTTCCGGGGGCGAGGCCAGTCTTGCGACACG
>ERZ746981.482-NODE-482-length-10181-cov-12.471298_pt1 | contig 10181 bp, 3 predicted proteins | sample MGYA00374948_ERZ746981 | MGnify/ENA primary metagenome ERZ746981 (study PRJEB28757, sample SAMN06711160) | food metagenome | host: microorganism | place: China:Harbin | collected 2017-01-30 | study: EMG produced TPA metagenomics assembly of the Analysis of...
AAAAAGATCCTCCTCACAATGATGCTTAACAACTAGTACCAGTACTGGCCTTAAACGGTATCAATGATGATGCAAAAAAGCGCTTGCTCAAACAAGATGAATCTGAATTCCTAACGACTGCTCAACCGTTGAAACTGTTTCAAACAGTAAGTCTATAAAAATAAAATGAAATTCGATAAATTTTATTTTGATTAGGTTAAATAAAATAAAATGTCAAATACGGGAAATCGTTACAATTAATAGGTTCCGACATCAAAAGCAGCAGATAGGAAAACCCATGGTCTTTGGAAAAAGTTGAATCAGGCATGCGGCAAAATTATACAATATAAGGCTGAATCCATCTGCGGGACGGAAAAAACAGAAAAAAACTCAAACATTATAATGGTTTAAGACCAACATCTGAGGTCACAATGTACATATGTGAAACCTTTTGTTTGTTCAAATTTACTTCCTCGAAGTTAAGGTAAAGGTAAACAAATGTTCCATAATGTGAATTTTCGCGCCATTTCCCAATTCGGTTCCAAAGAACGTTTTTCAAAGTTTATGCGTTTCCTTGAGGGTCTAATTTAATTGAAACGTCCATTTCAAGTCTTTTTCCCTACATTCTCTCATTTTATGGAGCAACTCACATCCCACAACGTAAACTCCGATTTACAAGCAACCATCTGCACCACATCACTATCATATAACCCTTACTTCGTATTGTTCCTTTTTGTATTTTTTCATTCTTTCGCTCTATTGACATTCCTCCTCATTTTTCGTGTTTTTTTTTTGCGGTGTTGATATTTCGATATTTTTCTTTTCTTCATTTCGCCCCCCGATCTACATTGGGGACTGGGCATTGCTCAAATTTTCCTTTTGTTCTTTTATTCGGCGCTCATTTTGACCCATATATTTACATGTTTATTTTTTTCCATATCCTATTCTCAATCATCCTCTGCTTTGATGTTTCAGTAATATTTTCTATGTTTCAAATTTCCATTATTTTCAAACTCTGAAACGTGGTGAATATACAAAGAAAACACATGAAAAAAAAAAGCGTAAATAATATCTTGGTATCCTTATTTTAGTTGCTGAACTAGTACCTTGCTCAATAATATTACTTACTATAATTATTTGGTTAATGTGTTACCACATTACGATGATCCCCGTACGTATCTTTCTCTACGGGTCTGCTTTCAAATTATTTTCATTACTAATGAACAATACTTGAATTTTTTTTCGCTTTGTTTTTGTGGTGTTCGGAACTTTTTTGCTCCAACATATCTGACCTCTCAAGGGAAAGCACACACTTATTTACTTATCTAATTTGTTGCCGCGCCCGTACGTTGACATCAGTCCAAATACTACATTCCCATCGTTTTGCAGACCGTAAACATTTTCTATTCATCGTTTTCATTTTTTTTGTGGACTAAAGTCTACTGGGTGATTATTTTAGATTAAGGCATTTCTGGCTTTGAGCTCCGCTTTCCTATATAGAGATGTTAATATTATTGCTGAATATGTTGTTATTGTTAACTCTGCCTAATTTATTTAACAGGACGAGAAGGGCTCTTCTACATTTCCAAACAAAGTGTTTCCAGGCATAAATATCGGCTTCTATGCATTGTCCCATGTTTTGTTTTAGAGAAAACAATAATATTACTTTCCGCGTACCTCCTGATTCTGCCTGCACAAATACGTCGGTTGCATTGTTTTATTTTTCCAAAGTAAAGTTGCATTCAACCATTATGCTTTGGTTCTCTAAAATGTAATCAAAATGCATTGTTGCATTTTACCAGCGCCCTACTTTTCCCGAGGAAACTTTGGGCAGACTGAGAAAGAAAATAAGTTTTATCACAAAGCAAGAAGTTCAACATGGGATACAGTATGATATCCAATGCACGAAGTGTGAATATTTAGTTCACAGAAAATATCTTCTGTCATTTATTGTCCAGCTTTCGGCAAAATTTTTGTGAATAATAATCCGCATAATTCGTTGCTATAGAAAAAGTATCGCTTCTACATTCTTCTATTCCGTACACACAAGATTATTCTGTATTTTTCGTTTTTTTTCTTCCTTTGTCCACAATAGTTTTCCTTTTATTTAAGCTTATTATATAGGGCGAGTACAACCGACCGAGCCACGCAAAAAGTCCGCTTTCACAAAAACTTACTTCGCCCCGATCTATCTTCTCAATATATTTTCAAATGTGCACACACATTCTCTTATTCCCAACTACATATTATTGAATATCATTGATATATACTAATTTCCACCCTTATAATTTGTGTTTGGTAAGAATGGTGCTCCTCTTCACCATTGGAAATATTCAATTTAGTGGCTCTTGAAATGATTTTGTGAATACTGTCTAAAAAACAATCTCGAAGCTGAAGTGAAAAGGATTATTACTGAGTACGAAAATAGCAACAAAGATACATACTTTCCGAGTTGTACTGGATCTTTCAAAGCGGAAGCTTCCGAATTGTTCCAACATCAAACATCCTCGATATGATATTGGTAGAATTTTCATCCATTTAGTCCCCGTATGGGTTTTAATTTGATTTCTTTGCACCACTACATTAATGTTTGGACACTTGTTCCATTCCTTGGCAAGGATTCAATCACCATCAAATCATATATCCAGCAACCCGTTATATTCTTTACGCATAACGGAGCTGATTTCGCAAAACAATACGCACACATGAGAATTATCCTACATTTATCCGATTATCATACATCGATCAACATTAATTCTAATAGTACCATGTCTATATTGTGTTAAACCGACTTAGAATGCACAACCAAACGAATTTAATTGCTCTCGCCATCCACTAGGGAATCCAAAATCTCCTGGTACTTACCGTGGGTAGCATTGTTGGCTTTTCTTAAATACTTAGCAGCTTCTTCGTACAACTTGTCCTGCTCTTCACTCTTATCATCATACAGGTTACCCAAGCTGATTTTGGCCTCGGCCAAATCAACCCAAGTACTTGGGATTTCCTCATTCCAAGACTTTTCAAGATGCTCTATGGCCTTGCGAAGAATCTTGATTCCCTCATCATGAGCTTTATCTTCACCCTCAAACTGTAGCTCTGCTGCTTTTGCCAAAAGCCACAATCCAAGCTTACTCTCGGCACCTTGCTTCAACTCTTCTCCTCCCGCCGTAGCCTTCTTTGCCACGGAAACTTCTTTCAAGAAGTTTAACAACTGTTTCTCAAAGAAGGAGCTGTATTTGTTACCATCTTCCTCGACTTGCTCGATTAATTGATATAATGGATGCTCCTTTTTAACGATAGTCTTACCATTGGCACCTGCTTCAGCCTTCTCGAGGCTTTCTTCGTCATCGCTGTCGATTTGCTCATTGTGATCTTCACCAAAGCTTTTCACAATATCGATCAAATCATCCAAGGAATCAAAAATTTCAAGCACCCATTTCTGTCTGAAGGCCTTCTCCTGTTCCTTATCCTTTTTGACCAACTTGTATCCACTCGAGTACTCCTCAAGTGCCTTATCGAGCAATTTCTCGATGTTTGGGAATGCCTTGGCCTTAGAATCAAGATCCATCTTCGAGATATATTCAAGCGGAATACGACTCAAATCCACACTTGCATGTGCAAGTCTTATTATACCATTTTCTGGTTTTCTTGCTTCACCAAGCTCGATTCTCTCAACTGCGTTATCGAAGTAATCCTTAACAGTACTTCCGGCAGTAGTGTCTTCAGTATGAAACTTAGCCAATTCAGCCAATGCCATACCAAAGATAGCGTAAACATCTGATTCTAGTTCGATCGTTTGATCTTTCCTCGTCTTGGATGCTTTGTCGGCTAATCTGACCAATCTGTCACATTCGTTAACTATACCGTTCAAAAGAAGCTCACTCTCCCTATCCGAATCAAGCCATGTCTTCCATAATGCACGTAACTGGGATGTAGGATCCTCTGCATCTGCTTCTTCGTCTAATGGAACCGTAATATACTCCTCTGTGTCCTTTTCTGCACTTTCTTTCAAACCATCAGCTTGTTTCTTTTCAGCTTTGGATGCTTCCTCGGTCTTTTGTCTCTTCCGCAAGTTGCGACCGATTCCAAGTTGTCTTTTACCCATTATATGTTGTGAAAAGTTCAGGAGCTTGTCTATACTTAACTGTCCTTGTTGGTAAAAAAAAAGTACACGAATCTGAACTACATCTTTTGTATTTTATAAAGATTTCTTGTCCTTATTTATTAAAAGCAGCATATCTCGTATACTTCTAATTTAACCGAGAGAGATACTTTTTTTTTCAGCTTCCCATTTTTTTTCACACCATTTTTTCCTTTCGATTGTTCTTTCTCTTGAGTATGACGGGGTCGATTTCTTCCGATGACTTTTTGATGTACGGATGTACATGACATGATTTCGGGAATCAAAATTTTACCTGGTCACGTGATAATGACTAAAAGAGTGACAACTATAGGAAGATAAGCGTGCGGAGAATCTTTTTTTTTTTTTTCATCCAGATAAGCATTATGAAAAATGCGCTATTTTCAGTACGTAGAGAAAGCTAAATTGTATAAATATAATAACATGTGACGGTGCAAGTTGAAAAAGATGGAAAATCACCAGTTATGCTTGAATCATTCTAAGTGATAGGTGATTAATATTGTGAGAGGCAAAGGTGACAGAAATGGTCAGCAGTCTTCTAATATCGAGCAAATGTGCAGGGGAGCATCATTTATTATTTACAAATGCTGATATTCCAACCAAGGCACTTCTTTCAAGAATTAATGTAATCATAAGTACTGGAGCCAAGGCTATAGTGTTGAGCGAAAATCTCACACTCGACAGCTTTGCAGAAACTGTTTTATTTAAAGACCATGAGGATGAGGATGGCTTTTACGGAAGGCAGGTGGAAATTATCACAAAGTCTTTCGAACTCGATGATCTCGAAAGGTTTGGACGCTCTCAAGTGGATGGTATTGTTGATCGTGTTTTCGTTGATATTGCAGTCAACAGCAATGGTGACAACTGGGCAATATGTGATGCTTTAGAACAAAGTATTTACAGCAGATGTTGCAGACTCAGAATACCGATAAATGTGTGTAACAATCTCAAGAGATCTACATTTTCTCTTCTCTCTACCTACACCAAGGGTAATCTTCAAATTGGCGTGACCACTAATCATCAGGGTTGCAAACTTGCCAATAGGATTCGGAGAGAAGTCGTTAAGGAACTTCCACAAAATATAGATGAGATAGTTCAACATGTTGGCGATTTAAGACGTGCTTTAGTAGAAAGTGACCATGAGCATCAAAGGCAGCTGATAAGAGCCATGCAGCGTAATAATGCACATAGAAGATATGTGAATGGAGCAAATGCAAAGCAGCATATTAAACCAAACTCAAGATCTGCCTGGTTGTCTCAGATTATTGACTATTTCCCACTAAGCAAGCTCGGCGCCATATCGATGGAAGATCTAAGCAATGAATATCTTGAGAGTATTTCCAAAAGTGAAGGTGCCGTTATTGAGCCAACATCTAACCGCGGGGAGATTTCACTTGTCGGAGCAGGACCAGGTTCTCTATCAATGCTCACTTTGGGCGCCTTGAATTGTATCTACAACGCAGATATTGTTTTATCAGATAAGCTCGTGCCACAGGAGATAATCGATTGCATTCCAAAGACCACCAAACTTTTTATTGCCAGGAAATTCCCGGGAAATGCTTGTAACGCCCAGCAAGAACTACACCGATTGGCACTCGAAAGTCTTAAGGCTGGAAAAAAAGTGGTGCGACTCAAGCAAGGAGATCCATACATTTTTGGCCGTGGAGGTGAAGAGTACGAGTTCTTTGTGGCAAACGGATTCCGGCCGGTTGTTGTTCCAGGCCTAAGTTCTGCTTTGGTTGCACCAGCAGTGGCCCAGATTCCAACAACGCAAAGAGATGTGTCTGATCAAGTTCTCATCTGTACAGGTACGGCTAAGAATGGTAAGATTCCGGAGAACATGCCAAGCTTTGACAAAAAGAGAACCGTTGTCTTTCTCATGGCCGTTAAAAAAGTGACATCGCTCGTTCCGGCATTACTAAGCGAGTGTTCGTGGCCTTCGGATCTTCCTGTTGCCATCATAGAGCGAGCCTCATGTCCTGATCAGCGTGTGATAAGAACACACCTTTCGGATCTTCCTGAAGTGGTTCAAAGCATCGATAATAGACCTCCAGGACTCATTGTTGCAGGTTATTCGTGTGATTTCCTAGCCAAGCATTTAGGGCCAAACGAGAAATATCGTATTGAGGAGGGCTACAAGCCATTTCCGGACTCAGAAGGAGCAAATACAGCTTCTATTCAAAAGATTCTGGCGACGTTTAAATGTTGATTTTATAGACATAGTATTCCGAGACAATTAATAAAAAATAATAATTTTAAGATGTATTTATTGAGCATTTACTGATACGTAAGCTCACTTGCTGTTTGGAATTACCAGCTTTGCTCTTGAATTTATTCTTTGCTTTCTCGTATTAGCTTTTAATTTCATACGGCGCTTATTTTATTTTCACTTTTTCTGCCTTCACTTATTTGAAGTAAGTTATTTCTGTAGGAAGGGGCTGCATACACCAACTTGGATTTGGCCGTCCCCATTTCAAAATGTTTGCCAGTAGTATATCTAACAAGTTGAACCAGATATTATATCATTTCCAAAACGTCAGCCTTCTAGATCTTTTGCAATTGTCATAAATTGGTATTTATCTCTCAAACCCGTGCACAATTGAGCAAATACAATTTTAGCACCTGCCCCGCTACTTTTTTTTCTTTTTTCTTTTTTCTTTTTTTTGCTATTTCCTTACTGAACCGACCTACTTAGACTTTTTTAAGCTTTTCATTGCTATCGAAGCACAAAATCATCGCTTTTGGTTATTAAATACATTCAATTTTAAACACCCTCTAAGGGACGTGGAAATGAAATGAAATTATTGCCTTGCTGCTAGATTTGATTTCAATTTCTCAACCTTTAGCAAGCGGCATGGCTAATTCCCGATTACCGTTTTAGTCCCTGAGTATTCTCATTTAATGTACCTGCTCAGCCGTTTACGAAGATTTTCTATTTTTCTTTTTCTTCTGCCTTATTTTTTGTATTTTTTTTTATATTCTTCCTTCAACTTTCTCGACCGTCTGCTTTAATCTTTTCTGCTCTTCTTCATCTTGTTAATATTGTTTATTCTTGAAAGAGCATCCTCTAGTCTTTTAAGCGCCAAGTGATTTTCCAATATGGAGTCTTCTAAGATCGTCGCTTTCATTTTAGGTAGGTTACCTCTACTATATGTTTATTTTACTTAATTGATTGAGATAAGTGAATATCTGGACTGAGTCTTCCAATCATTGTAAGAGCAAATTTTTTACTAACATCTCACAGCGTTCCTTTTGCCACCATTGGCAGTGTTTTTGGAGAGAGGCATTGGTGCCTCTTTTTTTATCAGCATCATTTTATGCATTTTTGCCTGGTTCCCTGGTATTATCTTTGCCTTGTTTGTCGTTGCAACTACAGAATAAGTGATGGATTCAACTTCACAATTGGGTCGATTTAATGGTGGTGTTTGTGTTTTTACCCCATGTTATATTTTTTCGTCACTGTTTTCCATATGTTCTCGCCTCCGCTCTCTTGGTTTCTACCTTTCCCGTTTTATCTTTCTTTTGTGACAATTTGCAACCAGAATTCATTCATTGCTTACGAGATTCACATTGGGAAAACCAAGAATTATAATACTGTTTTCAATATTTGATTTATTGTGCTTTTTTACTTTGATTGTATTCATTTCAATATAATACCTTGGTATACATCATCCGGCTCTTCCGATGCAAAAGGGGCATCAGAAGGAGTACATAATAAATTAAGTATTTTTCAAAAAAGTGCCATTCGGCTTATATCTTATTAACATGAAGTCGTGAACATTGTGTGTATATAATATAATGCCAAAGTGCTAATATGTACATATATATCTGGTGCTATCCGATTGGATCCACAGCACATTTCCTCACTGGAACTGAGGGACCATCTGATCCATTATTGGAGACTGGATGAAAGCAACGCCTGCCTATTCAAAGTATCGTTCTTTGTTAGTATATATAATCCAACCATGCGTTTTTATTCCTCAATTCTTGTATTTCTCACTCTTTGATGTACGTCAACAGATTATGTCAACGTCCTGCACTAATTTCCAATTCATTCAAAAGCACTGCTGCCAAGCAAGAAAACGGCCAAAGAATAGTGGATATTAAATCAGTATAACGGTTTACTTACTGCAAACAAAACAACGTTCGCAATCATTTTGAAAGCTGGTGATTTGTAGAAAGGTGGCTCCCCCTCATTCTTTTCGGCTTCCTGTTGTGGTGCAATGGTAAATCCAGACATTTATATATATGGTTAAATTTCTATCCTGGTATCCTAGAATGTCTTATTCTGCCAAAAGAAGATTTCATCATCCACAAATTCTTCCGTTTCTTGCATCTGGTTTCTGATGAATCTTTTTTTCACGAGGTTGGAAAAAAAAAAAACGTTTTGGTGTTAGGATGTATATTACGCTCCAGATGAACAGAGTAATGGAGATATACTGCATATGGATTTAAGCAGGTCGATCGAACTTTGATGTTTCTGTGAAGGTTTCTTTAACGAACATAACATAACGGAGCTCTACATTGTTTTCTGTGTTGAGCACGTTCCGATATTTGAAGATTTTGGTGCTTATTGCGCCCCTTTTTATTTCCGAGCAATATTCCCGAACGATATTCCCGGAAAATATTCCCAGTGTAACTAATATGCATGTTTCAACAAGTATTGAAGGCCATAATGCTGAGCAGAAGGGAATTAATTCTCGTTTCCCCAATACTTGTGGCTTCGGTGTTAACCATCTTATTTCCTTGAAATTAATCGGGAATGCTCAAATCTCCTTAGGCTGTACACATCCGTACACCTGATAGTTTTAGGGATGACATTATATATAAGGCCATGGTTGGCAGACTTTTGATCGCCGTTAGATTATTGACAGTAGAACTGAAAATTAAACCTCATGAATATATTCTCAACCATTGAATAGAAATAGATTGATTATCATTTTATTCTAAAGATGTCGAATGAGTATAAAAAAATACCAATTGAAGGTCCCACTGGTTATGGGACCATGTCACTTACAATGAGATCAGAGAGACTTGATAATCAGGATTGTTTTGATGCAATTAACAAAGCTCTTGAGCAAGGTATTACATTCTTTAATGTGGGTGAGTTTTACGGTGATGATAAGGACCGATTCTTGAATCTAAAGCTATTCAGGGAGTATTTTGCGAAATATCCCCAGAACAGGGATAAAATGACGATATCCGTGAAAGGAGCAGTTGATCCAAATACATTTACACCAAGTAACACTCCTGAAGAGCTTACAAAGTCCATCAAGCATATTGCAAGTTACTTCCCCGATAATAAATTTGACATTTTCGAGCCTGCGAGAATGGATAATATTCATTCTCCAGAGGAGGTGTTTAGTTTCTTAAAGCGTTTTGTTGATGACGGGACAATTAAGGGCCTCTCCATCTCTGAAGTTAACGGCAAAACTGTTTCCAGAGTATTGAGTGTGTTTCCTGCATTGAGTTGCGTTGAGGTTGAATATTCGATGATGCAGACAGACATCTTAACAAACGGTGTGAATGACGTGTGTCGCAAGCATGGAATTCCGATTATTGCGTACTCACCTCTTGGAAGAGGATATCTCACAGGAAGTATTCGGAAGATTGAAGACATTCCAAAAGGTGATTTCAGAAGAAGCATTGGAAGAATGTCAAGTGATGAAGTTCTTAAAGCTAATTTTGCCGTTGTTAAACTGGCACTTGATTACGCTGAGAAAAAGAATTGTACGGCAGCCCAAATCGCACTTGCATGGATTCGCAAGCATAATGAATTCCCAGAGAAATATGCGCATATCGTGCCAATACCATCTGGATCGTCAGTTAAAAGAGTTACTGAAAACAGCACTCTTGTTAAATTGACCGATGAGGAGTTTGCTGATATGAATGAGAAGATCTCGAAGTTCGATATAAAAGGTCTAAGATATAACGAGTATGAGGAGCAGTACTTAAACTTGTGAAGAATTTATATTTACAATTTATATTTTAAATATGGTGTATGCTTGCTTTAATCCAATAGCACTTTGTCAAGACTATGCGGAGACAAAAAAAAAAAATG